>APMI01065566.1_pt1 | contig 10616 bp, 9 predicted proteins | sample 667938 | NCBI WGS metagenome assembly APMI01 (sample SAMN01084076, study PRJNA167559) | wastewater metagenome | biome: Wastewater | place: Denmark: Ejby Moelle, Odense | collected 2011-11-28
ATCACGGAGTGGCTCCATTGTGCCGATCATCAAGTGGCTCCTATGTGCCGGTCGGTGACACCGCGCCTTCACGACCTCCAGGAATGCCATCACCTCCGGCGTTGCCGGCGACACATGCTCATGTAGCTGCGAGCGCCCGGCGTTTTTCACGTCATGCACCTTCACCGGGTAGCCCACCTCGGTGAGCCACGCGGCGAGCTTTGCCTGTGACAGGTCCGCAGCACCCTCCAGCCCCCACGCCCGCTGCACATAAGCCGCCAGGAAGGTCCGGATCGCGGTGCCGAGCATCCCGGTCCGGGCCGTCGCGTACACCTGCCCCGTGGGGCCGCGCAGGCGCTTCTGTTGCCCCTCGTCCGTCCCGTCGGCCTTCACCGTCCCGTCGGACGCCGCCTGCAGGGCCTGGAAGCGGGCCCGCCGCTGGTGATTGCCCGCGTAGAGCCCGTAGAAGGCCTGCCACTCCGCCCAGTCCGCCATCGTCTTGAGGCAATGCGCCGGCCGCACCCAGTTCCCGTCCTTGTCCTGCTCCCCCTCGCGCCAGCGGTCGAACAGCATCCGGGCGAGTTCGCCCTCGGCCGCGTTGTCCCAAGGCACCGTCGGAAACGCCAGATGCTCGACGCCGAGCGATTCGATCCGGACCATGCGGGCATCGACCGGACGGCGCTTGAAGTCGAACTCGACATTGAGTCGTACCGGCGTATCGAGCGTTTGCAGGTCCCAGTCGTTGAGCACCATCTCGCCCAGCGACATCAGGGAGGCCCGCTTAATGATCTGACCGGGCTGGCGGTTCGCGAAGAGCTCCAGCATGAAGCGGTTCTGGTTTTCCGGGCGCATCAACGCGCGCTCCTTCTCTTCGTCACCGTCTGCGCCGTCGAGCGGCACCTTGATGCCGCCCTTGGCGACCACCGGCTCCTGGCCCTCGATCGCGAGCCCGGTGAGCTGCAGGCGGGTCTTGCTCGCGACCGCCTGCCCGATCAGGTGCTTGAGCTCCGTCATCCCCGTGCCCGGCGCGATCCGGTCAACCAGCGCCTGGAAGCGCCGGCACATCGTGCCGGACAGGTTGAGCGTCTCCACTGAAACAAGCGCTCCATCTGTGGTCGCCGATACCGCCAGCGCCCCCGCCGGCAGCTTCCACAGGATCTCGCCGAGCACGGCCCGCGCGAAGCCCGATACCAGTGCCGCCACTGCCGGCTCCGAGATCCCGGAGGGGCCGATGGCGCGATACTTCAGGTCTGCCATGTCCAGCGCCCGCTTGCCTTTGAAACCTTGACCTGTTTTTCCATACACCCCATTACCCACCAGCTTCATGAACTGGTGCGGGAGGGACTTCTTGTCGAACTTCAGGCGCATTGCCCGGGTGTAGATCGACCCCGACTCGAAGGGCCGATACCCCACGTCCCCGTGGGACTCCGGCGGAAACTGCATCTTAGGCGCCGGCACGAAGACATCACCGTCGGCTTCCAGCCACTGCCCCTTGTCGGCGTCCTTCTTGGTCTTCTCCCGCCGCAGGCGCTTGGCGCTTTCCGCGAAGACCGCCTCACGATTTTTCCACGGAATCACCACCCCGAAGCGGACCGTGATCTCCGCGCCCATCTCCAGCGCCAGCTCGATCTCCGGCGCGGTGGCCAGGGCGACGCCCGAGAGGGGATACCACAACCCGTACTTCTCCATCATCACCGCCAGGCACGGGTACAGCGTCCCTTCCGGAAAGCGGAACTCCACCTCGGCGTAGCCCGCCACATGCCCCCGGAAACGCTCCTTGTCCCGGGTGATTTCGATCCGCTCGTAATCGAGGCACATGATCCCGGCGAGGCTCACCACGTAGCAGGCCGCCAGATCATGGTCGAACAGCCGGTAACCCGGCTGCGGCATCGGCGTCGGCCCGAACCAGTAGCACTCGTTGCGCCCGCCCATATAGACGTCAGCGAAGAAGGCCTCGAACCAGCCCCGCACCCGGGTCGGCACCCGCTGGGTCTGGGAGATCGGACGCCCGGTGGCCTCGTTCCAGCGCCAGCGCCGCACCTTCTCGAAGTTCAGGGCCACGTCCGGATGCACGCCGTCGCGGCGCATGCACAGCTGCACCAGGCGCACCGACAGACCGCTTGCCGTCGCCGACAAGCCCTTGATGCCGAGGTAGCGGTCGCAGAACCACAGCACCCACAAGACGTAAAGCACGGCAATCTCGGCGTCCCGCAGGCCATAGGCCCTGAACACCCCCGGCAGCTCCCGCTGCAGCCGGCGCATCTCGGACTTGCGGTAGCCCTTGGGCAGCATCACCTTGGGTACGTCCAGCCACTCCCCGAGCTTCGCGAGCGGCGTGCCCGGCGGCGCCAGCCGCGCCGAATCGACGATCCGCACCGACAGCACGCGGGGGTCGAAGTCGTCGCCCACCACATAGCGGTAACGGTGCTTGAGCCGCTCGGCCTGCTCCTCCTTGAGGGGCAGCTTCACCTCGGCCGGCCGGGCCGTGGTCGCGAGGGTCCCATTGACCGCCTGAAGCTGGTGGCGGAACTGCTTGAAGTCCCGGAAGACCGAGATGTCCGCCCGCGTGAAGTGGCCACACAGCACGACCTCCTGGGGCCATTCATCGAAGACGGACTCGATCTCGGCCTCGTCGAGCAGGTCATAGAGTGCCTCGGCCAGCGACGGACGATCCTGCACGGCATCCTTGCCCACGAGGTTGATGACCTTGCTGTAGCGCAGCCCGGTCGGCCCGATGACGTAGAACTGGACCGATAACAGCACGTTGCGGCCCTTGGCCTGATATTCCCACTCGCAATCGAAGCCCACGAAGACCGGCGGGCCGAAGCCCCGACGCGGGGGCGGGCGCTTGCCATCGGCTCCGATGTCACCCATGAGGGGAGACGCCGTGACCGCCAGCGGAGGCGGCTGCACGCACGTCGCCAGAAAGCCGTCCAGCTTGGCCTGGTCTTCGGGCGAGATATCCGGCTCGATGGGCGGAGGCACCTGCGCACCATTCGGGGCTGCAGGGCTCGCGGGAGCAGGGGAGGAAGTCTCGCGCCTGGCGCGAGCCCGTTCCATCAAGGGACGAAACACCTCGTCCAGGTGGGCCAGGAGTGCGTCGAGATTAGGCCGCGTCGCGGCGGCGGGTTCATCGACGATCAGCTCCATCGCCGAATCCATTCCATTCTTGCGTCTGAAGCGTGCCCGGTCCTTCCGGGCCTCGACGACGCGTTCGAGCATCGCCGGTCTGGTGTCAATTGCCATACTTCATGGACCCCCACATCGAGATTGACACCGGCCGAGGCCATCACCGACCCCGACCGATGGACAAAAAAAGAGCCGCCCGCCCAAAAGGGCAGACGGCTCGGTCAGGCATCGCCCCGACGGGCGATGCCGGCGCGGATCAGCGCGGTGTGGCGGCGGTATCCGGCTGCGCCTCCAGTTCGAGCATCGACCAGTCCGGCGGGATACGACCGTTACTCGCCCACACCTTGTCGAGCATCTCGACGACGAGAATCGCGATGGTTTCGCTGGACGTGTGGAGGAAGTCCACCATCCGGTCACGCAGGTTGAACACGCCCACGCCACTCGGGTAGGCCTGGAAGCGGCCGATCTGGTGGTACTGGATGACGGTCTTCCCCTTGGGGAAGCGGAAGTTGCGTTGGGCCATGAGAGATCTCCTTGTAAAATGGCCGTTGTTGTTCGTGGCGGCGGCACCGGCAATCGCCGGCAAGCAAAGACGGTGCTGCCCCACACCTTCTGACAGGCGTTCCGCCCGTCAAAACTCGTTGTCGATGTCACGCCGGGCCCGGACGGGGCGCGGCATCTTGAGGGTCGTCAGCTTCTGCCGGACCGGAGACGGATACGTCTGGCGGCGCGGAGCCGGCGCTTCGTACGTGTCCCGATCGTCATCGTCGTGGCCGCCGTAGTCATGCTCGGCCTCGTACGTGTCGTGGACTTCGACGTCTGAATCGTCGTAATCCTCGTCGTCTTCCTCAGGCGTGTAGCAGGGGCCGTCGTAGTAGATGCCGCCGGGTTCCCCGTCGCGCTCGTCTCCATGAATTTCGATGCTCATGGTGGTGGTCCTTTTTATGCCCGGTGCAGGGATGAGCGCCGGGCGGGTTGATGAATCGGTCGGAACTGCACCTCACGCCGCGACAAAATGCCGGTCGGGAGGGGAGGCGTGTTAAAGGGCCGCAGTCAGATGACCATTGAGGCGATCACTTGCCTGCGTCAGCGCGTTACGGATGCGTTCATCACCCGTTACGAGGTACCGCGATTCCGTGACTCGAACCGAGCTGTGGTTAAGGGCACGGGAGGCGTCTACGAGGGTCACGCCAGGGCATTCGAGAGCTGTGGAACAGGTCGTCCTTCTCGCATCGTGAAAAGTTCGGTTCTCGATACCCGCTGCTTCCAGGACCTTCTTGAACGCCTTGCGGGGTGGCGCCATCGGGCCTGAGCCGCCGTTCGCCGGGAGCAGGTATGGGTTTCCCGGACGACGCAGCGTCTTCAGTTCCTCATAGGCGACCATCGCCATCGGCGGCATGGGAAGACGGATAGGGCGATCTGCCTTGTTCTGGCCGATGTAGAGCGTGCAGCCACGCTCATCCACATCGTCATGCTTTGCGTTCAGCAGTTCCCCGATGCGCGCGCCCAAGGCCAGCAGCAACACGAAGAGCAGGCGCACAAGGGGGGGCGCATCCCGCAGATGTACGCCAATCACCGCCAGTTGCTCGGCCGTGTAGCGCTCCCGTCGCTGGTTGTTCAGTTTCAGCTGGCGGATTGTGGCTGCCGGGTTCGCTGCAATGTCTCCGTTCCTGAACGCCCAGTTGAAGTGCGCCTTCAGGTGGGCGATCACCTGATACACCGTCCCCTTAGAGATCTTCTCGCGGCGATCGGTCGGTTCGGCGCCTTCAAGCAAAGCATCGATCAACAGCTGCAGGTGACGGCGTGTCACCTTCTTCATGACCAGCTTGCCGATCTTGCGTCGAACGTACCGGTTGAAAACCCCCAGGTCGTCCTTCCAGGATTTCTTGTTGGCCTGCGCCCAGGGCAGGCGGCGCTCGTCAAAGTACGCCTCGACGGTCATGTCGCCCGCGAGTGGGTCACCCCCCGCTTCCAGGATGGCCAGGAACTCCCGGGCCTTCACGCAAGCCTCGAACTCCGTCATCGTGCTGAGGCGACCGAGGGTCTTGTGCGTAATCGTGCCGGTGCTCGGCTTGATGTAGCGAAGCAGCCAGGTAGGGTCGGGCGGCGTCGCCCGCAAAATGACGTCCTTCATGAGCGTGGAACGCCGCTCAGGGGGGGACTTGCGCTTGCTGCGCCGTGTTTCCCTGTCAGCGCGGAGCGCCGGTTGCCCGCACCCGCAAGCTTCTGCAATGGGGGTGACATCTTGGGTGTGATGGCGCATCGCATTGGCCGAAATCACCGTCGCATTGCTGCCGAAAGCCGGTTTTTTCTCGAAGGGGGCGGTGTCGCACCACCCGTCGCGACACTGCGCCGGAGCGCCGTCGGAATGCGACGAAATTCGTGCCTCCGAAAGGGGCGGCGAAGTTGCATGTTTTCTTGTTTGGACCGATTCCATTTCTGTTTCCTCTTTATGAGGTCGCTTGGTGAGGGTCCAAATTTACCTAAGCCCAAAGCCGAGTGGAAGCTAAATCTTTTAAAAAACTCTTTATAAACATTGGTTTGATATTTTAATCGTCATAGTAATACCAGCCCCAAGCACCCTTGTTTTTCCCGGGCCACCTGGGGAGCAGATGCTGGCTTACTCCGAAATCGCCCTTGTGGGTTTTTCGTGATGTCTTGAAAATGATCCAAAAAAAGTGACAGATTGGATCTTGAACGGCACCGCGCTACCATGTTCAAGCGCCCAATCCATCCCTTTTAGACACATGGAAGACTCTGCGAAGCCGCCGAAAAAACGCATCCCCCCAAGACGACGGCACGAGTTGCTCGTGAAGTGGCTGGGCGCGAGATCCGATGGCGACGACGAGGCAGGCCGCTTTGCGGGACGTCCGGCGCGAGAGATCGCACGTGCCTTTAATCTCCACTTTCAGTGCGAAGTCAGTGAACGCACTGTCCTGCGTTACCTGCATCAGGCCGTGGAATGGGGCCGCCGCTGGGCTGAAAAGCCCGCCGCGGCGGAAAACGAAGCCGGCAAGCCTGTTGCACAGGATGAGCAGGGCGCGAAACAACCGGGGAGTGGAATCCGTGAACGGGGGCGACCCGCGTCGAGGGAACTGCAACGCGTCCAGCGAGAGACGGAAGACGTGGCGCCACCCCCATCGCATCCAGACGACCTAAGCCCTCATGAGCCCGGCGGTCCTGAAGAGCGGCTAATGTCGGCCGGAGCGTGCGAGAGACCAACGCAGACGCCGTCGCGTGGCAAGCGAGGCCGAAAACCCAAGATTCGGAGTTGGAGGCAGGTTTGGAAGGAGGTGCAGATCCTTACAGGCTGGTCGACGAGCCGCCTGCACCAGCACCTGAACCAGCTTTCGGCGCTGAGACCGTTGATAGGCAGTCGAGCGGTCTTCATGAAGGAGCTTGCCCAACTGAAGTCGCCCAACGCTCGATGGGACCCCGTGAAAGCTGCTCTGGAGATGCCCAAAACGCCCGCCGAGAGCAGTATTGAGGACCTGCGCACATGCGGCGTTCTGCATGAGTTGGTGGTGCATCATGTACTGGTCGAGACGGCTGCAGGAGAGTGGGCCGTCATGCTCTGTGCCTTTGACCCACAGTCCCTCTTTTTCAATGCATTTGTCCTGGCGCTGGATGTCCCTATCGAGTTCGCGCCGGGGAGAAAGAGGGGAGGACGGCCCCGCTCGCTGAACCACCCCGAGTGGGAGGCGGCCATCACCCAGAAGGGGGATGCTTTTGAAGTGATTTTGTCCGCACCGGTGTATCAGGCTCTGGTCATCGACACGGTCTCCAAGACCGGAATCCCGTATCGTCCCATTTGGCTTACCACCGATGCCTTGGGCGCCGCCATCCCTGATGATCCGCAGCGACTGGCGCCTGGCAATCCGTTTGCCCTTTCACCTGTATCACTTGCACCGAGCAAGCCGCTGGCGTCGCCGCACCGCTTGACCCTGTTGTGCGATGATTTTCAGAAGATAATCAACTTACACAATCGCATATTTGCTCAAGGGAATCTTCGGCGGGTGAGGCAGACAATCAGCAATCTCATCGCGAAAGGCCTCGAACGCCCCGCCATTACCATCGAACCCGATGAGCTGGACTACGATCAGATGGGGAGCGGGCCAATCGAGATCCCAGCTTACAAACCCACCTCAAAGGACAAATCTCGCCGGAAATGCCTGAAGGACTTTCGAGAGAGTTACCGAGAACTGGCGGCGCGAGGACACTACGTGGCGCTTAGCCCTAAGCGCATTCACGCCCGGCTTGTCGTAGCGAGCGATTGTTGACGCCTTAGTGGTAAGCACTCCCGCGCGTGGCTTCAGGCTGTGCACACACCATTCTCCAAAGAAGCCTAAGGTCAGCGATTCTGACCCGAATACTCGCTGTCCCATCGAAATGGCTGCATCTTGTCAGTCCAATGCTTCCCATGGTCAGGCGTCGCCTGTCGGGGCCGTCAAGGACAGGGTGCTCCGGGGCAGGTCCCTTGATCCTGCCCCGGGCTTACGGCTGAATGCTGGATCGAAGGCTGCGACGTTAGTGACAGCGCCGGAAAAAGGCCAGTCCACTCGGCGGTGTCAATTCCGCAACTACATACACCCCCTTCACAAGATTGACACCAAAAAAAAGATCCCCCGCCCACCGCCCTTCGGGGGCGATCAGGCGGGCGATCCTTCAACGAGCCAGTGACGCCTCTTCAGACGCCGGTGCCGCATCGTCCCCCTTCGCAGCCCGCGTCGCCCGCGTGATCACGTCCGAGACCGCCTGTGACGCCCGGGCCAGAGTTGAATTAGCCATGTGGCTATAGATCATGGTCGTCTGAGGGCTGGCATGATGAAGTAATTTTTGCACCGTGAAGAGTGTCTGTCCCGCATGGCTCACGGCCAATGCTGCGTGTGTATGACGAATGTCGTGCAGGCGCACATGCCCCTGAATGCCCGCCGCGGCGAGCACCCTTGCAAAGGCTTTCCTCGGGTCGCGCAAGGGCTTCGTTGAATCCGTCGGCGACGGAAACACCCAGGGGCTCGCCTGCCTGCTCTTGAGCTGATTCAATAGCGCGATGCACTCGTCCGACAGGGGCGAGTACTGCGGCTTGCCGGACTTCGTCATCGGCATGAACCAGATCCGCCGCTCCAGGTCCATGTGCTCCCAGCGTGCCTTGAGGGCATTGCTGCGTCGGCATCCCGTCAGCAGCATGAACCGCAGCGCCGCCATCACCGACGGCGCCGGGTCCTTGTCCATCGCCACCACTAGCCGCCCGACCTCCTCCAGGCTCAGATACCGACTCTTGCCCGAGGTCTCCCTGAAGCGGGGAATCCCGCGGCAGGGATTGTCCGGCAGCACGCCGAGGGTCACTCCGCGCCGCATCATCGCTGCGAGCAAGGACAAGAAGCGGTTCGCCGTCGCTGGTGAGTGCGTCTTCCGCACTGCCGCGATGAAGCGCTCGATGTCCCGGCGTTGGATGTCGCACAGGCGGCGCTCGGCACCGAAGAACGGAATCACGTGGAGGTCCAGCTTGCTCTGGTCGTCGCGCCAGCTGCGCTTATGCACCTTCGCGTAGTCCTCCAGATAAGCCTTCGCGAAGTTTGCAAGGGTTGGCGAACTGCGCTCCAGGTCGCGCCCTTCCTGGCGAGGGACGTCGCGGGAAACCCGCCCAGGCGCATCGCCCGCTTGGTGCCCTTGAAGCTATAGCGCAGCCAGAAGGTCTTGCGCCCGGAGCCTTTCGACACCGACAGGCGCAGGCCCGGAATCTCGGTATCGCTCACCTCATAGCCTTTACCGGGCGCATCGGGGGCGCAGGCCTGCAACTGCTCGATGGCGCGGACAGTAAATCGGAATCGTGTGACGCGGTTCATCGTCGAATCTCCTCGATCGAAAGAAGCAATGGAAGAAGTGCCCCACGCCTGCCCGCCGCGGACGCACTCAGTCTCTCAAGTCCGAAGCACGCCGCCGCCAGGATCACGTGGCGGTGCGATAGGGGATTGGCGAGGCTGAAGCGATGGGACAGGCGCGAGGGTGGGGACAGCGTGGGCCGGCGCTCGCCGGTCCCTTGCCGGTGTTTCCGGCGGGGTCGCCGGACGGTCTTACGGCGACGTGGCGAGCCACGCCAGATCGCCAAACTGGCGATGCAGCACGTCGGCCAGATCGACGGTGCGCACATCCGTGACGCCGAGCCCCGCGAGCCGCTGCCGGGCATTGAGCTCATCCGCGGCCAGCACCCATTGGGTCCCGCCATCGACCTCGACCTGCAGCAGGCGGGCCTGGGCTTGCCCGGGGAAGCCATAGCGCGCCAGGGTCTGAGTCAAGGCTTGCCGTTCGGCGTCGATGCGGGCCATGCGGGCATCAAACTCCAGCACGCCGGCCCGTTCGGCGAAGAACTCGTAGCGGTCCTCGTCCAGCAGCGCCACGAGCCGCGCCACGCCCGCATCGAGCGGGACGGGATGGTTCGTCGGGATCATGGCGTCAGTACTCGTCCGCCAGGAGGATTGTCGTCACCGACCGGGGCTCCGCCTCGGTGATCACGAAGAGCTTGACCCCGGCGACGGTATAGACCGACAGCAGCCGCGCACCGGTCTGGAGCGCCGCCTCGTTGGCCTGGGCATCCTCGGCACCCACCTCGCCCCAGTCGCCGGCGAGGTGACGGGCCAGCAGTCGGACCGGGTGAAGGTTCTGCTCGCGCAGCAGGGCGTCGGCGCCGCGAGTCGCAACGATCTCGCCGGGGCTGAAGCGCAGACGTGTGGGTTGGTTCATAGGGTTCTCCAGAAAACAAAGCGCCCGATGCGGTCTTCGCATCGGGCGGTCAGGGGTCAAAGGCTGCAAGATGGGGGTGGTCCTTAGGGGCGGAAACACCCCGCGGCTAGACCTCGACCGGCTCGGTGACGGCATACTCGGCGCACAGCGCCAGGAGGCGCGGCTCCACATCCGGATGACGGGGCACGAACAGCGTCAGGCCCTCATCGCCGCCGGGCACGAAGACCAGCTCGTAGAAGCGGGCGTGTCGCCCGGCGTACTCGAAGATCGGGCTGAAGGCCGGATCGCCGTAGGGGACGCGCGTCACCGGATTGACGAGAAGTGGGATGCCGACGGCGGCTTCCACCTCGGCGAGGCCATCGCCCGGGACCATCACGACGAATGCCCCGTGAAGCTCGGCATCGAAGTCCTCGCCCATCTCCCGCTCGTCGAGGCGCTGCTCGATCAGCTCACGCAGCGCCGCGTCGTCCAGTGCCGCCACATCGGCCGCATCACGCAGGATTCGCATCGGACACCTCCTCGTCGGTTTCAGGCGTTTCGACGACCGGGATGAAGCGGTTGCCGCCGCGCTTGTCCTTCTTCCTGCCTTTCGGCTCGGCAGGGGTTGCCGTCGCCGGTGCGGGCGCCTCGACGGGGGCCGGCGGGAACATGAAGAGTTCGCCCGGCAGCGCCATCATCTGCAGCCGCCAGGCGTCCCAGTCGCCCGCCTTCACGAGGCCGAACTTCACGTCCGGCGCCTTGGCGAGCAGGCCCTGGGCGATCAGCGC
>APMI01023625.1_pt1 | contig 10615 bp, 12 predicted proteins | sample 667938 | NCBI WGS metagenome assembly APMI01 (sample SAMN01084076, study PRJNA167559) | wastewater metagenome | biome: Wastewater | place: Denmark: Ejby Moelle, Odense | collected 2011-11-28
CGTGCGAAAACTCATCACAATTCTCAACGCAATCGCTCGAACAGATCTGGCATTCCAACACTGAAAAACACGGTTGCTTGACCCGAGGATCCACAGCCACAAATGCCGTGCTCTCCGTCGATGCCAGTCCTATTTCGTGCCGTACATGCGGTCGCCGGCATCACCGAGGCCGGGCACGATATAGCCCTTCTCGTTGAGTTGGCGGTCGATGGAGGCCGTGTAAACCGGCACGTCGGGATGGTGCGCGCGGAAACTCTTGATGCCTTCGGGGGCGGCGAGCAGGCAGAGGAAGCGGATGTTCGTCGCGCCGCGGCTCTTCAGCGTATCGATGGCGGCGATGGCCGAGTTGCCGGTCGCCAGCATCGGATCGACGACGATGACGAGGCGCTCGTCGATGCTGTCGGGGGCCTTGAAGAAATATTCGACCGCTTCCAGCGTCTCGTGATCGCGGTAGACGCCGATATGGGAGACGCGGGCGGACGGCACCAGTTCCAGCATGCCTTCGAGCAGGCCGTTGCCGGCGCGCAGGATCGAGGCGAAGACCAGCTTCTTGCCTTCGAGAACCGGCGCGTCGATTTCCTCCAGCGGGGTCTCGATGCGCGCGGTGGTCAGTTCCAGGTCGCGCGTGACCTCGTAGCACAGAAGGGTCGAGATCTCGCGCAGCAGGCGGCGGAAACTGCCCGTGGACGTTTCCTTCTTGCGCATGATGGTCAGCTTGTGCTGCACGAGCGGGTGATCGATGACTGTAACGCCGTCCATGGCCAACCTTCCAGAAGTAAGTGATGACTTCTTTTTCCACGGAACGGCGGCCCGCCGCAAGAGAAGAGAGCCGGCGGGAAGCAACATCCCCAGCCGGTTGCGCTCCCTAAAGGCGTGAAAGCAGCCGCCGGCGCGTCGGCTCGTCCACGAAGCCGGCCTCGATGGCGGTGCGCGTCATGCCGAGGATCTCGTCGTCGCTGAAGCCCATGACGGTCGCGGCGACCTCGTATTCGCGGGCGAGCGAGGTGTGGAAGAAGGGCGGGTCGTCGGAATTGAGCGTCACGCGCACGCCGGCTTCATGCAGCGGGCGTAGCGGGTGGCTCTCGAAATCCGGGAAGACGCCGAGGGCGACATTGGAGCCGGGGCAGACTTCCAGCACCACACCTTCATCCGCCAGCCGCTTGACGAGGTCCGCATCCTCGATGGCGCGCACGCCATGGCTGAGGCGCGAGGGGCGCACATGGTCGAGCGCATCGCGCACGCTGAACGCGCCCGAAAGCTCGCCGGCATGGATGGTGATGCCGAGGCCGGCGTCGCGGGCGATGTCGAAGGCGCGGGTGAAATCGGCGACGCGGTGCATGCGCTCCTCGCCGGCCAGATTGAAGCCGGTGATCAGGGGATGCGGCCGGCGCGCGGCGTATTCCGCCGCCTTCACCACGCGCTCGGGGCCGAAATGGCGGATGCCGACGACGATAAGGCGTGTTTCGATGCCCGTCTTCGCCTTGGCCCGTTCGGCCCCTTCGGCAAGGCCGCGCATATAGGCGTCCGCGCCGATGCCGACGGCATCGCCCTGGTCGGGCGAGGCGATCAGCTCGCTGTAGATGGCGCCGGCCTGGGCGATCTCGGTGAGGTAGGTTTCCGCGAGCAGCGCATAGTCCTCCTCCGTGCGGAAGAGGTTGGCGGTGGCGTCATAGCTTTGCACGAAGCTGGTGAAATCCTGCCAGGAATATTCGCCGTCCTTGATGAAGCCGGATGTGTCGATGCCGTAGCGCTTCGCCTGGGTGGCGGCGAGGGCAGGGGGCGTCGCGCCTTCGATATGGCAATGAAGCTCCGCCTTGGGCATGGTTTTCGTCACAAAAAGCTCCTTCCGTGCGGCCCCTGCGGGATGCCGAGATGGCGGGCGATGCTTTCGCCGATATCGGCGAAGGTGCTGCGGGTCTCGATGAGGCGCGAGCGCAGGCCCGGGCCGAAGCTGAGGATCGGCACGCGCTCGCGCGTGTGGTCGGTGCCGCGCCAGGTGGGGTCGCAGCCGTGGTCGGCCGTCAGGATGACGATGTCACCGGGCTTCAGCTTGCGGTCCACTTCCGGCAGGCGGCGGTCGAAGGCCTCGAGTGCAGCGGCATAGCCGGGCACATCGCGGCGGTGGCCGTAGAGCATGTCGAAATCGACGAAATTGGTGAAGACGAGATCGCCGTCCTTGGCCTCGTCCATCACGCGCAGCGTCGCGTCGAACAGCGCCATATTGCCGTTCGCCTTGGTGAGCGTGCTTATCCCCTGATGGGCGAAGATATCGCCGATCTTGCCGACGGCATGCACGGTGCGCCCGGCCTCGGTCAGCCGGTCGAGCAGGGTCGGTTCGGGCGGCAGGACGGAATAGTCGCGGCGGTTGCCGGTGCGCTCGAAGGTCTCGGGCGTTTCGCCGAGGAAGGGCCGCGCGATGACCCGGCCGATGCGCCCGCCCGGCCGCTCGTCGAGGATTTTTCGCACGGTCTCGCACAAGGCGAGTAGCCGGTCGAGGCCGAAATGTGCCTCGTGCGCGGCGATCTGGAAGACCGAATCGGAGGAGGTGTAGCAGATGGGCTTACCGGTGCGGATATGTTCCAGGCCATGGCGGGCGATGATGTCGGTGCCGGAGGCATGGCAATTGCCGAGGATGCCGGGCACGTTGCCGGCATTGCAAATCGCCTCCACCAGCTCCGGCTCGAAGGCGTCGCCATCGGCGGGAAAATAACCCCAGTCGAAGGAAACGGGCGTGCCGGCGATCTCCCAGTGGCCGGACGGCGTGTCCTTGCCGTTCGACACCTCGCTTGCCGCGCCGTGATAACCGAAGACGCGCTGCGGCACGTCCATGCCCTGCGGGAAACGTCCCGTCGCGGCGCGGGCCGCATGCAGCAGCCCGAGCGCGGACATGTTGGGAAGCTTCAGCGGTCCCTGCCGGAGACCCGGCCTGTCGGCCGCGCCCGCCGCGCAGAATTCGGCGATATGGCCGAGCGTGTCCGCGCCGAGATCGCCGAACGCTTCGGCATCAGGCCCGCCGCCGATGCCGAAGGAATCGAGAACGAAGAGAAAGGCTCGCGCCATGGATCACCTGCCGTCTGTCCGCATCCCAAGGAAATGGCATGGCGGCGGCGAGGGGTTCAAGTGAAATCGCGTGGGGACGATACGCTCAGCAATCGCCGCAGGTGATCTTCTTGCCCTGGCGGGCGCGGAAATAACTGGTCTTGCCCAGCGTGATCTCGCTGAGACTCGAGGAGAGATTCTGCGCCATCAGGAGGATCGGATGCTGCATCTCGAACTCCGTTCGCACGATGAAGCTGTCCTTCGATTCGACACTCGACGGCAGGGTGACGGCTGTGCCAACGGTATAGGGCGTGCTTTCGCTTTCGCTCGATGCACCCTTTGCGCGCGACCACTGGCGGGACCAGGCGACCGTTGCCTTGCCGGTTGCATCCACCGCGACGCCTGTCATTTTCAGGGTGTAATATTCCTGCGTGAAGGGTGCGACGACGGCCCGGGTGACTTCCTTCATCGCGGCGAGCGTCGTTTTGTTCGTTGTGTCGCTTCGCGTCAGGAGGTCGGAGACGTTGCTGGAGGCGCGGGCGACCTTGCGTGCGACGGTAACGCCCACCGTCACCTCGAAAGCGCCGACATAGGTCATGACGAGAAGCGGTGCGACAATGGCGAATTCGATGGCGCCGACGCCGCGGCGGTCGACGGCGAAGCGGCGCAGCTTCCGGAAAAGGTTCCTGCCGGGCTGCAGCATCACGGATAGTCCTCGTTCTGTACGATGGTCGTCGCCACCATCAGGTAGTTGCGGCTTGAGCCGTCGGCCGATTTGACGTTGGAAATCAGGGGGCGCACGAGATCGCCGAGAACGTCCCAGCGATAGTAGGCGCGCACGATGTTGATGGACTTCTTGCCGCCCGGCGCGAATTTGAAGGACGCGGTGTTGAGATTGTCATCGACAATGGAAATCGCAGGGGTGATGGCCGAATAGTTCGCAAAGCTCTCCACATGGATGAAGAGCTTGTTCTCTGTCTTGGCCTCGGTCGCCGAGCAGGGCATGAAGATCTTGATTTCCTCGCAGAACGCCGTGCGGTACGCCTCCTTGGTCGTGTTGGCCGAGGTAATGGCGCCCGTCCTTATCTTGCGCGCCATAGTCTCGTTGGCGTTGGCGAAGATCTGTTCCGCCGAAAACGCGATGAAGGTTTCGATCGAGGCGAAAACGATGATGAAGAAGGGCAGGGCGAGCAAGGCGAACTCGATCGCCGTCGCACCCTCCCTGCGGGCGAGGAAACGCCGCCACAGGCCCATCATCGGCCGCCGGCGGCTTGCTGCGTCATGATCGGGCGACATCGCGATCCGTTCCGAAAATTCAGGAAGTCCCGACCTTAGCGGGCAGACCCTTTACATTTCGTGAGCGCGGTTGCGAAGAGTTGAGCGACTTCCCGCTTTCGAACGTCGCGCCTCAGCCGCCTTCGTTCTTGGAGGCGTGCACTTCGCAGTTGGGGGTGCACGACAGCACGGAGCGATCAGTCTGCCGGAAGACACGGACGGTATTGCCCTCGTCAATGGAAACGAGAATGCGCTCGTCGACAATCGCATTGCCGTCGGCATCGAGCAGGACGAGGTTCGTCGTTCCGAAATTGCGGCCGGTCAGCACGATCGTCCTGGCGTCCGCCACCGTGGCATCGGCCACCTTGGCATTGCCGATGATCACCTTGCTGACGGGGCGATCCAGCTTGAGGACGCGGGCGTGATCCATATAGACGCGCAGATAAGTTTCGTCCGCAACGGCGTTGGCAGCCGTCGTCAGCACGATGAAGGCGGTCGTCGCAAGCTTTGCTGCGCCCGTGGCGAAGGTCCAGTCGCGTCCCATAAACAGTCATCCCGGAAAGTAAACACGAGACAGCATCGCCGCGAATGGTGAATGAAGCTTTAAGCGTGGCGCACGGCGGTTCCATTTCAGACCGCGCGCCCGCCGTGTGATTCTTCGCGCAGGCTATGGTGAAGGGATCGAAGGCACGAGGGAGCGGGCCATAAACGAGATGTAACTGTCCATTAACCGTAAATCAGGCAGTGACGTGGCAAGGTTGTGTTAACCGAACTCCTTAAGTCGATGGAAATGGCCTGCCTGTAGGTTGCAAGCATCCGAACAACGGAAACAGTTGGCGGACGTGCTGAACCAACATCGTGGAGCTAGGAGAATACCATGACCAAGATTTTCGCTCGCCTTATGAAGGACGAGTCTGGCGCAACCGCCATCGAATACGGCCTGATCGCCGCCCTGATCTCCGTCGCGCTGATCACCGGCGCCACCGCTCTCGGCGGCTCGCTGAACAACCAGTTCACGGGCCTGTCGAAGCAGCTGAAGGTAAAGGCGGACGGCACGATCACGCCCTGATCGAAGCTTCGTTTGAAGAGAAAGCCGCCTTTACGGGCGGCTTTCTGTTTCTGGTGTTCAGGAGGTTGAGGTGACACAAGCCATTATCTTCGTGGTCTTCCCGCTTTGCCTCGCCATTGCGGCCTGCTCCGACTTCCTCACCATGCTCATTCCCAATCGGGTTTCAGCGATCCTGCTGGCATCCTTCTTCGTCGTGGCGCCCCTTGCCGGCCTTGGCCTCACGGAGATCGCGATGCATCTCGCCGCCGGCCTCATCGTCTTTTCCGTCTGCTTTGCGCTCTTTGCCCTGAATGTCATGGGCGGCGGCGATGCGAAGCTCCTGACCGCGAGCGCCGTCTGGTTCGGACTGACCTTCTCGCTGCTCGAATTCCTGGTCTGCGTCTCGTTCCTCGGCGGAATCCTGACGCTGGGGGTCCTTTCCCTGCGCGCGCACACGAACACCATCCTTGCCAGCGGCCTGCCGGTGCCGGGCCATATCCTTATGGCGAAGAAGGTTCCCTATGGCATCGCGATCGGCGTGGGGGCCTTCATGGCCTATCCGTCTTCGCCGCTGATGCTCGCTGCGCTCGGCGGCTGATCCGGTCTTGTGCGAAGTGAAGACGCCTCAAGGCGGCCGAAGGGTCGCCTTGAGGCGTTTTTCGTCAACCGGCCGTTAACCATATCCGTAAGGCAGCTATTAACCATAATTACACCATTGCCGGTCAATGTGGGCGGATAGGAGACTCCGCAGCTCAGGGAAACCACATGAAACCGGCGCGAATCATCATTCTGGCAGTGGCCGTCGTTTCGGCGGGCGTCGCGGGGCTGCTTGCCCTGCAGCTCGCTCGTGGCGGCAACGCGGTGGTGCAGACGGAAACCGTCGTCGAGCGCGAGCCCACCATCAACGTGCTCGTCGCCAAGGAAAGCCTGCCCGTCGGCGCGCGTCTCAATCCCGACGTGGTCGCCTGGGCCGCCTGGCCGCAGGGCTCGATCGTCGAAGGCTTCATCACCGACCAGAACCGGCCGGATGCCGTGGAGGCCCTGAACGGGGCCATCACGCGCCTGCCGATCTTCAACGGCGAGCCTATCCGCCAGGAGAAGATCGCCGATTCGTCGAGCCGCATCATGTCCTCGCTGCTGCCGTCCGGAAAACGCGCGGTCGCCACGGAAATTTCCGTCGCCACGGGTGCCGGCGGCTTCGTGCTGCCGAACGACCGCGTCGATGTGATCATGGTGCGCAAGGGCGATGCCGGCGCCTACCTCACCGAGACCGTGCTGTCCAATGTGCGGGTGCTCGCGATCGACCAGCAGATCCAGGAAAATCCCGATGGTTCGAAGTCGGCCATCGGCACCACCGCGACGCTGGAGCTTACTCCGGACCAGACCAAGGTGATCATGGTCGCCCAGCAGATGGCCGAGCGCCTGTCCCTGGCGCTGCGCTCCGTCGCGGACGCCCAGGAGCCCGACAACGGCGCGGCCGACTACCTGCTCAGCGGCGGCGACGGCGTGCCGCAGGTCCAGGTGATCAAGACCGGTGAAATCGTCAACGGCACCACGCCGGCCGCAACGCAGTAAAGATGACCAGGAGCTGACCCGTGTTTGGTATCGCAAAGACTTTTCGGGCTTCTGTCGCCGGCGGATTGAGCTTCTGCCTGGCGTTTTCCGGCCTGCCTGGCATCCATGGCGGCGGAATGGCCGCCGAGGCGTCGTCATCATCGGTCATTCGCATCCAGGAAAGCGGCCCCGGTGCACGCAAGTCGATCCGGCTCGGCCTCAACAAGGCCATCGTCATCGACCTGCCGACCGACGCGCATGACATCCTCGTTGCCGACCCGGTGAAGGCGGATGCCGTGACGCGCACCTCGCGCCGCATCTATCTCTTCGGCAAGGAAGTCGGCCAGACCAACATCTTCGTCTTCGGCCCCAATGGCGAGGAGATCGTCAGCGTCGACCTCAATGTCGAGCGCGACGTCGACGGGCTGCAGGCGAACCTGCGCCGCTTCATTCCCGATTCCGATATCCAGGTGGAGATCATCTCCGACAACATCGTCCTCAGCGGCACCGTGCGCACGCCGCAGGATGCCACGCAGGCGGTCGATCTTGCGGAAATCTTCCTCAAGGGCGGCGAGGCGGCGACCCGCAAGCTCGATTACAAGTCCGGCGAATCGACCATCAAGGGCGGCAGCCGTGAGTCGCAGGTCGTCAACATGCTGACGGTCGAGGGGGAGGATCAGGTCACGCTGAAGGTGACGGTCGCGGAAATCCGCCGCGAAGTCCTCAAGCAGCTCGGCTTCGACAACACGTTCCAGCGCGTTCCCGGCGCCTCCGGCTCCAATCTCCAGACGCTGATCTTCAACACCGCCGAAGATGGCGTCTCCGGCACCGTCGCCGGCAATATCGGCAAGCTCGGCATCAGGACGGCGCTGAGCGCGCTCGAGCAGGCCAAGGCCATTCGCACGCTGGCAGAGCCCACGCTGACGGCGGTCTCCGGTCAGTCCGCCACGTTCAATTCCGGCGGCGAACGGCTTTACTCCGTTCCCGACGGGGACGGCGGCACGCGCATCGAAACCTATCAATACGGCATTTCGCTCGGCTTTACGCCGACGGTTCTGTCCTCGGGCCGCATCGGCCTGCGCATCAAGACGAAGGTGTCGGAGCCGGTCACGACCGCCAACGGCGCCGTGGGCGAATACCGCCGCCGCGATGCCGAAACCGTCGTCGAACTTCCGTCCGGCGGTTCCATCGCGCTCGCGGGCCTCATTCGCGACGAGACGCAGCAGTCCGTTTCCGGCACGCCGGTCGCCTCCAAGGTGCCGGTTCTGGGGGCGCTGTTCCGCCACAAGTCCATCGAGCGCAATGAGACGGAACTGGTGATCATCGCGACGCCCTATCTCGTCAAGCCGGTCGCCCGGAACGAGCTGGCGCGGCCGGACGACAACTTCAACGCGGCCAACGACGCCGCGAGCGTCTTCCTCGGCCAGGTGAACCAGATCTACGGCCGGAAGAACGGGCTGCCGGCCCAGCGCTACGAGGGCAGCGTAGGGTTCATCTACAAATGATCGGGTGCGACGTGAAAAAGGGACGGGCCCAGCCAATGGCAAACGAAATGCACTCCACCGGAAAGAACGATCGCATGAGCCGCAATCCGAAGCGTAACGCCGCGCTCCTTGCCATGGCCGCCGTCATCGCGGTCGCTTCGGGCTGCGCCAATGCGGACCGCACCGCGACGGGCGCGCTGCCCGACGACTACCGCACGCGCCACCCGATCGTCGTCGGCGAGCAGGAACGGACGATCGATATCCCGATCGCGACCGGCGCGACGCAGCTCACCCGCGGCCAGAGCGAAGTCATCGCGGGATTTGCGTCCCGTTATTCGAATGAATCGTCCGGCATGTTCCGCATTATCGTGCCGCAGGGTTCGCGCAACGATGCGGCGACCTCGGTCGCCGGCCGGCAGATCCGCAAGCTCCTCGCACGTGAAGGCATCCCGGCCAAGCGGGTGCTGATCCAAAGCTATTCCGCACCCGATCCGGAAGAAGCCGCGCCGATCCGTCTCAGCTACTTCGCGATCACCGCATCCACGTCGGCCTGTGGCCAGTGGCCGGAAGATCTCACGGTCAACACCTTCGAGAACAAGAACTACTACAATTTCGGCTGCGCCACGCAGAACAACCTTGCCGCCCAGATCGCCGATCCGAACGACCTGCTCGGCCCGCGCCGCATGACGCCGGCCGATGCCGAGCAGCGCGGCGAAGTGCTCAAGCGCTACCGCTCCGCCTCCACCAGCCTGCAGGACGATTGATGATGCTCCACCTTTCTTCGAGCAAAGCCAGGGTAACGCCATGAGCACGGTTGACTACACGTTCGACAACGAGCGCGCCCAGGACGCGACGGACGAGGCGGTCCGCCCCGCGGACCTCGAGGCCGTGCGTCCGTTGCCGCGCATTTCCGTGCATGCCTTCTGCGAGAGCGAGGCGATGCTGCGCACCATGGAACGCTGCGCGCAGGATCGCCGCATGGCGAAGGTGAGCCTCAAGGTCTCCAGCGCCAGCATCGCGGCGGCGGCCAGCATGTTCGCCTCCGCGCCGACGCCCAATCTCCTGATCCTCGAAACGTCGGCGCAGCCGGGCGATATCATGGACGAGCTCGCGCCGCTCGCAGAGGTATGCGATCCAAGCACCAAGGTCATCATCGTCGGTCGCTATAACGACATTCCGCTTTACCGCGAACTCATCCGCAACGGCATTTCCGAATACATGGTCGGGCCGGTCGGCATGGCCGACGTGCTGAATGCCATGGCCGCGATCTTCATTGACCCCGATGCCGAACCGCTTGGCCGCTCCATCGCCTTCATCGGCGCCAAGGGCGGGGCTGGCTCGTCGACCATCGCGCATAATTGCGCCTTCGACATTTCGAGCCTGTTCCAGACTGAGGTGATCCTCGCCGACCTTGACCTGCCCTACGGCACGGCCAATATCGATTTCGACCAGGATCCGCCGCAGGGTCTTTCCGAGGCCATCTTCGCGCCGGACCGCCTCGACGAGGTGTTTCTCGATCGCCTGCTGGCCAAATGCTCCGAGCATCTTTCGCTGCTCGCCGCTCCCTCCATGCTCGACCGTGCCTACGATCTCGAGCGCGGCGCCTTCCAACCGGTGCTCGAAGTGCTCCAGCGCAGCGCGCCGATCACGGTGCTCGACGTGCCGCATGCCTGGTCGGAATGGACGCGCACACTGCTGTCGGAGGTCGACGAACTGGTCATCACGGCCGTGCCGGACCTCGCCAATCTGCGCAACGCCAAGAACATGCTGGATGCGCTGAAGAAGCTAAGGCCGAACGACAAGCCGCCGCACCTGATCCTCAATCAGGTCGGCATGCCGAAGCGCCCGGAAATAGCCCCTGCCGATTTCTGCGAGCCGCTCGGCATCGAGCCGGTCGCCGTCATTCCCTTCGATGCGCAGCTCTTCGGCACGGCCGCCAACAGCGGCCGCATGATCGCGGAGATGGATCGCAAGTCGCCGACGGCGGAAACCTTCTCGCAGATCGCCCATCTCGTGACGGGCCGCGCGACGGTGAAGAAACCCAAGAAGGCCGGCCTCGGCAAGATGCTCGGCCTGCTCGGACGAAAGTAGCCCGCGGGGGCGATGCAACAGACTGGATGAAGCGGCATGTTCGGCAAGCGTGGCAATGAAGGTTCCGGCAAGAGCGCGATGGGTCAGGCGGCCCATGCCGTGCCCGTGGCCGCCACGACGGTGA
>APMI01029349.1_pt1 | contig 10612 bp, 5 predicted proteins | sample 667938 | NCBI WGS metagenome assembly APMI01 (sample SAMN01084076, study PRJNA167559) | wastewater metagenome | biome: Wastewater | place: Denmark: Ejby Moelle, Odense | collected 2011-11-28
GCCATCTTGGTGGCCGCCTGTACCTCTGCTCCGCATCTCCCACCCGTCCGCACCGCAGCCGAAAGGCCCGTCGCCGATCAGGCCAAGCCGGCCAAGGCGCCCCCGTCAGCCGACACGGCACTCTCAAGCCTTCCACCACTTGTCTACGGTAAGAAGGCCATCGGCCATCGAGACTTCGCCAACGCAAAGAAGGTGTTGCCGAGTGTCTTCGCGGGGATGGAGGAGGATTTCTATTGCGGCTGTCGATACACCGGCAAATCCGTTGATCTGGCAGGCTGCGGATACCGGCCGCGGAAGAGCTTCGAGCGGGCAAGTCGCATCGAGTGGGAGCACGTTGTGCCGGCCTGGGTGCTGGGCCAGCAGCGCCAGTGCTGGCAAAACGGAGGGAGGGAGAACTGCACCGACACCGATCCGGCCTTCCAGGTCGCCGAGGGGGATCTCGTCAATCTGGTGCCAGCCGTAGGCGAGGTGAATGGCGACCGGAGCAACTACCCATATGCAGCGTGGACTTCGCATCCGGAGCCCATGTACGGTGCTTGCCAAACCATTGTCGATTTCAAGGGAAAGCGTGCCCAGCCACGGGCAGAGGTTCGCGGGCGAGCAGCGCGGATAACCCTTTACATGGCGGAAACCTACAAGCTGCGCTTGAGCAAGCAAGACAAGCAGCTCATGTGCGCCTGGTCGAAGACTTACCCCGTGGATCAGTGGGAGCGCCGGCGGGATGCGCAGATCGTGCGATGGCAGGGGGCGGGCAATGCGCTGGTGACGGATCCGGTGCGGCTGAGGCGGGCCTGCCTTTGAAGGGCGTCGTTAGCGGAAACGGCACCTGATGCGAATGAACTACTTCACAGCCTGCGATCTCCATATGACATAGGATGGAGACCCATTTTTCCCCATGACTCTATGGGTTCGATCTCCAAGCAGTCCAGCCCGGCAATACAAAGGCTTCAACGAAGTCGCTCCCTTCGGAGCGAGTGTCACACAAGTCATCTCCCAGCTTCCCTTCAACCATCTTGCTTCAACGAAGTCGCTCCCCTCGGAGCGAGTGTCACGAGGTGAAAAGCGGTGTCGATCCGGCCTTATGGGCTGCTTCAACGAAATCGCTCCCTTCGGAGCGAGTGTCACCGATCTTATTGGAATTTTCAGCGGCCCCCCTCAATGCTTCAACGAAGTCGCTCCCTTCGGAGCGAGTGTCACGATTCATGAATCATGATCGTGACGGGCTCCTGCATGCTTCAACGAAGTCGCTCCCTTCGGAGCGAGTGTCACGTGCTTACGTCGATCTGGAAAAAGCCAAGATCATGCTTCAACGAAGTCGCTCCCTTCGGAGCGAGTGTCACGAGTTTGACGTCCAGGACATCGGTTTTGACAAATGGCTTCAACGAAGTCGCTCCCTTCGGAGCGAGTATCACAGGACGAAAAAACATGCAAGCCGAAGGGTAAGGTGATGCTTCAACGAAGTCGCTCCCTTCGGAGCGAGTGTCACGCACGCGCCGTTTCGCGCGCTTGCACCAGCTTGTCGCTTCAACGAAGTCGCTCCCTTCGGAGCGAGTGTCACCTAGCATGAGCCCACACTACCGGAATTTATTTTGATGCTTCAACGAAGTCGCTCCCTTCGGAGCGAGTGTCACTGGACAGGGACTGAAAGCCCATGCCTTCCTGCAGGCTTCAACGAAGTCGCTCCCTTCGGAGCGAGTGTCACTTTCTCCGCCTTTTCTGGCCTGCGTTTCTGTCTGGCTTCAACGAAGTCGCTCCCTTCGGAGCGAGTGTCACGGCACGCCGGTCACCGTGATCGAGTCGTCCGCATGGCTTCAACGAAGTCGCTCCCTTCGGAGCGAGTGTCACCGCTATTGTCGGGACGATGCTGCGACCGACTACAGCTTCAACGAAGTCGCTCCCTTCGGAGCGAGTGTCACGGGATAGGCCAGCCCACCAACTTCAACCGGGATCTTGCTTCAACGAAGTCGCTCCCTTCGGAGCGAGTGTCACGCGGGTGGAGCTTGAAGCCATCGACTACCAGCCTGCTTCAACGAAGTCGCTCCCTTCGGAGCGAGTGTCACCAACAAAACCACCAGCCGCCGCCGTATCTGGCTCGCTTCAACGAAGTCGCTCCCTTCGGAGCGAGTGTCACGCGTTGAAGTTCTCGGGGCTGGCAAAATGCTCGCCGCTTCAACGAAGTCGCTCCCTTCGGAGCGAGTGTCACATCGCTGTCGACCGACAAATACACCTTCCGAAACTGCTTCAACGAAGTCGCTCCCTTCGGAGCGAGTGTCACGTCGCGTAAGGCAACAAGTGCCGCTCGGGCTTCGTTCTGCTTCAACGAAGTCGCTCCCTTCGGAGCGAGTGTCACTCCTGGCTCGCGAGTATCAAGGGTACAGCGCTGGCTTCAACGAAGTCGCTCCCTTCGGAGCGAGTGTCACAAGGTATTGACGCGCCAGGGCGAGGCGAACAGGCTGCTTCAACGAAGTCGCTCCCTTCGGAGCGAGTGTCACCGTGACTGCTGAGTATGTTGCTTTGCAAGTCGCCGGGCTTCAACGAAGTCGCTCCCTTCGGAGCGAGTGTCACTAGCCGGGGAACGCGGCGTATCCGAGCGCTGATTTCCGCTTCAACGAAGTCGCTCCCTTCGGAGCGAGTGTCACGTGCTGAAAATGGAGGGCGAGCGCAGCAAGTGCTTGCTTCAACGAAGTCGCTCCCTTCGGAGCGAGTGTCACAACGTGGTGGCCGGCGAAGTTGATTTGACCACCACCGAGCTTCAACGAAGTCGCTCCCTTCGGAGCGAGTGTCACGCTCAATTCCGCCGCCGCCACCGCTGCACCCGCCATGCTTCAACGAAGTCGCTCCCTTCGGAGCGAGTGTCACGGTGTATGGAAAGACGATTCAATGCCACGGATGAAGCTTCAACGAAGTCGCTCCCTTCGGAGCGAGTGTCACGATGCAGATCGAGCGGGAGGCGGCGGCATGACGCGCTTCAACGAAGTCGCTCCCTTCGGAGCGAGTGTCACTCCCGGCGAACAACCAAAACGCCGATTTGTGGCTGCTTCAACGAAGTCGCTCCCTTCGGAGCGAGTGTCACTGCCGCGGAGCGTGACGGAAACCAGCCCCTTCAGAAAGCTTCAACGAAGTCGCTCCCTTCGGAGCGAGTGTCACGTGTGGTGCTCCTGCTGGCCGTGCTCGCCATGCGGCTTCAACGAAGTCGCTCCCTTCGGAGCGAGTGTCACGCCAGCATTCCAAGGGCGGGGGTTCTCTGAGCGGGGCTTCAACGAAGTCGCTCCCTTCGGAGCGAGTGTCACATCCCAGCGACGTCAATCGCAAGCCGGTATTCCTGCTTCAACGAAGTCGCTCCCTTCGGAGCGAGTGTCACGCCGGAATGCACGGCACCAGCCAGCTTGACGGCGATCTTGCTTCAACGAAGTCGCTCCCTTCGGAGCGAGTGTCACTCGGCGTCATCTTGTAAATCCGCGGATGATCCGCGCTTCAACGAAGTCGCTCCCTTCGGAGCGAGTGTCACGGCGCGCTGGTCTGAATCAGTACGGGGAGCCCGTAGGGGCTTCAACGAAGTCGCTCCCTTCGGAGCGAGTGTCACTGATTTGGAAACTCGTGCCGGTCGGGTTATTCCAGCTTCAATGAAGTCGCTCCCTTCGGAGCGAGTGTCACGACGTTTGCGGAGACTGACTTCGGATCGACCATGCTGCTTCAACGAAGTCGCTCCCTTCGGAGCGAGTGTCACGACAGCACCCGGCTTTTCGCGCCATCGACAACCGGCTTCAACGAAGTCGCTCCCTTCGGAGCGAGTGTCACCATCATCTGCCGAAGCGGCTCACCGTCGAATCGATGCTTCAACGAAGTCGCTCCCTTCGGAGCGAGTGTCACCTCGGTCGAGTCAGGAGTTGAGTGCCGCACAGCAAGCTTCAACGAAGTCGCTCCCTTCGGAGCGAGTGTCACCCGCTCGTCGTTGGTATTGGCCGCCCAGGCACGGTTGCTTCAACGAAGTCGCTCCCTTCGGAGCGAGTGTCACATGCATCTCGCAATGACCAATATTGGGGCATTTGGCTTCAACGAAGTCGCTCCCTTCGGAGCGAGTGTCACAATAATCGAATACGCGACTGCTGCGCAGAATGGGGCTTCAACGAAGTCGCTCCCTTCGGAGCGAGTGTCACTTTTGTTCGCTTGTGTCGGATGCATTTGGTTGTGGCTTCAACGAAGTCGCTCCCTTCGGAGCGAGTGTCACATTTAAAAGAGATTTCTAAACCAAATTTACAAAAAGCTTCAACGAAGTCGCTCCCTTCGGAGCGAGTGTCACGGAAATGTTACGTCCGTCTATTTATAGTGATAGTGCTTCAACGAAGTCGCTCCCTTCGGAGCGAGTGTCACGCGCAGGACCGAAATCCGCATGTTGGCCGATGCGATGCTTCAACGAAGTCGCTCCCTTCGGAGCGAGTGTCACCTTCTTGGGCTCGTCGCCCGCATCGTTGTTGCGCAGGCTTCAACGAAGTCGCTCCCTTCGGAGCGAGTGTCACGGTGCTGCCGGGAAACAGGCACGTCCTGATAGACGCTTCAACGAAGTCGCTCCCTTCGGAGCGAGTGTCACTCAGCGCTGGAAGGACATGGGATACAGCCAAGATGCTTCAACGAAGTCGCTCCCTTCGGAGCGAGTGTCACCCGTCCGGTGTTCGTCCTCCTTTTGGCGGCACCATGCTTCAACGAAGTCGCTCCCTTCGGAGCGAGTGTCACCGAGTACCGTCAAATGGACCCCGAAGAATCCAAGCGCTTCAACGAAGTCGCTCCCTTCGGAGCGAGTGTCACCCCAGGTGAGGCGGCGCGGATTGAAATTGGCGGATGGCTTCAACGAAGTCGCTCCCTTCGGAGCGAGTGTCACGACAACGGCCACCGCAAGCAAATGCATTTTCGTCAGCTTCAACGAAGTCGCTCCCTTCGGAGCGAGTGTCACCCGCCGATATCCACGCATCGGCCAGCAAAGCCGGGCTTCAACGAAGTCGCTCCCTTCGGAGCGAGTGTCACTGGAGATCGTTGGCACTTGCTTGAGTGGACTGGTGCTGCTTCAACGAAGTCGCTCCCTTCGGAGCGAGTGTCACAATCAGGCGGGCGCGGCGGCGGCGGCCGTGGAGGCGCTTCAACGAAGTCGCTCCCTTCGGAGCGAGTGTCACCACCTGCGACTTCAGGGTTTTGCTGAATCCATTTGCTTCAACGAAGTCGCTCCCTTCGGAGCGAGTGTCACGAGGCGCCAACCCAGATGTTGAGGTGCTTGGTTTTGCTTCAACGAAGTCGCTCCCTTCGGAGCGAGTGTCACTGACTGATGCGCAACACCTGGCCGTCGCTGCATTGATCGCTTCAACGAAGTCGCTCCCTTCGGAGCGAGTGTCACAGCTGCTGCCGTCGACTTCGGGCCACTTGCTTTCGCTTCAACGAAGTCGCTCCCTTCGGAGCGAGTGTCACAGACGGCCACCTGCGCGACTACCTCATCGTCCCAGCTTCAACGAAGTCGCTCCCTTCGGAGCGAGTGTCACTCCACTTGACTCGCAAACGTCCGGCGCAGATCGCCGCTTCAACGAAGTCGCTCCCTTCGGAGCGAGTGTCACGAACTGGCGCAATACCGGCGCCGGCCCAAAATTTCGCTTCAACGAAGTCGCTCCCTTCGGAGCGAGTGTCACTGTAGTTCCAAATTCTTTTTGTAAATTTGGTTTAGCTTCAACGAAGTCGCTCCCTTCGGAGCGAGTGTCACGGTATTCAATCAGTATCAAAAGCAATTGAAAAGCATGCTTCAACGAAGTCGCTCCCTTCGGAGCGAGTGTCACGGCGGCGCCGTCGTAGGCAGTGACCATGTACTTGCCGCTTCAACGAAGTCGCTCCCTTCGGAGCGAGTGTCACCAAGCCGAGGCGTTTCCGTTCTTCTGCAAGCCAGATTGCTTCAACGAAGTCGCTCCCTTCGGAGCGAGTGTCACTCTTAAGCCGAACCCGATTGATTCCCTTGCCAAACGCCCAGGCACTGCGCGAACCCCTCGCATCCAGTCATAGCCTTCACGATCCGGCTCCAGCCATACCCGTAGAATCAATGCACTGATCCCGCGCGAACCTCCCAGCCTCGCACCGTCCACTTGGGGTTCGCGCAGTTCGCAGACGGACCCGCTTTCCATCGCTGTCGATTGTCAGCCCTTTCAGCACCATCCGGAATCCCTTTCGCCGCGGAAACCACTGTTTCGACCTTCCGCCACCCTCTTCACACCGATCCGATCCAAAGCCGCCTCACAGACCCCGTTACTACCCCGTTACTTTCCACGATCAGGGGGTAGGATACCCACAGGGTGCCCCCGCCTCGCAAAACTGCACCACGGCCATGTATTCGCATTCTTGACATTCTGGGTGCCCGCGCGCGGTCCACATCGTTCCGGGCCGTGGTTATACTCTCTTCGGATATACGAATCGACTACGCGGGCCCCTGAATGCTGGACGCACTGTTTCGTGAGTTGTTTGACGCCCCACCCAACGCCTGGCAGCGTGCCGCCTACGCATCCTTCGTGGCCGGCCCGCTGCCTCCATTCATCAAGGTGCCTACCGCCGGCGGCAAGACCGCTGTACTGGCGATCTTCCTGGCGGCATTGGCCACCCAGGCCCAGGGCGGCGCCGTTACCTTGCCCCGTCGCCTCGTCCTGGTCGTGAACCGTCGGGCGCTCGTCGATCAGGCAAACGGACTGGCCGAACGCCTGGCCGGGATCGTTGCCGCCGGATCCGTCCCCGGCCTCCGCGAAGCCTTGGCCGGCCTCTCGTCCCGCGGCACACCGCTGGCCGTCTCGACCATACGCGGCGCCTTCGCCGATAACGGCGACTGGAGCCTCGACCCGGCCACCCCGGCCCTGATCCTCGGCACCCCGGACATGATCGGCAGCCGCCTGCTGTTCCGCGGTTATGGCCTCGGCCGTTCCCGGGCCGCGACGCATGCAGGCCTGCTCGTCGTCGATACGTTGATCGTGCACGACGAGGCTCACCTGGCGCCGGCGTTCTCCGGCGTACTGCGGGAGATCGAACTGCTGGCCCGGCCCAGCGCCGTCGCCGTTGGCCGTCCGCCGCTGCAGATCATCGAGATGACCGCGACCTTGCCGCCGCAGGCGGACCGTGCCTGCGCCCTTGTCGGCTCAGTCGCGGACGATCCCGTACTGGCCAAGCGCATGGGGGCGCCGAAATGGCTGACGCTCCAGGCCGTGACTTTGGGTGCCACAAAGGGCAAGCCCACCTCCCTGGTGCTCCAGGCTCTGGCGGAACACGCCCTCACCTACGCGGACGCGTCGCGGGCGGTGGCCCTCTTTGTCAGCCGGCCGGACGATGCGGCCCGGATCGCCGAGCGCCTGGTGAAGGGTGGCGTGCCCGTGGAACGCATCGCACTGCTGACCGGGACACTCCGTGCCTGGGAGCGGGAACAACTGACCCGCTCCGATGCCTTCCAGCGTTTCTCGCCAACACGGACCGATGAAACCGGCCCCACGGCCTATTTCATCTGCACCTCGGCCGGTGAGATCGGTCTCGACATCGATGCGGATGTAGGGCTGATGGACCTGGTCACCCTGGATCGTTTCACCCAGCGGGCCGGCCGTGTGAATCGCCGCGGTCTGCACGTCGGCGAGTTGGTGCTGTTTCATGCGGGCGGTACCGAATGGAACGAATCACTCCGAGCCCTGTGTGCTCGGACACTGTCCCTGCTGGAGGAATTGGACCTCCAGGCCGCGGGTCGCGATGCAAACCCGCTCGCCCTGTCCCGGCTCACCGACGATCCGCGCTACGTGGAAGCCGTGCCGCCCCCACCGCCACGCCGCTCCCTGGAGCCGGCGATCCTCACCCAATGGGCTATGACCTCCCTACGGCTCGACGCGCTACGCGTGCCGGCACCGGATATCTTCCTGCACGGTCTCGACGACGAGGACCGGGACGTGGAACTCGTGTGGCGGAACTTTCCCTATGACGCCGCACGGCTGGCCGACTGGTTCGAGGCCTGGCCGGTACTGCATCACGAGCGGGCACGGCTCCCGATCTATCAGGCGCGGGACCTGGTCGAAGTTTTATGGCAACGTGCTCAGGGCGACAAGGACGCACAGCCGGCCTTTGCGGTGCTGGATGGCCAGGGCCGCCTTATCGACGACGGCGTCTTCAGCACCCAGGACGCCCTGCGCGCCATCGAGCGATGCATCCAGCCTGGGCGCACCCTAATCATTCGCCCAGATCTGGGCGGGCTCTCCGTGACGGGGCTCCCCGATGCGGCGCAGTCTGCCGTCGTGGCCGAGGTGTCAGCCGAAGGACGCGGGCAGGTGCTCTCCGTTCGGGTCAGCGCAGACGTCGCGGCGGGAGAGGCGACTTGGTCGCACGGTGAGGTGTCGGCAGCAGATCTTGCAAATCTGATGGCGCGCTGCGTGCCCGGACACAAGGTGGTCTTCGTCGAGGACAGCGCGCTGCCGGCGGCGGATCTGGTGGACGAGGATGCTGTCGTGACTCGGACGGTGCGGGTCTGGCTGCAGGCCCGCGAGATCGATGGGCCGGACGCGGGCGATCGCGCTTCGCTGGGCCGCTGCGATCGGCTGCTCTCCGTGCACCTGGATCTGGCCCGCTGGGCCGCCCAGCGGCTCACCGGGGCCCTGGGCCTCGATGCGCCCCTCGCGCAAACCGTCGAAGCCTCGGCGGGCATGCACGATGTTGGGAAGGACGAGACGCGCTGGCAGACGGCGCTGGGGAATCCGGACCCGGCCGTGCCCCTCGCCAAGAGCCGTCGCACGGCTTTTGACACACGGTTCAACGATGGGTATCGCCATGAGCTGGGATCGGTGATCCGGCTTGGTGATCAGTTGAGCCCACTCGCCCGCCACCTCGTTGCCGCACACCACGGCTGGGCCCGGCCCGGATTCTCGGACAAGGCTCGGGAAAAGCCGGCTGCGGCGCCAGAGGCCGACCGGATCGCTACGGCCTTCACCCAGTTGAATGCGCAGTATGGTCTATGGGGGCTCGCGTACCTGGAGGCCCTGGTCAAGAGCGCAGATGTGCTGGCGGAGCTGGATGCGGAGGCGCTGACTCCATCGTCCCCCACCGAGCACGCGGTGGCCACGGCGCCAACAGTCATCGCCTCTCCGCCTGAAGGGGTGATCGATATTCCGGCCGATCCTCGGAATTTCGGGGAGTACTTGGCAGGCTTCGGGCTACTGAGTCTGCTTGAGGCGGCCCATCCGGCAATGAGGGCGCAGTGGACACCCACCGGGTTCCGCCTCGTCGGTCTCGACGATGCAGCGGTGCTCGATGCGCTGGACGCCTTCTTGACCTTCGAGGTGCGCCTCGACGACACCGCGCAGCGCCCGGCCCTGGCCGAGGAGAAGTTTCCGCCGCTGCGGCTGCACTTCGCCGATGGGCGCTCCCCCATCCGGATCAACAACTGGCTACGACCCGACTTCGAGGAGAAGTCCCACTGGAAGCTGAGCGCCGGGCAGACCGAGGCGGTCGGCATCCTACGCGGCCTGCAGGCAGCCGCTCGGCGGTTGCGTCCGTCGCTCACAAGCGCCGCGGCTCTGCTGCAGGTCGGCACCACGATGAAAGAACGCTTCCGCTTTGACGCCGGCACCAGTTGGTCGGCCCTCGATGCGGGCTTCACCCTCAACGAGGACGAGCGCTTCAGCAGCGTGCGAGTGTTTCTGGAACTGCTGTCGATTCTCGGCGTGCAGTTCGCCTTCGCCCCCCCGGCCGACCAGGAGCCCTTCCGTTACTCGACCTGGGCCCAGCCCCTACCCATCGGTCTGTGCCTGCTGGCCGCCAAGGGCCTGCTTCCCGCTGCCGACCAGCACCTGATCCCACGCCGGGTCCCGTCCGGCCAAATGAAAGACATCTTCACTTCCGAACTCACGCTCGCTCACGAGGTACGCCCATGTCTGCCGAAGTATTTGATTGTCTGAACGCCCTCCTCCTCGACCACCAGGCGGTGGCCATCGTCTGCAAGCAAGCGCTCGAATCCGTAGAGGGGCCGGCGGGCGTGATCTTCCCACCCAGCTACCCCGGCAAGACCAGCGATGACGGGCCCACCTACAACATCAGCACCTTCGCGGACGGGCGGAACATCTGCACGATCGATTCAGTGCAGTCCCAGGCGAACCGCATCGAGGCGGCGTTTCTGCAGCCCCCTTACCGGGCGCTGGTGCGCGCGGTGTCCGTAAAGGCCCAGCTTGCCGATGGTGAGGTGAAGGACATCGACGTGCTGCAGGCACCCCACCGGCTCGCCGATGCGACGCTGCGGTTCTCCGATCTGCGGGAGGCGGCGGAAGAGGCGTTCAAGGCCTTCCGGTCGGCGCCAGCGGGCATCGCCAAGCTCTCCCCGATGTCGCTGCTGCTCGGCGCCTGGGACTCCCGTGGCACGCAGAGCAAGATCCCGCGAGCCTTCACGTCCCGGATCGACGCCTATAACGTGCATCGGCTGCAGCGCCATGCCCTGTATTCGGCTGCACTCACCAGCAAGGAAATCGGAAACGAAGAGAACAGCGGCACGCTGTCGAAGGTGGGCCTGGATAGCGCACCGTCGGGGCCGTCGCCGGCCGGCGTGGTGGCCGACGGGGGGGTCCGGGGGGGCTCGGTGCTG
>APMI01004480.1_pt1 | contig 10610 bp, 6 predicted proteins | sample 667938 | NCBI WGS metagenome assembly APMI01 (sample SAMN01084076, study PRJNA167559) | wastewater metagenome | biome: Wastewater | place: Denmark: Ejby Moelle, Odense | collected 2011-11-28
ATATTTAAGAGTCGTGCCCGTCACTTCAGCGACTGTGCGAGCTGCGCCAGTTTGTGCTGATCGTCGACGCTACTAAGCTCACGCGCAAATCGAACTCGCTAACTAGCGATAACAGTCATTAGCAAAGTCACTTGCAAGTACTGATTTCGCTCATCAGCGCATTGAAAGAAAAAAATGAAAGACAATAAATTCTTTGACGTAGAACCGCTCACAAACGCAATCGTAGAACTCTCAGGAAAAGACGGCAACGCATTTCTGATTCTCGGCCTCGTACGTCGCGCGATCTTGCAAAGCGATAAGCCAGAGCTCGCCGCTCAGTTTATCGAAGAAGCAACAGCGCACGATTACGACCATCTTTTGATGACCTGCGCGAAATACGTAACGATTGAATAGAGCGTACAAACATGAAAACACGTAACAACAATAGTGGCACTCGGCGCAAAGCGCACGTTGAACAGAACGACGTATTTTCAAACAACGCATTGCTTGCGCTTATTTCAGATGACGAGCTTGATGCTGAAATACGGCAATACTTGACCTCTGCGTTTTCAGACAACACAAAGCGGGCGTACCGTGCGGATTTAGCGCATTTCGAGTCATGGGGCGGCACAATCCCCGCTCCACCAGCCATGATTGCGCGCTATATCGCAGATCACGCACGAAAACTCTCAAACTCAACGCTTTCTAGACGACTCGTAGCGATCGGACATGCACATGCGGCACAGGGACATGCAAACCCTACTGACGCTCTGCTTGTACGCGCTACGCTCAAGGGAATCAGGCGCACGGTAGGCACTGCAGTTAAACAGGCCGCGGCGCTCAAGTACGAAGACCTGCTCAAAATGGTGCGAAAACTGCGGGGGCTGCGCGGCAAGCGGGATGCAGCACTACTACTGTTCGGCTTCGCTTCTGCGATGCGGCGCTCGGAGCTTGTCGCGCTCAACGTTGAGGACCTGCAGTTCTGCGAACAAGGCGTCGTCGCAAACATCAGGCGCAGCAAGACAGATCAGGATCAACGCGGGCGGCTCGTTGCCGTCCCGCGAATAAAGTCAGACGCAAACCAGGGCAAAACTCGATTCTGCCCTGTTCAGCATCTTGAGAACTGGTTGAAGGCTGCGGGCATCACATCAGGCGCGCTCTTTCGGTCAGTGAACCGCTTCGATCACGTCATGGCCAATCGGCTTACTGGCCAGTCCGTATCGCTCATCATAAAGCAGCGAGCAACTGAAGCAGGAATCGACGCTTCCCAGCTGTCGGGGCATAGCCTGCGGGCTGGGTTCGTCACCGCTGCTGCGCAAAGCGGCGCTCCAACGACTCGGATCAGGGCTCAGACGGGCCACACGTCAGACTCGATGCTACAGCGATACATCAGGGACGCTGAGCTGTTCACTAACAATGCGAACGCGGACCTCTGGAGCTAGCTCCATCACACTCATACCAATCGGACATAGAACGGTTCCGCGGTGGCGCGAAATCGTTCACCAACACTGCTGGTTTCGGCGACCACCTTGCTGAGCACTGCCAACGTCAAACAGATCACCCACGAGCCGGTGTGCCTACCCAGGAGCCCCCGAAAATAGACAGCCTAGCCCGCTAGAAATCCCATCTGTATGTATCTGCCTTATGATTCCAGCTTTGTTGCATTTCGGGAAAGCGTAACGCAATGAAGTTCATTCGCAACGCTGGTACAGACAGGGTTTTGGACCTCATCCGTCCATGCTTCAAGCAAGGCCACAAGCTGGACATGGTGTCAGAGTCCTTTTCTCTATTCGCGTTTGCCGAGCTGATGAATGAATTACCGTTGCTCGACCATGCGCGTCTCGTCGTTCCTCCCGCGCCAAAGACACCGCCCCTCCTAGGCTCACAAGACCACCTCGGCCTACTTGGCACGCCTTCAGACCGCAACTCACGTAACAAGCTTCAATCGCATTGGCTCGCCCGTACATTGAAGATCTGGCTGGAGGCTAAGGCTGAGGTGCGCAGCGCGAAGGGCTCCATCCCCCAAGGCACCTTGGTCTTGCGAGATCACGCGGGATCCCCCCAGCAAGCTGCGTTGGGTTCGTTCGGGTTCAGCACCGAGGGCCTAGGTATCACGCCGGGCAACCCCTTGAACTTGATTCAAGCATCCGAGAACCAGACCGAGGCGCGCATGCTGAGTCAATGGTTCGACACGCAATGGACACAGCTTGAGGACCGCCCGGACGCTAGGGCATCCCTGATTCTTGCCGTCAAAGAGCTGGCCACGCACCGCGATGCAGCGAGCGTCTACGCGTTAGTGCTTCAACAGCTGTTTGCAACCGAGGGGCTGGACGAAGAAAAGATCGTCAAATCGGCCACGGGTATCCGGAACACCGTGGTTTGGAAAAAGCTATACAAGTTCCAGCGTGACGGTGTCGTTGGCGCTATCGAAAAGCTAGAGCGTTTTGGCGGCTGCATCATTGCGGACAGTGTCGGCCTGGGTAAGACGTTCGAGGCCCTCGCCATCATCAAGTACCACGAACTGCGTAACGACCGTGTCCTGGTACTGTGCCCCAAACGCTTGCGTGACAACTGGACGCTCTACAAGGCCAACGACAGGCGGAACGTCTTAGCTCCTGATCGACTGAACTACGACGTTCTCAACCACACGGACCTCACCCGTGACGGCGGCCAATCGGGGGACATCGATCTGTCCCATGTGAATTGGGGCAACTACGACCTCGTGGTGATCGACGAGTCGCACAACTTCCGTAACAAGGCCGCCAACAAAGGCCGGGAGACGCGCTACGACCGCTTGATGCGCAAAATCATCCGCGAAGGCGTTAAGACGCGGGTACTGATGCTCTCGGCCACACCTGTGAACAATCGTCTGGCTGACCTTCGCAATCAGATTGCCTTTGTAACGGAAGGCGACGATACGGCGCTGTTCGACCATGGAATCGCCAGCATCGACAGCACCACACGCCGCGCCCAGAAAGCCTTCAATCGCTGGCTGGAGTTGCCCACGGAAGAGAAAACGCCAGCCTTGTTGGTGGAAATGCTCGGGTTCGACTACTTCGCCTTGCTCGACCATTTGACCATCGCCCGTTCACGCCGCCACATAGAGAAGTACTACGGCACTGCCGAAACCGGGCGGTTCCCTGACCGGCTTCCGCCGATAAACATCAAAGCGGACGTGGACCGAGCGGGTGAGTTCCGCTCGATTCGCGACATCAACCTCGAGATCAGACGGCTCAATCTCTCGGCCTACGCGCCACTTCGCTATGTACTGCCTCACAAGCAGGAAGCTTACGACGAGAAATACAGCACCCAAGTTCGAGGCGGCACAAGCTTCTTCCGGCAGGTTGACCGTGAGGAAAGCTTGATCCATCTGCTTCGCGTCAACGTTCTCAAGCGCATGGAAAGTGCAGTCTCCTCGTTCGCCTTGACGGTTCAACGTCAGTTGCGGGACGTGGAAGGCATGCTGGCCCGCATCGACTCTCATCAAGAAGAGATCGAAGAACTGGACATTGCCGACGTCGACATCGACGACCCTGCATTTGAGTCGCTTCTGGTCGGTCGCAAGGTCAAGGTACTGCTCACCGACGTTGATCTACTACGTTGGAAACAAGACCTGATCGAGGATCGCAACCGTTTGGCAACGCTCTATGCAGCAGCCGAACAAGTCAGCGCGGCACGGGACGACAAGCTACAAAAGCTACGTGACCTCATCGCAGGCAAATGCACGCAGCCAATCAACCCAGGCAACCGCAAGGTGATCGTGTTCACGGCGTTCGCCGACACCGCCAACTACCTGTACGAGCATCTAGCCGGTTGGGCCAAAGCAGATTTGGGCATTGAATCCGCCCTAGTTACCGGCGCGGGTCGCAACCAAACCACCCTGCCAAATTTGCGCCGTGATCTAACCAGCATTCTGACCACGTTTTCACCACGCTCTAAGGAGCGCCCTGCAGAACTCGCGCATGAGGGCGAGCTGGATTTGCTTATCGCGACGGATTGCATCAGTGAGGGCCAGAACCTGCAAGACTGCGACTGGCTCATCAACTACGACATCCATTGGAATCCGGTTCGCATCATTCAGCGTTTTGGCCGAATCGACCGAATCGGCTCGACCAACAGCCGCATCCAGCTGGTGAACTTCTGGCCCAACATGGAGCTGGAGGAATACATTAATTTGGAGCAGCGCGTGAGCGGCCGTATGGTTCTTCTGGACATCTCCGCAACGGGTGAAGAAAACATCATCGAGCAGCAATCCGGCAACCAGATGAACGATCTGGAGTACCGGCGCAACCAGTTGCTAAAGCTGCAAGAAACCGTGATCGACCTTGAAGATCTCTCCAGCGGCGTTGCCATCACAGACCTCACACTGACCGACTTCCGCATCGACCTATCAGAGTACTCACGCGAGCACCCTTCCACGCTGGAAGTCATGCCTTTAGGGGCCTTTTCAGTCACCACCAGCATTGACGCCGACATTCCTCCGGGCGTCTTGTTCTGCCTGCGCGCGGAGGGTGCCGCCGCCGCGAAAGTAATTGACCCCAGCTACCCGCTGGCCCCTCACTACCTTGTGCATGTGGGCGACGACGGCACGGTGCTGTTGCCCTACACCCAGGCCAAACGATTCTTGGACCGACTCAAGCGCCTGTGTGTTGGGCGCAACTTCCCTGATGCTACAGCCTGCGCACGCTTTGACCGAACCACCCGGCATGGCGAAGACATGCGGCAGGCGCAAAAGCTCTTGGCTGCTGCGGTTTCATCCATCGTTGGCAAGTCTGAAGAACGCGCAGTTGCAAGCCTGTTTGCGCCCGGTGGCACCCATGCCATGAAAGGTGAGTTCGCCGGCGCGAACGACTTCGAGGTCGTGGCTTTCCTTATCGTATTGCCAAGCGGTTCGGAGGCATCGACCGCATGAACATCGCGAAACTGGGTGCGAGCGAACTGCTGGCCGCACTCGCACTGCCGCCCGCGGCGCTGGTTCAGCAACGCGTTCCCAAGAAAATGCTAGCCGAGAACGGTGCGCCCACCTTGGCAGACCGAAAGCTGGTGCAAGACCGCATCGAAGAGTTGATTTGGCATGCGGCCCTCAAACCCACTAACGTGGGCATTGCGGCTTATGAGGATGAGCTTCGCAGCTACCTGGAAGTGGCCGTGTTGATCGCCAAACTGCGAACCGAGCCAGTGATTGACAGCCAGCGCACCCCTCAAGCAGCCAAAGTCAGCACCAGTGTCAAACGCGCGGCCGAATTGGTTCACCGAGCAATTCCATACCCCACTGTGCTTCTGCTGGACGACGGCCAGCAGTTGGTCGCGTCCATGACTCACATTCGCTGGGCGCAGCGCGAGGCTGAAAAAACGGTGCTAGATGGCGACTCCATTATCGTGCCAATCACGTCCGCCGCTGCACCTGAGGCTTTTCTAGATGCAATGGCGGTAAGTAAGCAACCAAGTTCCCACCTACAGGCCCTGTATCAAGGCTGGTTTGACACATTGTCTGCGTGGCAAGCAGTGGAACTGACCGGGCAATTCAAAGCAAGCGAGAGTCCTGCGCAAGCAGCCGAGCGCCGCGCAGCCCTGCACGCGTGCAAAGATCTGGATGCTCGCATCGCCACTGCTCGCAGCGCAGCGGCGAAAGAAAAACAGATTGCTCGACAGGTAGCAGCCAATCTCGAAATTAAAGCTTTGCTGGCGGAGCGCCAGCGAATCGCACAAAGTCTCTAAGGGATAGAAGTGAAAGCAACCGAAGCTAATCTACTCAAGTTCCTGCGCAAGTCTCCTCAGTTCGTCATCCCCATCTACCAACGCAACTACTCGTGGACGGCCGCCCAGTGCCGCCAGCTATGGTCGGACCTGATGCGGGCTGGTCGCGATGAAAAGGTCAATGCTCACTTCATCGGTTCCATCGTCTATGTGGAGCGGGGATTATCGTCCGTCACGAGCCAGGAAGCATTGCTAGTCATTGACGGGCAACAACGGCTGACGACCAGCACCTTACTCATCGCGGCGCTTGCCAAACACTTTGAGACCAAAGGGCTTAGCGAGTTGTTGGACACCTTCTCGAACAAGAAGCTGCGCAACTACTACTTGCTGAACCCGGACGAAGAAGGCGAGCGCCATTTCAAGCTCATCTTGTCAGAGACCGACAAAGACACTTTGCTCGCCCTTCTGCAGGGTGTCCCGATGCCCGCAGAAACCAGCACCCGCATTACCGAAAACTATGCACTGTTCCAAGAACTGATTGCCAGCCACCAAGGGGAACTAGAGGCCATCTGTCAGGGCTTAGCTAAGCTGGTAATCGTCGATGTGTCTTTGGATCGATCTCAAGACAACCCACAGTTGATCTTCGAGAGTATGAACTCCACCGGACTGGAACTCAGCCAGGCGGACCTCATCCGCAACTACATCTTGATGGGGCTAGAACCGAAGCTGCAAACCGAATTGTACAAAACGTACTGGCGACCCATGGAAAAGGCCTTTGGTCAGGCCGCCTACGTAGTCCATTTCGATGCCTTCATGCGTCACTACCTGACAGCCAAGACAGGTGAGATTCCCAATGTGCGCGAAGTGTACGTTGCGTTCAAAGCCTTTGCGCGGGGCCTCATCGGTGATACCCGTGACTTGGTGGCGGATATCCACGCATATGCCTCGTACTACTGCGCGATGGCTTTGGGGTCAGAGACGGATAGCGGGCTAAAGCAGGCTTTCCATGACTTGCGTGAACTAAAGGTGGATGTCGCGTATCCGTTCCTGCTGGACGTGTACCACGACTACAAACAAGGCCGTCTGACCAGTGACGAAGTTCTTCAGATTATTCGTCTGGTGGAGAGTTATGTGTTCCGCCGTGCCATCTGCGCCATTCCCACCAACTCGCTGAACAAGACGTTTGCAGGGCTGAGCCGAACGCTCAAGAAGGACCGTTACATTGAGAGCGTACAAGCGGCGTTTTTGATACTCCCTTCTTACCGCCGCTTTCCGAGCGATGGGGAGTTTCAGCGCGATATAAAAATACGAGATTTATACAATTTTCGAAGCCGTAGCTACTGGCTGCGCCGCCTCGAAAATCATGGGCGTAAAGAGCGTGTGCTGGTCGAGGACTACACCGTCGAGCATATCCTCCCTCAAAACGAAAAATTGTCAGAGGAGTGGAAGGCAGAACTCGGCCCCGATTGGAAGCGCGTGCAGCAGACATGGCTACACACGCTGGGAAACCTAACGCTGACAGGCTACAACAGCGAGTACAGCGACAGATCGTTCAAATACAAAAAAGAAGAGGTTGAGTCAAAAGGGGGCAACAAAATCGGCTTCAAATATAGCCCACTGAATTTAAACTTGGGTCTAGGTGACGTAAGCCGCTGGGATGAAGCTGCAATTCAAGCACGTGCAAAGCGGCTTGCCATCCAGGCTAGCCAAACATGGGTAATGCCAGCACTAGATGACGAAGTTCTGAGGCAATACGATCCAATTTGGCGAGGCCTCGAAGCAGACACGCAATACAGCATTGACGATCACCCTCACCTTACAGCAGGCACAATGCGGGCACTATTCGAGGAATTTCGGCAGGCCGTTTTGGCACTGGACCCATGCATTCGCGAAGAGTTCTTGAAGCTCTATGTGGCGTACAAGGCTGAGACGAACTTCGTGGATGTGGTGCCACAAGCAAAGCGCCTGCGCCTGTCGCTAAACATGCCATTTCACGAGCTCGACGATCCCAAGGGCCTGTGTAAAGACGTCTCGGACCTGGGTCGTTGGGGCAATGGCGACGTGGAAGTAGGCTTGAGCAACCTTGATGAACTGCCTTATGTGATGGGACTGATCCGCCAGTCGTTCGACCGCCAGATGGGCGGTCCGCAAGACGACTGACTCCGGCCGATCTCAACAAATACCAAATAACGAAATGACGATCCAACAAATCCAAGCACATTCGCCCGAAGCGCAAAGCACCGACCTCGTGGCCGACAACATCAGCAAACTCAAAGCTCTTTTCCCCGAACTGGTAACCGAAACCACGGCCGATGGGAAGACTACTGCGGCCCTGGACATCGATGTGCTCAAGGCCTTGATTGGCGATACCACGGCGACGGACACCGAAGAAAAGTACGGCCTGAACTGGCATGGCAAGCGCAAGGCTCGACAGATCGCCTTGACGCCCAGCACGGGCACATTGCGTCCAGCACCCGCAGAAAGCGTGGACTGGGACACCACGCAGAACCTGATGATTGAGGGTGACAACCTGGAAGTGCTCAAGCTCCTACAAAAGAGCTACGCGGGCAAAGTAAAGCTGATCTACATCGACCCGCCGTACAACACGGGCAAAGACTTCGTTTACCCCGACAATTTCCAAGACAACATCAAAAATTATTTGGAATTAACGGGCCAAACTGAGGGCGGAGCTAAGATCACCAGCAATACGGATGCCAGCGGTAGATTCCATACCGACTGGCTGAACATGATCTACCCACGACTGAAGGTGGCTCGCAACCTCCTTCGCAGCGATGGCGTCATTTGCATCTCCATCGACGATGTTGAAAAGGCGAATTTGAGAAAGGTCTGCGATGAAATCTTTGGTGAAGAAAATCATTTAGCAACCGTTGTTTGGCAAAAACGTTATGTTTCAAATGTAACGGCAAAATGGCTTTCTGACATGCACGACTTTGTGTTGATATACGCAAAAGATCGCGAGCAGGTGAGCATAAACTCCTGGAACCGAACCGAAGAGCAATTAGCAGCTTACAAGAACCCAGATGCAGATCCGCGCGGAGTATGGCGAGCGCAAGATCTATCTGCCAGCAAGCCATATTCTGCGGGTATTTTTACAATTGAAGGCCCAACAGGACTACGCTTTGACCCTCCGCCAAACAGATATTGGCGGTGCAATCGCGAACAGTTTGAGAAATGGGTCGATGACAATCGAATCTGGTGGGGCGTAAAAAGTGATGCCCGTCCAATGCTCAAAGCCTTTCTTTCCGAAAGCGAAAGAGGAATTACTCCTCACACATGGTGGGATCATGAGTTTGCCGGGCACAACAAAGAAGCCACATTGGAGCTAAAGGCTCTTTTTGATGGAGACTCTCCTTTTGACACTCCAAAACCTGTTCGGCTAATGCGGCGCCTGATAGATCTTTTTTGCGCCGATGGGGACAAAGTAATGGATTTTTTCTGCGGTTCTGCCGCATTTGGTCACGCCGCGCTGCAAGCTGTTTCACAAGGCAGTAAGACCACATTACCTTTCATACTGGTTCAATTGCCTGAACCTATAGAGAGAACAGGCTTCAAGAACATTGCAGACATATCGAAAGAACGTCTCCGAAGAGCATCAAAGCTACTTCAATCTGAGAACCCTCTGGTCAGAGCAGATTTAGGCTTCCGAGTTTTCAAGCTCGACACCTCCAACATTCGAGCCTGGAATCCAAACCCCACAGATTTAAAGAAATCGCTGTTCGCCAACCTGGAGCATATCGAGCCCGGCCGTAGCAATGACGACGTGTTATACGAGCTGCTGCTGAAGCTCGGCCTGGATCTGTGTGTGTCCATCGAACAAAAGCAGATCGCCGGCAAGGCGGTGCACAGCATTGGCGGCGGCGCATTGATGGCGTGCTTGGATGAGCACATCGGCGTGGCTGAGACGGAGGATCTAGCCTTAGGCATAGCCCAGTGGCGTGAGCAACAAGGTACAGCCACCGAGTCCACCGCCGTCTTCCGTGACAGTGCCTTTGAGAACGACGTAGCTAAGAGCAATCTGGCCGCCATTCTGGAGCAGCACGGCGTGAAGCATGTGCGCAGTCTGTGACCATGAGCGACTCACTCCAACCGCCTTCTGGCGAGTTTCTGCTCTACCAAACCGACGATGGGCACACCCGTGTGGAATGCCGGTTTGCCAATGAGACGCTCTGGTTATCACAAGGCGCCATGGCGGACCTGTTTCAAACCAGCAAACAGAACATCGCCAAGCATCTGAAAGCCATCTTTACCGAAGGCGAGCTGGCGGCCGATTCAGTTGTCAACCAGTGGTTGACAACTGCCGCCGACGGCAAGAGCTACCGGGTCAGCCACTACAACCTAGAGGCGATTCTGGCCGTGGGCTACCGCGTGCGGTCGGTACGGGGCACGCAGTTCCGGCGCTGGGCGACGGAGCGCCTGGGTGAATACCTGCTCAAGGGCTTCACCATGGACGATGAGCGGCTGAAGAATCCGCCAGTAGCTGGCTCCACGGTGCCTGATTATTTCGCGCAGATGTTGGATCGGGTACGCGACATTCGCGCCAGCGAGCGACGCATGTACCTGCGTGTGCGCGAGATCTTTGCCATGGCAGCAGACTATGAGCCGTCTTTGCCCGAGACCACCGCGTTCTTCAAGGTCATCCAGAACAAGCTGCACTTTGCAGTAACCGGCAAAACGGCGGCAGAGATCATCCGCGACCGCGTCGATGCCTCGCAGCCCAATATGGGCCTATCAACCTGGAAAGGTCAGTGGCTGACCAAAGCCGATGTGACGGTGGCCAAGAACTATTTAAACGAGGCGGAAATCAGCGAGCTCAATCGCATTGTGGTGATGTGGCTGGACTTTGCCGAAGACCAGGCATTGCGCCGCAAGCAGGTGTTTCTGTCTGACTGGACGACCAAGCTTGACGCGTTCCT
>APMI01050764.1_pt1 | contig 10605 bp, 12 predicted proteins | sample 667938 | NCBI WGS metagenome assembly APMI01 (sample SAMN01084076, study PRJNA167559) | wastewater metagenome | biome: Wastewater | place: Denmark: Ejby Moelle, Odense | collected 2011-11-28
TTATGGAATGCCGGTGTAGGCAAAAAGTTCCTGAAAAAAAGAGCCGGAGAATTAAAGCTTTCGGTATTTGACCTGCTGAAACAAAACCAAAGTATTGGCAGAACAATTGGTGATAATTATTTTGAAGACTCACAAAACATGGTATTGCAGCAATATTTTATGCTCACATTTACCTACAGCCTTAAAAATTTTGGCAAGGGCAGAACTACATCCCGTGGAAATGAAGACAGGAGAAATGAATGGCGCGAAAGAGGAGGCGGTATGCCCGGCGGCGGCCCAATGTTTTAATAAAAACTAAATATTTTTTAGTAATATCGCTTTCTTAATTCAACCATTTGTTAAACGAAGATTTTTTAGTTGAAGAATTAAAGCGAGGCAAGGAACCGGCTTTTAAAACAATTGTAGATACTTATCAGGATATGGTTTACAATATTTGTTTGAGTATTGTAAAAAATGAAGAAGATGCGGAAGATTTAGCTCAGGAAGTATTTGTACAAATCTATCAATCAATCAATTCTTTTAAAGGAGAATCCAAACTCTCCACCTGGATCTATAGAATTGCAACTACAAAATCGCTTGATCATGAACGAAAAAAGAAAAGAAAAAAGCGGTTGGGATTTGTAAAAAGTATTTTTGGAGATGAGAGCGAAATAGTGGTTAACCCGCCGGACTTCCATCACCCGGGGGTAACTTTAGACAACAAAGAAAGTGCTGCCAGACTTTTTAAAGCTATTGACAAATTGCCTGAAAATCAAAAAGCAGCCTTTATTTTAAATAAAGTAGAAGGATTGAGCTACCAGGAAGTAAGCGATGTGATGCAGGCTACCGTATCTTCGGTTGAATCACTTTTACACAGGGCAAAAATAAACCTGCGGAAAATTTTGGAAAATGATTAAAAACTGTATTTGAAGGGAAAAAATGATAATAACGTCAAATATATTATTATGATACAGCCGATAGTTTTCGGCGCTCCTATAACAAACGGAAAACAATAAAAAGTATGCACATGAAAGAGCCGGTAAATAAAACAGAAAGTATACTAAACAGCCTGGATGGCATCAGCCGTGCGGAAGCAAAACCTTTTATGTACACAAGGGTAATGGCCCGTATGCAAAAGGAAGAAAAAAACACCTGGTCGCAGATTGGCAGCTTTATTGCCCGGCCCCTTATTGCGTTAAGCTGCCTCTTAGTTATTTTAGGCACAAATGTTTACTTTGTAATTAAAGGTGAAGCTAAGCAGGATGAAACTACTGTTACTACTGCTACAGATTTACCTGCCGATGACAGCTATACCATTGCCCTGAACAACAATAATTACATTCTTTCAAATTTTGAGCAATAAAAATGAATACGGCAGCTAAAAACAAAACGCTTATTTCTATTATTGTACTGCTATTGCTTACCAATATTGCAGTGCTTTCTTATTTTATGTTTTTTAACAAAAGCCACAGGCACGGCGGTGATAAACAAAGAAGTGGTTTTATTGCCGCTTTGCAGAAGGAAGTAGGTTTTACCGAAGCTCAAATGAAGCAATTTAATGAAATAAGAATAGCTAACTGGGAAAAAGCCCGGTCAAAAATGGATGATATACGCCGGATAAAAAGCAATCTTTTTGAACTGACAAAACAGCCGGTAGTAGCAGATTCTACCGTACAACTACTGGCAGATAGCATTGGAATGCTTCAAAAAGAAGTGGAATTGAACCTTTTTAAACACTTCAAAGCTATAAGAGCTATTTGCACGCCCGAACAATTGCCTAAGTTAGATTCTTTGTTAAAAAAGAATATAATACGACCCGGCAAAGGCTTAAAACCAGCTGAGGCGCCCGCACCTGAAAAACACTAAGGTTTCATTTTTTAAAAAAATACCACATATTTGCAACTTATAATTGTATTTACCATCTTATAAGAAAAGCAAAATCATGAAAACCAAATTGTTCTTTCTTGCCTGTATCTTGGCAGTTACAATATCCGGGGTGAAGGCGCAGGGAAATCAACGTAAATCTGTGGAGGACAGAGTGGCAATTGTGCACGAAAAATTTGAGAAAGCATTCAGTTTAGATAAAAGCAAGTTAGATGAAATTGATAATCTGTTTACAGAATTTTATACCTCTCAACAAAAAATAAGAGAAAACATTCAGGGTTCAAGCCTTGCCCAGGGCTTAGTTCAGCAGGATTTTCAAAGTGTACGCAAGCGTAATGAAGACCTGATTAACGATAGAGAAGGGCGCTTAAAAAAACTACTTACGGCTGATCAATACAAAAAATGGAAGGATGATATTGAACCTTCTCTTCGTAATTCCCGTCAGAAATAGAATTTTATTTACAGGAAGGGTCTATTCCACTTTAAATAAATACATCGCATCGGTATTGGGTATGGTGCTGTGATCTTGTATGACAGCCAGCTTTGAAGCATCTGCAGACCATACTACTGCATGATATTCTTTTTTGGGCAAAGGAAGTTGCGTGCGCTGAAAGTTCTTGGTATTGATAACAAAAATTTCCAGCGCGTTATTTATATAGATTATTTTTTTGCCATCGGGGCTTAAATAAGCCTTCACATAATCAAAGCTGAGGGGTTTTTTTTCTACAAGAACACCATTTTTATATTTAGCCAGATAATTAGTGTCTTCGGCCATTAAATGGTTATCATCTAAGTAAATAACCTGGTTTGCCGAATCAAGAGCAAACTTATATTCCAGATTATTATAATGCCGCGTGCCAAAATCAAAGAGGGTATCTTTTCCGTCTAAAAGCAAATGTGCGTATTCATTAGCCATTCCAATGCCGGAATCACGCGGGCTATAAACGGTGTATGCTGTGCGATTTTTTATTTGATATATGTCGCCCATTAAATCGTATAGCCGGTACTGAATACGCGATTTTGCAAGAGGCTCTTCCTTTTTGCTTTTTATATTTATTCTGGTAAATGATATTGCACCCGCAAATGGCCCATTTACAGCATCTCCGTTTTTATAAATTATATGCAGTGTGTCTGTAAAAACGGGGCCTAAGTAAAAATTATTTTTTGCAGCAACTATAAGTTGCGATGTTTTTGTGGCCTTATTAAAAACTCTTATATCGTTTCCGCGGAGTGTACTGGCATATATCTTTTTTTCCTGGATGGGTGATTGCTGGCGAACATAGGTTATTAGCTGATCGTTTGGCGAAAATGCCGGAGACCAGCCATAATCAATCAATAGTAAATTTCTTGTTTTGGTATTTAGTAAAGCAATTACCGGATCATTATATCTGGAAGAAGCGCCGATATTGGGCAGCAGGCTTTCGGTAATCCTTTCTTCCAGCGGCATTGTTCTTTTTACTGAATCACGAATCATATAGCGCTTGGCAAAAGCAATCTCATCACTCCTGTTTGCAAATACAGGAGTTTGAATGATATGATCTTTTTGAAACCATTCGAAATATTTCTCAATTTTTGGAGCCTGCGCTATTCCCGGAATGTATATTATCAAAAAAAGAAATAAAGAAACTACTCTTATCATCTATACAAGTTTAATTACAAGGAACCGCCTGTTGATGCGATATATAAATATAACCATTAGACTTTTACGAGCCTGCAGAGGAGCGCTTTAATAATATTTTTAATATTTCTTTATGATATTATTGAACAGGATTCGTAAGACATATTTCTTTTATTGTTTCAACAACCCCGTTATTATTATTATCATGGGCCGTTATATAATTTGCAGCTTTAATGATATCGGGGTGGGCATTTTTCATAGCATAACTGTAGCGGGCAGCCTGCATCATTTCAAGATCGTTCATGTAATCGCCAAAGACAAGGGTTTCTTCATATGATATATTCAGCATTTTTTGCAAACGCTGTAGCGCGGTACCTTTGTTGGCATTTAAGCCTGTAATATCCAGCCAAATAACTCCGGATACTGCTACTTTAAATTCATCTTCCAGGTGTTTAAACTTTGGGTAGCTGTTATGTTCTGAGCCGCTAAGGTCGCAAATTGAAACTTTTAAAACCGGGTCTTTTACCTGAAGCAGGTCTTCCACAATTTCATAGGTTCTGTAATATTGCAATGCATGTTTAAGCACGTCGGGATCATTGGGCTCCATATAAGCAATATCTTTTCCGCAGAAAACAGGAAAAGCATTTTCTACAGTTTTTGCAATTTGCATAAACCGCTCCAGCGATTGATGAGATAATACATCGGAGAAAAGCTCTTTGCCTTTATAAACAATGTAGCTGCCATTGTCTGTAATAAAATAAATATCATCTTTTATTCTTTCAAAATCGGCTACCATACTTTGATAGGGGCGTCCGCTGGCGGCAACAAACTGAATACCTTTTTTCCGTAGTTCTTTCTCTAAGGGCCAAAAGGCTTCAGCAATTTGTTTTTCATCATTCAATAAAGAGCCGTCCAGGTCTGATGCAATTAACTTTATCATAATACAAAAATGCAAAAAAAGAGGCCGTTTCGTGCCTCTTGTAATTATTTATTATACAACTTCCTTATCGCCTCTTTGAAGCAGGAACTTGTATAGTAAGCCACCGGTTATACCCCCTAAAATAGGGGCAACCCAAAACAGCCACAATTGTGAGAGCGCTAAGCCACCAACAAAAATTGCCTGCGAAGTGGAACGGGCAGGGTTTACAGATGTATTGGTTATTGGAATTGAGATTAAGTGAATTATGGTTAGCGTTAAACCTATGGCAATACCGGCAAATTTTCCATTGGCCCATTTATCTGTGGCGCCCATAATAACAATCAGGAAAAATGCAGTTAATAAAAATTCTGCAAGAAATGCTGCACCCAGGCTAAAAGCCCGGCCATTATATACAGCTTCGCCATAAAAGTTTGTAGCAAAGTCCCCGGCTTTTCCGGCGGAGAATGCGCCGGCACCATTTAATATTGCATACAGCGCTGACGCCGCAACAATGGCGCCCAATAATTGTGCAACAATATAAGGTACAAGATCTTTGGCCGGAAATCTGCCGCCAGCCAACAGACCAAACGAAACAGCAGGATTAAAATGGCCGCCGGAAATATGCCCTACAGCATACACCATTGTTAATACGGTAAGACCAAATGCTAAAGCAACGCCCAGCAAACCAATACCAATGTTTGGTACACCTGCTGCAAAAACAGCGCTACCACAACCACCAAAAACCAGCCAAAAAGTGCCAAAGAATTCGGCTACATACTTTTTCATGTTTAAAAAAATTTAAATGTTTTTAGTTTTTCCTACTCATAAGGCTTTTCGGTTCCGCCCTGTTTTATGTGGTTGTCTGGCTCCACAGTAAAAGAGGTCTTGTATTAGTTGCCGAAAATAGATAATTTTTTGTAACCGTATAAAAATTATTGGTTAATAAAATAAGCATTTAAATAGTGCATTATTTATATCCTATTCCCTGAAGCATTTTTAAAAGGCTAAGTTTTTTTGTGAAGCCAGGCTTTCAAAAAAATCGCTAAAACGAAGCTTTTTATACAAGGCAGAAAAAATTTAATCGGCTGAAACTAAAGTTTCGTCGATGAAACTGCGCATTTCAACGAAAAGTTTTATTAGTATAAATAGATTAAAATAGGTTTGAAAAAATAAAATTCAAACAAAAAAAAAGACCGACCTAAAAACATCAGTTCTGACTATTGCTTTTTCTTTATCTATCCTTTTGTACAGAACAATGTATTGGGCGTAATAAAAACTGTTTCTGAGTGACTATGATGCCAGCGGAACATAAAACTAAACAGCGATTTGCCGAGGTTGATGGCTTAAGAGGCTATGCTATCCTGGCCATATTAATGTTTCACTGCATTCAGCATTATAATTTTCCTGTATATCCGCAGGAAACAAATAGTTTTCTTTTAAAGGCCGATGCCTGGATTCAAAAATTTTCTTATTCATTTTTATTTGGGAAGCTATATTCGATTTTTGCCTTGTTCTTTGGGCTTAGTTACTATATACAAAACGAGAATCAAAAATTAAAAGGCAACTCTTATGATAAACGTTTTGCCTGGCGGATGTTGCTTCTGCTGGGTTTTGGTTTCATAAACGGCGTATTTTTCCCTGATGGTGATATTTTAGTTTTGTATTCCCTGGTGGGAATTGTTATGATACCCGTCATTCGGCTTAAGACCAGTGTATTGGTAGTGCTATCAATTTTTTTCTTATTACAGCCTGTACAATTATACCAAATTTATAAGCTGCTGACAGATTCTTCCTATATGCCAATAAACTATTCGGAGGCTTTAAAGATGCAGGTTAACAATGTAATTGCCAATGGAAACTTTTGGCAGACAGCCTATACTAATTTTACAAAAGGTCAGTTGGCCAGTCTTCTCTGGGCGTTTGATAGCGGTCGTGTATCACAGGTATTAGGCTTATTTATTTGTGGAATTATTGCCGGCCGGCTGGGCATTTTTAACCGTAATTATTTTACCAGAAATTTCTGGCTGAAGGTTTTGTTTTTTACAGGGCTATTCTTTTTGCTTACTTATTTTTTAAGGCATGTTATAGTAAACCAGCAGGATAGCGAAGGCCTGAAAGCTGCTGTTAGCTATGTTTACTCCTTATGGCTGAATATACTTTTCACCTTTATTATCATTGCTGTATTTATATTATTATACAATACGCCTATAAAAAAGATTTTAAAGCCATTAACATTTTTGGGCAGAATGAGTTTAACAAATTACATTTTGCAATCTATCATTGGTGCCACCTTGTTTTTTCCATATGGCTTGGGTCTTGCTTACAAGCTGGGTATTACATATAGTTTTATTTTAAGCATAGGCATAGGTATTCTTCTTATACTGTTCTCAAAATATTGGCTAAAGAAAAATAAGCAGGGTCTTTTAGAGACTTTCTGGTACAGTGTTACCTGGGCATTTAAGCAACCCTGTGTAAATAAAACTTCATTTGATAGAGGTTTAAATAAAATTTCGCCGATGAGAATTGAGGTTTCGTCAAAAAGTTGAACTTCAGTAAAAAAATGACGCTTAAAACTCTATTTTGTTGGAGTTGTAAAATGTTTTTAAAGCACTAATTCAAAATTAAAAAAACATACAGATGAAAACATCTTTCCTAAGTATTGCATGTATGGTCGGCATTGCAATAAACACTAATGCGCAAACCGACAATCTTTATACCATTAATAATTATGGTGGTCCCACCGGTATTACTGTTTATTCAGGCGTGGACCCTAATTCAGGTACTATACCGGGAGGAGGTACCTCTTTTGGTACGGCTGATACACAAGTGTCGTCGGCTATGGCTATGAATAAGAGCGGCTGGATCTATTATATACCTGTGGGAGCTGTTGATCATACTATTGCTGCCGGCAATGGTGCCGGACAATTTGAAGTTCGCTCCATTAAAAATGATGGTACATTACCACCTCTTACCGGTGGTCAACCAATAGTGCTTACAGGCGATATAAATGGCGCAAGCACCAACCAGGTTGAATTTAAGCGCCTGGGCATAAGATCAGACGGCTGGGTATACCTGGTAAATAATGAGCAGGGTACAGGCATTATTTATATTGCCCGCTTTCTAACACACGCTGATGGTACTGCAACCGATTTTCAATCATTAGGTACAGCCTCCTTAAGCGATGGAACTAATTATAATAATGGTGATTTGGCTTTTGATGGCAGTGGTAATATGTATGTACTGGCAAATGCCGGCTCAATAACCCATGTATACAAATTAGATGCCACTGCCGTTAGTGGTTTATCCGCTACAAGTTCTAATACTGTTTTACAATATAAATGGACGATAAAAAATGCTGCAGATAACAGCGACTTTACTATTCCTATTACAGGCGTAGCCTTCTCTTCCACCGGAAGTTTGTACGTAACTGCGCAGGACGGGGGTTCGCAGGGAGGTGTATACTTTATTGATCAGGCCACTGTTAATTCTTCCACAGGAACACTGCTTGTTAAGCAACAAGTGATTGCAAGTACCAGGATAGGTGATGTAGCTACGGAATATACTCCTTCAACAACATTGCCTGTACTTTTTGGTGAAATAAATGCTGAAATTAAAACTGGACAATTAATGCTAAACTGGAGTACTTTAAGCGAAACAAATAATGATCATTTTGATATTGAAGTTTCAAAAGATGGTACTAATTTTCAAAAGATAGGAACCCTGACATCGAAAGCCGTCAACGGCAATTCCGAGGCAATTCTGAACTATCAGTTTAGCAGCCCGCTTAGCAATACAGCCTCATTACTTGGAATTTCATTTCTTTCTTTAGCGTTTATTGTGTTATTGTTTAACAGGAAAAATAAAGTATTGCTGATGTTGATGATAGTTGCCGGAGCTGGTTTTGGTATCGGATCTTGCAGTAAAAGCCCTGATCAAATTGATATTAGTAAGGACAGCAAATTGTTCGTAAAAATTGTGCAGGTAGATAAAGACGGCACATCAAAATCATCAAAGGTTATTACAGCCTTTAAAGCCGATTAACAAGGATAGGATATACGAGGGGAACAAGAGGCCGCGGATCATTATCGCGGCCTTTGCTATAAATATTCAAAAACATGTGCTTATTTTTGAAAAAACTTCTACTTGGCATTTCAGCAAATTTTTGAGGCATTTATAAAAGGTATGGCCGGCACAACATGGCTGGAATATATTGCTGTGGTGTCGGGTATTGTAAGTGTGTGGTATAGCCGTAAAGAAAGTATTTTAGTGTATCCGGCAGGACTTGCAAATACTATAATTTACATCTACCTCAGTTTTAAATTTCATTTATTGGGAGAGGCTTCCGTAAATTTTTATTATACTGTAATGAGTATCTATGGCTGGATTTTATGGGCAAAAAAAGATGCGGAACAACAGCATATCATCAATATACAATATTCCACCGCTAAAGAATGGATACAGCAATTATCGTTTTTTGTATTTTTTTATGTAACCATATTTGTAGCGCTTACCTATTTAAAACAAGGCTTTGCAACAGGCGCTATTCCCTGGGCCGATGCGCTGGCCTCTGCAACAGCATTTACCGGCATGTGGCTGATGGCTAAAAAGAAGGTTGAAAGCTGGTATTGGTGGATCATAACCAATATTTGCTCTATTCCTTTATACTTTGTAAAAGGGTTGGTATTTACAAGTGTGTATTATTTTATACTTTTAATAATGGCTTTTTGGGGATTGATTGAATGGCGGAGAAGAGTGAAGAAGCCGAAAGATTAAATAACAAATATGCTTAAAAAAGTAGTAATTATTGGGCCAGAAAGTACCGGGAAAAGCACTTTGTGTAAACAGCTTGCGGCACATTTTAAAACAAGCTGGGTGCCCGAATATGCCCGTGAATACCTCCTGAAAAACGGCACGGATTATACCTATAAAGAGTTGCTTACAATTGCAAAAGGCCAGATTGCATTAGAAGAAAAGCAGGCTGAACACGCAAGCGGCAAGGCTCAGCTATTTATAGATACCGATATGTATGTAATGAAAGTGTGGTGCGAGTTTGTATTTGGCAAATGCCATCAATTTATTTTAGATGAAATAGCAACGCGTGAATATGATTTGTACCTCCTTTGTAATACTGATCTGCCCTGGGTGAAAGATGAATTGCGGGAATATCCCGATTTGAAAACACGTGAAAAACTCTATCTCATTTATAAAGATATTATGGTCAACCAGCACACACCGTGGGCAGATATAAAAGGCAATTACGAAGAGCGTTTACAAGCAGCAATAAATGCAGTTGAAAAAATTATTTGATCACATAGCCAATGCTAAGCCTGATGTTTGGTGCTGCATACCATGTTGTGGTGTGAGTGCCATATAAAAAAGCATAACCCAAACGACCTTCAAAATTGGTGCGCTTGCCCACACTCACTTGCATTCCCCAGGCAGGAATTATAAAAAATGAATTTTGACGAACAATATTTCTGGCTACCGTTGGCGGTAATCTTAAACCCGAAGTGAGACTAAAAAAACTACCGGAATTATCCGTAAGTACTTTGTTTTTTAATTGTCTTTGTAACAGGTTATAATACTGCCTCAGTTCTGCCGAAATGCCGGGGAAAACAATGTGTGCCCAATCTTTGCCATTGATGGAGTGCTGCGGCAGTACAAATCCATGGTTAAGTTCGGCTTCGGTATTAATAGTGGTTTGCTTTGCAATACGATGCTCATAGTTAAAGCTCACACCAATGGCATACAAATTTGCTTTTAGTTGTGAGCGTTTCTCCTTGTCCTGCGCACGGGAAAACAGGGTAAAGGAAAGGAACAAAAAAATCAGGATAGAACGCAGTATCATATTATGGAATTGGTTATTTAATTATTATATAGGTTTTAAATAGAAATCTGTTTTTATATTCAAAACCTGTAATCGCTGTCAAAGCTACTCAATAATTTTTTGTATATCCCTGTCTGGCCGTAAAAAATTCATTTGCTGTACAATTTTTGCTCTTCGCGCTGAAACATAGGCAGACATGGGGTTTACCGTGTATTTTACAGGATTGGGAAGCACTGCTGCTATGGCTGCGGCTTCGGGCGTAGTAAGTTTTGTGGCCGGCTTATTAAAATAAGATTGGGCTGCCTGTTCAATACCAAAAATTCCTTTACCCATTTCTGCTACGTTCATGTATACTTCCAGAATTCTTTTTTTACCCCA
>APMI01073470.1_pt1 | contig 10604 bp, 9 predicted proteins | sample 667938 | NCBI WGS metagenome assembly APMI01 (sample SAMN01084076, study PRJNA167559) | wastewater metagenome | biome: Wastewater | place: Denmark: Ejby Moelle, Odense | collected 2011-11-28
GACGATGCGGTACGTACCCTTCGTTTGGCACGTGAACTGCTCGACGGCCATCCAATGTGCAAGCTGGAGGTGTTGGGCGACCCGACCAATCTGTTCCCTAATATGCCGGAAACCCTGAAGGCAGCCAAAATGCTGGTCAAGGACGGCTTCCAGGTCATGGTCTACTGTGCCGACGATCCCATCCAGTGCAAGATGCTGGAGGAAATCGGCTGCGTCGCCGTCATGCCGCTCGCTTCGCTGATCGGTTCCGGTATGGGTATCGTCAATCCGTGGAACCTGCGCCTCATCATCGACAACGCCAAGGTGCCGATCATCGTCGACGCCGGCGTTGGCACTGCTTCGGACGCGACCATAGCCATGGAATTGGGCTGCGACGGCGTGCTGATGAACAGCGCCATCGCCCACGCCAAGGATTCGGTGTTGATGGCCAGCGCCATGAAAAAGGGCATCGAAGCTGGCCGCGAAGCTTATCTGGCCGGCCGTATGGCCCGCAAGTACTACTCGGCCGATCCGTCGTCGCCTGTTGAAGGAGTGATAGGGTCGTAATGTCCGTGCAAACGGAAATGGTTGGTTCCAATCCGTGTTCACGCCATCTCAATTTATTGCACATGCTGCGGATTTGTTCATGCCATGAGTTTTGCACTTGATAAGAAAGATCGCTTGCCAGCGACGCCAATCAATGATGCTGAGAAGGCTCTTAGGATTGATTTGGCAGCAGCCTATCGGCTCGTTGCCAATCGCGGCTGGGATGATCTAATTTACACGCATATCACAGCACGTTTGCCTGGGCCGGTCGAGTGTTTCTTGATCAATCCGTTTGGACTTCGATTTGATGAAATTACTGCTGATAACTTAGTCAAGATCGACCGCTTTGGGCGAATTTACGGTGATGCACCGCATGAGGTGAGTGCAATTGGTTTTCGCATCCACGCTACCGTCCACAGAGCGCGCCCGGATGTTTGCTGTGTAATGCATCTGCATGATGTAAACGGCATAGCTGTCTCGGCGCAGCGAGATGGGTTGTTGCCACTATCGCAGCATGCGATCAGATTTTATGGCCAGATTGGGTACCACGAATATGAGGGCCTAGCACTTTCCGAGAGGGAGGGGGAGCGACTGGTAGCGTCTCGCTCGGCCAACATTCGGCGATGTTTCTCCGTAATCACGGAACCTTAGTGTGCGGACGCACTGTGGCTGAGGCCTACGTGCTGATGGATACCCTTAATAAGGCCTGCGCTATTCAATTGATGGCACAGGCTGGTGGAGTGCCATTAGTGATGCCACCTGTCGAAGTCCTGGAAAATACTGCGCGTCAGCTTGTGGGCGATGATGTACCAGAAGGCGAACGCGAATGGCCTGCGCTGATGCGCATGCTGGATGGCATCGATCCCAGCTATCGCAATTAATCAATATAGAAAAGGAATCACCATGCCTACTATCAATGTGCAAATGTTCGAAGGGCGCAGTCTCGAAGAGAAGCGCGAGTTCGTTAAGGCAATTACCGATGCGACTTGTCGAACGTTAGGCTGCCCAGTTGAGTCAGTCGATATCATTATTCAGGACGTTAAGCGCGAAAATTGGGCTACAAAGGGTGTGCTGTGGTCAGAGAGTACATGAAGAACTAATTCAGTTTGCAAGAGGTACGCATCATTAATAATAAAGGTCGTCTTTGAAAAAAATTGCGGCCGCAATTTAGTATATTAGTACTGTTTCCAAACGTATGAAAAGTTGTTGCTCAAGAAAAGGAAAGTGTGCTTAATAGAAATATCGAATGTGCTGGCTTATTCAATGGATGTGCTGGCTTATTCAATGTATTGAAGTGGTAACGAAAACGTGAAAGTGGCCCCGTATCCTGGAGGGCTCTCAACCCAAAGGCTTCCACCAAAACGTTCAAAAATCAATCGGCTCATCGGCAGTCCTAAACCAATCCCCTCTGGTTTTGCTGTCAGCGTGTTTCCACCTTGCCAAAATTTTTCAAAAATCATTACCCGTGCTTCTTTTTCGATTCCAGGCCCATTGTCTTGAAATGATGCAATTGCGTTGCTGTCTTCAGTCCGTAAATTAATCCTCAGAGTGCGGTTTTGTTGATCACTTGGAATGAATTTCTCAGCATTAGATAATAGGTTGTTTACGCCTCGCATCAGTAGAGAGCGATCGCAATTGACATAATGTGAATTTTCAGGATCATCGAAGATAATTTTGAGATTGTTGGGCTCATTGTTTTGAAATGATTCAATGGTATTTTGGATCGCCTCTGCTAGATCAAATGACTGATAATTCAAATCGAAATGTCCTGATTCTATTCTACCAAAGTCGAGTACATGGTTAATAAGGCTCGTTAGTTTATCGGCCTCATTAACAATAATTCCGAGAAAACGCCTACGTTCTTCAAGTTCAATTTTAGGATCGTCAAACAGAATTTCCGACAGTGCCTTTATAGAGGTCAGCGGTGTGCGTAGTTCATGCGAAACCGAAACCACGAACTCGTCTTTCATCTGGATAAATGCAGCGGTATGCGCGTTGGTTTCTGGTGGGGTGTTCATCCGTGCCCAGCTACGAAGTGTTAGCCAGAGCTGATGGCCTGCATGGTGCCATCTCGTTATATTCGCATTGGTTTTTGAAGCAAGTGGTAATGACCACGGAGCTATGGAATTACAAGGCAGCGAGTTCATGGCTAGTCCTAGATGTACTTCAGATAGCTATAGCTTAGTCACTGTAATTGATTCCATATATGAATTATATTTATGAATTAGATTCCAAAATGGAATGGATCGATTATGGAATTACGCACTCTAAGAGCGTTTGTCGAGGTTGTCCGTACAGGTGGTTTTACTGCTGCAGCTGATCGGATTTCGGTAACGCAGCCCACAATTAGCAAGCTTGTTAGCCAATTGAAAAGTGAACTTGGGTTACCACTTCTTCAGCGAAACAGCCGAAATGTTGTTTTGACAGATGCTGGTCGAATTGTCCTTGACTACGCTGAGAGCATGCTGGCCGGTGCTGCGAATATGCAATTGGCCTTGAGCGAACTGAGCGGTCTTCAGCGCGGCGAGCTACGAATTGGGATTCCACCGCTAGGGCCACGACTATTTGTGCCATTTATTGGCGCATATAAACGACGTTATCCGGGCGTAGAACTAAAATTGTTTGAGGATGGTTCTCGTGCAATTGAAGCTGCCTTGCTTAGGGGAGAGATCGAATTAGGGGGGCTCTTGGCGCCGATCGATGAGACGCTCTTTGAACATCAGATGCTGATCGACGACAAGCTTGCGCTACTTGCTCCTGCAAAATCCTATTGGGCTCGACACCCAACTGTAAATCTATCCGATTTGGCTGAGGAGCCTTTTATTCTATTTCCAGAGTCGTATGTTCTTAACGACAGAATATTTGAGGCTTGCAAACTACTTGGATTCATTCCAAGCGTCGCTGGCCGAAGTGGACAGATTGGGTTCATTCTAGAAATGGTAAGAAGTGGTGTTGGCATCTCTCTCTTACCAAGTTCTGCATTGGATAAGTTGGATCTAAGCAATTTTTCAGTTTCGGCGCTCGTGGAACCCTACGTTCCTTGGAGAATAGACTTGGCTTGGGTGCGAGGAAATCATCTATCTGCTGCAGCAAAAGGATGGTTAGCAATGTCTGAAGAAGCACCTAAAGAAGGTGGTTCTCAGAGTGATTCGATTCCGCATGGGGTCTAATCACGTATTGGCTGTGAAATTTCAGCCTGGGATAGCGTCGTCAAGGATTCCAGATTGCTTAGCTGGGGGGTAATGAAAGAAGGGAGCTGTTGGCTCCATTTTTTCTTTTCCATGAAACCGTTTTACGAATTCTTTATCCTGAAATAACTAATGCGATTGAATCGGTGAACATGAGCCTGCGGAAAATCACCAAAAATCACGCTTCGTTTTTGAGTGATAAGGCACTGATGAAACTGTTCTACCTGGCGCTCAGCAACATCAGCCAAAAATTGACCTTACCCATTCAGGATTGGAAGGCGGCACTGTGCCAATTTACTATCCAGGTCGAAGACTAGATGAACAAACTTTAATTTAAACCCAGTTTACAAAAATTTTGGACACGCCGGTCTGGATTCTTAGTGGCTTGGGTTGCTATTTCGTCAGTTTGCGCAACTCAATGGCAACAGTATTTTCTCCATCAGTAAGCCAAATCTGGTTATCTTGGATTGTGCATTGGAGGTCCATGCCTCGTGACGCAAGTGACGCCAGCGACATTGATTGTTCGCTGTCGAGTGCGAGCACACTCAATTTATCAAGTTTCTCTAATGCTGCTGCATGGTTCGTCCACCAGATATCGACTTGTCGGCCACCGTAGGCTAAGACAACCACGCTGTCAGCGCGACCGCAAGCTTTGCGCAATACTCGCGGATCCGGTAATCCGACCTCGATCCATAGACGCACATTTCCAGTGTAATCCTTGAGCCATAACGCAGCGTCGTCTTCAGTTGATAGTCCGCGCCCAAATTCAAGATGTTCGTTGGCGAATAGCGCAAAGGCCAAGACACGAACCATAAGTCTTTCGTTCGTTTCCGATGGGTGCCTTGCCAATACTAATTGATGTTGCCCGTAATAGGGGCGGTCCATGTCGGCAATATTGAGATTTGTTTTGAAAATGGTTGACTTGAGGGCCATGTTGTCTAAATAAAAAAATAAATTGCTTTAATATAAATTGCGTATTTCGCTGGAGGTGACATTTTTACCGTGTAGCTCGTTAATTTTAATGTCCTGCTTTGCGGTAGAAATTATTTCGCCGATGCGGTCGGCTATATGTTTAAGATCAATCTTTCTGTTTGATTGGCGATTGTCTAATGCGATTGTCTCATGTTGAAGCGCCAAAAGGTCTGAAAATAGCTGATCTGCGGAATTTAATCTTGCAATAGCCTTGTCGATAGATCCCCATACGTCTAACTCATCCCAAGCAAGGTCGATATAATTCCAAAGGCTTTCTATGGAGCCATGTCCTGTCTTTGTTGCCACTCGTTTAAGGATTGACTGATAGTCGATATCGGTCATCATCTGGCGGGATTTTCCGGAGTTTTGGATGAACTCTTTTAGATGCGCGATTACTTCGTAAGTAATGAATCTATGCCGAAACATGCTAAGGCAAGCTTGAACGCCTTTGTATCCGGCTTTATCTGCAAGGCGTTCAAAATCTTTTTCAAGGGATGATTTTTTTATTGGATTGCCATCGAGCCCAAGAAAAAACGATTCGCCAGGATTTGGTTTGATTCCTGCAGTAATTAAAGATTCGCAGTAGGATTTTCTTACTAGTAAATAACGGTGAACAACAGAGGCGGAATTAATTAATAGAGGAAAATAACGTTTTGGAGCATTAAGCTTTCTTCTTTTTTTGGTCGGTATTATTAATTTTCGCGTTTGAAGAATTTTTTCATGTTCCGTTACCTGCATTTCGTCGAGTTCACTCGGTCGAAGCCCTGTATGCATCATTATCCAGATCATAAATTGGCGCCTTGCGCGCAGATAGTTTAATTGAGCAAATAATAGTGCTTGATTGTTTTTGTAACGTTGAATAAAACGGGCGCTATATTCTTGCTTTAATCCCAGTCTATTTATGCAACGCTGAATGTCCTCAATCATAGATGTTGCAATAGGGCGCTTGGGCTCACGACTTTCACCTGTGGGCATGGACGAGTGGGTATAGTAATAATCAATTTGTTTGTTCTTGCCTTTGCCTCTGTCGCTTACTACTTTTTTGATTATTATCTGTGGAGAAATGCGATGTTCGCCGATCAGTGGCGTACGTAGCAACAACATAAATTTGCATTGATACCAAAGAAGAAATCGGATTGCCTGACTCAGGATTCCTCGAATGGTATTGTCATTACGTTCTCGCTCCAAGGGAGCTGATTTTGACATTTCATCTTGCAGTTCCTTGGATAATTCTTGAATGTGCGCATCTGTTAGGTTTTCGATATTTATCGCGTTTTTGCCGCAATACCTGACGAGATGGCTCAATTTTGTGGCGTAAGTTCTTAGTGAATCACCAGTAGCTTCAACCGCTATATCGAGTAAATACATATTTACAGGATCGCATGGCTTGCCAGATGGCCAGTGCACAAATGGGAAGGCTCGTATATTTTGAAAAGTGACGTGATCGCCAAATTTATGTTTTACTCCAGAACGGGCCAAGGTTGTTGGCGGCAAAACATGGAAAAGTTGAGATTTCATTTCTAATTTTTACTTCCGTGTAAATTACTCACTTTTCCATTGCCATCATTGGCACTTTGGATCGTTGGTTCGAAAAGATTTGAGAATGCCGTGTGATGGTTCTCAAGGACTCTATAGAGTCTTTCCTGTGCATCTGGCTGTAGATCGCTGCTCTTAATCAGTTCATTTATTGCGGAATAGAGGCTCATGTATGCATATTGTAATTTAATGCAGTGAGCTTCCGTAGCAGTAAGTCGTGACGTCAGATTTTCTTCTATGGTCGTCGCACGATCCTCTTTCGCTGTAACGGTTCGTGCCAGTGTGGCCTTCGAAAGCTCTTGTTTTAAACGAATGCGTAGAGCGTCTAGATAAGAAAAACCTGTACGATTCTCTTCATCAGGTTGGGTAAAAATTTCGTTTGATAGGCTTTTAAGGGTGTTAAGTGAAATAGGTTTTATTTTGTGCTTGGGCAGATCAAGTGCTACAAAAGTACGCTGACCTATCAGACTAGAACGTACAACCTTAGCGACTTGGGCCGGTGATCGAATCCCCTCGATCAAAAGATCATGCCGAGCGCGAACATTAGCGAGATTGTCAGCTTTCTTCTTGTAAGCGCCGCGTCCAGCCATTATTCGGTTTCATGCATCACAAAAGAAACATTAACCCCGATGATGTCGTGATTATTCTCTGCATAAACAGTGTGTGGTTCTAAATGGAACTTATCGTCTTTTCGAAGTGACAGCACAAAATTCGCCCATTCGGATTCAGGAACCATGGTTAGGGATGCAACATTAAAGTGCTTTAAAACTATGTCGTACAGCGCATCAATGCCATCCTCGCTATTTGGCGTATTGCTATTAATTTTTCGTTCTTGTTCTCTTCGATAAATTCGGTCAATTGAGTACTCCGCTTCTAGTTGAGGTAATTCCTCTCCAGGAAATTCATGTTCGATGTATGCATAGACATGTTCTGCATCCGTATGGCCTGCAATCCATCTCATGGCATCCAGGACATCAAAGCGGCCGGACCAAAAGAGCAAAAGAAGAAACCATTTTCGCATTTCATGAATTCGTACATACCAACGTCGCCCTTCCTCGTCGGGTGGTAAATTGACGAAGTCGCAAAATATATCAAGATGCTGAGTAAGTAGTGAGTCTTTAGCTCCCAATACAGACATTCCATCAAATTGAGGTAAGTAGAATAAGTTGTCCTTTATTTTCCGATTATCTGAAAGCTGTGTCGAAAGCCCATCTCCCAACTTCTGAAGCAAACCAATTGCCTTAGCGGTAATTAATGGAATGGGACGGTCCTCATCTAGCCAGGCCGTGCCGGTATTGCTCTTTCCGAGGCTGAAATTGATCCAAGAGCCGCCAGCGTATTGGCGAATACATTTACGTTTCAAGTGAGTCAATTCCTCATCTCTCGATGGCTTTAGAAGCGCCATGCAAACAATGCACGAGCCGATTAATACCCGCAGGACTTCATCCAAAGTAGGGTTCGAGCGAAATCTATCGAATTCAGGGTTTCTTTTTTCTCTACGAAATTCAGTAATGTTCAGAACGGAAGCTAATGGCTCTCCAGCAGCAGTGTTCCATTTCGCTAAATGATGGCGTAATGAATTATTTAGAGCGGTGTTTCGAACACGTTTCTTAGGGTTGCAGTCAGCCCTTACAGCCAAATATAGACCTATTATCGATTCACCATAAATATGAACAAACCGTATCGCCGTATTTAAATAAGCAAGGCCTGTTTCGATGGGCATAAATGGGGTGTGCGACGATGGTCGGGCCATACGTTTGGCAATGCTTAGTGCGCGACGAAGAGAAATATTTGCTGGGTCAGGGAGAAAATCTGGAATATTTAGATGGCTATCCAATGCGCTTGCAATCGCTGTGGATGTTTTAATTATTGATGATTCGGCACCACCCGCAACTTGAAGGGAGCGCGCATTTTGGCTCGGGAGCTCGGTAGAAAGTGATATTGGTATTAGAAGTTCTTCATTTTTGAAATCAGGTTCGAATTGTCGAAGGAAAAGCGAGATTTTGTGGCCCATTAAGAAAGAGCGACTCTCGTTGATCAGCTTGGCCAAGGAGGCCCGTCGGAGGTATCGTTTTCCAAGATTGGTTCTCCCTCTTACTGCGGTGTAGTTATTTTGACTTTCCAGCCACTGCATCAGAGTTGTAATTTCTGAATTTGGGATTGCGTATGGATCATCAATAAACTGCTGTGGGCAGGGGGTTCCATGGGCGCTTATGTAGATTGCCGAAATAAGCCGTTGGGGAATTTGTAGTGCGTGTGCCCAGCTTCCCTCTGCAATCAATCCAAGCAACCAATCGATAGAAGATTGATCTAGTAATTTAAATCCATATTGCGCGGGTTGAAACCGTTCTTCATGAAGCACGAGCCAACGAATAACGCTAACCAGTTGCCCCGTGGCTGTTTTCCATGCTTCCGGGGCGGATGGACCAGGAATGAGATTACATCGCATGAAAAATTGAATTTTTTTTGCTAGCGTCAAGATCCGCTCGTAGCGTATGTCAGTCAGTAAAGCCCCATTTGGGAGGGGGATTCGCCAATTCAGCCGAACGGTGTTATGCCATATTCCATCCAGCAGCTCCTCTCGACCTCGATTTCTTGTATCCCAGGTCGATGCTTCGAAAGGGCTAAGCAGCCATGGTGCTTCAAATTTTCCGTCGTAAGGGCGCACGGATTGTTTGGCTGATGCCAAGGCCAACAGAGTTATCTGCCGGTCTTGTTCATTGAAATTTTTGGGGAACTGTGGTGTTGGTAGCCGATCTAGGCGGGCTGCAAGGTCAGTCATAAACTCTCCATCCAATCATCTTTGATGGCCAGTCTGGAAAAATTGTTTGCGAAGTACTCTTGTATGGCAAGGGCTTCGCCGTGAACCTGCTTTAGGAGGGGAACATCAAGCATTTCACGCAGAGATGAATGGATACTTTCACTTTCCGCTGCGTGCCGAAAAAGGCTTCCCATGTCTATAAATTGCTGGGGCGCTAAGCCAGTAAGGACATCAATTTTTTTTAGCTCATCATCCGATAATGTATGCTTTGCGTAATCACAGAAGGCATACAGAATACCCAGGCTTTTAGGTGAGAGCTGTACACTCAGCAGGCCTGGGTTAGAGGCCGAAGATACAGCTTCCCTTTGCTGGTCTGAACTCAATCGCCTTTGCACTTCGTTACTTAATGGGCTCGTTTTGGGGGGGTAATCCAAGACAAGTTGAGCCACAAAGTGCTGAAGGTCTTGTATGTTTGAGAAGTCAGTGACTTCTAGTAAATATGGTTCATCGTGAGCCGCGAGTATTATTAATAAGTTTTGAAATCGGCGGATAATTCGGGTATTCCAAGCGTGTAACAAAGCTGGCGGCAAATAATTCTCAAGAGCTACTTTGCGGGTGTTCCCTAATCGCCTACTCATCTCTATGATGGAGCCGGTTTCGAACCATCGAATCACTCCTAACGTATTTCTCAAGCGGCGAAAATCGAAGCTACCTTTCTCTAGTCCGTGTTGGTTGAGCTCTGGGTAGATCGTTGTTAGACCAATATTGCTATTTCTTCCGGTCTGAATCGCCCCGGGTTTCGCAGAGGCTCCGTGGTTTAAGTACAGGCGGGTTCGGCCTGTTGGACGAGTTGCAGATAATACCGATCCTCAGCCTCGGCAGGTGGGATGTAGCCGATGGGCTCAAGGAGTCGCTGATGGTTGAACCAGGTCACCCATTCGAGGGTGGCGAGCTCCAGGGATTCGACCGTTTTCCAGGGCGCCCGGCGGTGAATCAGTTCAGCCTTGTACAAACCGTTGATGGTTTCGGCTAGAGCGTTGTCATAGCTGTCGCCCCTGCTGCCGACAGAAGGCTCGATCCCAGCCTCGGCCAGTCGCTCGGTGTAGCGGATGGAGACGTACTGCGACCCGCGATCCGAATGATGAATCAAGCTGGCATCCCGCTCGGGCTGGCGAGCATAGAGCGCCTGCTCCAGGGCATCCAGCACGAAGTCGGTACGCATTGAGCGACTGACACGCCAGCCAACGATGCGGCGGGCAAAAACGTCGATGACGAAGGCGACATAGACAAAGCCAGCCCAAGTGGAAACGTAAGTGAAATCCGAGACCCAGAGCTGATTCGGCCGATCTGCCTTGAACTGCCGATTGACCCTATCCAGCGGGCACGGTGCCGTCGTGTCAGCGAACGTGGTTCGCACCACCTTGCCGCGCCGCACGCCGCGCAGACCCAGCTGGCGCATCAGGCGCTCGACGGTACAGCGTGCCACCTGAATGCCTTCTCGCTGCAATTGACGCCAGACCTTGTCGGCGCCATACACTTGAAAGTTAGCCTGCCAGACGCGCTGAATGTGCGGCATCAGGAAGGCATCACGCCGGGCGCGAGCGCTGCGTAACGAAGGATCT
>APMI01008111.1_pt1 | contig 10602 bp, 12 predicted proteins | sample 667938 | NCBI WGS metagenome assembly APMI01 (sample SAMN01084076, study PRJNA167559) | wastewater metagenome | biome: Wastewater | place: Denmark: Ejby Moelle, Odense | collected 2011-11-28
TGTCCGCGGCGGCGAAGGACTAGGCGTCAGTCTCCGTGCGCGACGAGCCACTCCGTGAGCCTGGCCGTGAAGCGTTTCGGTTGTTCGAGGGACGGCAGATGCGCGACGTCGTCCCATTGCTCGAGGTCGACGTTGGGCAGCGCACTCGCCCATTGCCGCGCGGCGTCGATGCCCGTGTCGAGGTCGTGGGCACCGACGATGATCAGCGTGGGTGCCTGCATAGCCGCCGCTCGCTCGAAGGGCTCGTCGTCACCGTCGGAGGGTGCACTGATCCGGTCCGCCAGCTCGAACGCCCGCCGCTGCATCACCCGGACCCGATCACAGACACCGGCGGGGACGTCTCTTGCGGTGCGGCCATGCCCGACGACCCACGTCGTGACGTTCTGTTCAACGGCCGCGTCCACGTCCCCGGCATCCAGGGCCGCGGACTCCGCGTCGACGAAGGCCCGAAAGGCCGGGGTCATGGTGAGCAGCATCGCTCCCCCCACCGGTGCGAGCACCAGCGAGCGGACCCGCTCGGGATGCGCGAGGGCGAGTTGCACACCCACGCCCGCCCCGAACGACGCCGCAACGACATGGACGTGATCGACGTCGAGGCCATCGAGCACCTCGGCCACGTCCGTGGCGTGAGACCAGTGCCGGGCATCGGTGTCACTGTCGCCGAACCCGCGTAGATCGACCCTCAGCAGCCCGAATCGGCCAGCCATCGCCTCGGACTGCTCGTCCCACATGCGTCGGTCGGCAACGCCGGCATGCAGGAACAACAGCACCAGGGCGCCGGGTTGCCCAGGCAAGTAGTCGAACGCGATCCCGGACGCGGTTCGGGCGGGCACGGGGCTGTGGGGGGCCGTCACGGTCGTGAGTCAACACCGAGCACTACCGCCGCGCCAACGAATTTCACCCGGCCCTGCCGGTGCCTTGGCCGCGTCGACGGCCGCGATTCCCGCTGAGCGCCTCCGACCGGCCTGGGCTCTGACGTAGGGGCCTTACACCCTCTCGCGCCAGCCCAGCGGATCCGTCACCATGGGCGAATGCCCGTCGACGTCACGACCTCGGTCACCATCGCCCGACCCGCTGCGGACGTCTGGACCTATGCCGTGAACCCCGAAGTCGCGCCGCAGTGGTATGCCAACATTCACTCCGTCGAGCTGCTCACCGACGGGGAGTTGGCGGTCGGCTCACGGATGCGGTTCCACGCCCGTTTCCTCGGGCGGCCGCTGGCCTATACCTACGAGGTCGTCGAGTTCGACCCGGGGCGGGTGTTCACGATGACGACCCACGAGGGACCGTTCCCGATGACGACGACGTACCGGTTCACTGACCTTGACGCGCGGCATACGGTCATGGAGCTACGCAACCACGGCGCTCCCAGCGGTTTTGGCGCAGTCGCCGCGCCCGTGATGGCGGCAGCGATGCGACGGGCCAACCGGGCCGACCTTGCTCGGATCAAGCAGATCCTGGAAGACCACCCGTGACCAAGCATCGGGAGTCGGGGGGCGGCGATGGCCAGGGCGGGGTTGTCTGGAGAGCCACCGGGTGTCGATGAGCGCTTCGATGGCGCTCGGTGGGCGGCCTCGTCAGGTGTAGCTTCCGCGGCCGGCCAGACGTTGGCCCGGCCCTGACGCGCCCGCGCCGTCGAAGAAGACGAGTCCCGGCGGCCTGGCGCACGAACCGGGTCAGGGTTCGCGCAACGACTCGGGGTCCTCGAATACCCGACAGATCACCGCGAGGTCCCGGCGCAGCTGCTGGCGTCGTGCTTCGCCGAGCGCCTGACCGATCCGGTCCTCCATCTCGGGAACCCATCCGGCGACGAGGGCCAGGACCTCCCGGCCAGGGTCGGTGAGTCGGACGAGTTTGGCCCTGCGGTCGTCCTCGGAGGGTTCGCGACGGACGTACCCGTGCGCCTCCAAGTGCGCAACGAGACCGGCCATCGCCTGCTTGGTCATCCGCGCGCGCTTGGCGAGGGTGTTGACCGTCGTCCCGGACTCGTCGAGGTGTTGGAACACCACACCATGGGCGGGCCGGACGGCGCCGTGCCCGTGATCGGCGAGCCGCAACGGGACGACGGCGTCGATAAGGCCGTGGGCGCGCGCGAGCAACAAAGCCGTGTTCGCCGACGGGAGATCGGTCGGGACGCGAGGGGTTGACATTCGACAGGCTTCCTGTCTATCGTGGAAACGGCAAGGACATGCTACCTGTCGATTCCATCGGAGAGTGATCATTCATGACCACGTCGTCGCCCCCCACGAACCCCTCCGCCCAGACCGGGGTCCTGCGCGGGATCGTTCAGGTCACCATCCCGGTTTCCGATCTGACCCGCAGTGCGGCCTGGTACCGCGACCTGCTCGACCTCACGTACGTGCGCGAGTTCTCCAGCCACGGCGGGGTCACCGGTTGCGCGCTGGCCGACTGGCGGGCGCGCTACTTCATCGCGCTGCGCCTGCGATCGGACACCCTCGGCGGCGGCGACCTGCGCGGTGAGCACCCGGTGGTGCTGGAGGCCGTCGACGAGGCTGCCGCCCAACGGGTCCGGGAGCGCGCCGCGGATCGGGGAATTGCCTCGACGAGCGGCCGGCACGCCGACGGATCATGGTCGGAGTTCGTCGACCCCGACGGCATCGCGGTCCGCGTGGTGCACTCGGCCCATGGACCGCAGGGATTCCTGGGCGTGCAGTTCGAGCGGGACGGCTCCGCCACCTTCTACGACCGCCCTCGTCTGCGGGTGTGACATGGACCCACGACGGCCCGGGTCAATGGCTGGTCGCGCCCGCCTCGGTGGGGCGGCGCAGAACCCGGCCTGGCTGCCCAACGTCAGGGACCCTGGTCGGGGTCTGCGCAGGGGTCGAGCCCTCGCCGGGTGCACTGTGCGCCGGCGTGCCGGACCGCCCGGTCGGAGCGGATCACACGCGTTTGGCGTGGTAGGCCCACATCGCGATCTCGACCCGGTTGCGGACGACGAGCTTGGTCATCAACGAGGCGACGTGGGTCTTGACCGTACTCAGGCTGATGAAGAGTTCGGCGGCGATCTCGGCATTGGTACGGCCGCGGGCAACCAGCACCAGCACCTGCTCCTCGCGCTTTGTGAGCGGGTCGATCGGCTGGATCGACGTCGCCGGCGCCCGGTCGGCGAAGGTCTCCAACAGCCGACGGGTCACGTTGGGAGCGATCAGCGCGTCCCCGTTGGCCGCGGCGTGGATCGCCTGGACGAGGAGGTCCGGTCCGGCGTCCTTGAGTAGGAACCCGCGAGCACCGGCGCGAAGGGCACCGAGGACGTACTCGTCGAGATCGAACGTCGTGATGACTACCACCGCCATCGGGTCCGCCACGTCCGGCCCAGCCAGGCGCCGTGTCACCTCCACGCCATCGAGCCCCGGCATCCGGATGTCCACGAGCAGGACATCCGGACGCAGCCGGATCGCCACGTCGAGCGCCCCCGGCCCGTCGGCTGCCTCCCCCACGACGTCGAGCTCCGGTTGCGCATCCAGGATCATCACCAGCCCGGTCCGGACCAGGTCCTGGTCGTCGGCCACGACGACGCGGATGCTCACGCCGGCCCCCCCGCTGGGAGCACGGCTTCGACCACCCACCCACCCTCGGGGCCAGGACCGGCGCAGAGGGATCCGCCGAGGAGCTGGGTGCGTTCGGCCATGCCGGTCAGGCCGAATCCAGGCTCGACACGCTGCCCTGGATGGGTCAGTCCATCGTCGGCGATCCGCAGCCTGACCACGTCGCCAACCCGGCGTGCGTCGATCCCCACGCGGGTCGCGTTCCGCGCATGCCGGACGGCGTTGGTCAGGGCCTCCTGCGCGAGCCGGTAGATCGCGGCATCCACGGCTCGAGGCAGCCGGGTCAAGGCCCCGGACACCGAGACCTCGACCGAAGGCGTCGCGTCAGTCAGGGCCAGAGAAGGCAGGTCCGAGACGCCCAACGTCGGAGAGTATGCGTCCCATCCGTCCTCACGGAGGACCCGCACCATGGCCCTCATCTCCGCGAGGGTGCGCGAGGCCTCGGCCTCGATCGCGGCGAGAATCTCGGCCGCCTGCTCGGGTTGCCGGCTGGCAACCACACCGCCGGCCTGCGCCTGCACCGCGATGGCCGAGACATGGTGCGCCACCGTGTCGTGCAGATCGCGTGCCAACTCCAGGCGCTCCTGGTTTCGGATCTCCCGCTGTCGGCGGAGCCAGAGGTCGGCGCGATAACGGAATACCGCCGCGAGGGCGACGAACAGCAGGACGAACAGGCTCCCGCCCACGGCCTCGGCCCATCCTGCCGAGGCGGCGTCCATGCCCAGGGCAACGACTGCCAGGACGAACGGCATCCCGAGGGTGATCTCTCGTCCCGAGCCCCAGCGCACCAGGGAGTAGAGCAGGATCAAGATGGCCATCATGGAATAGAGGCCAAGATCTCCGCTCCGTGTGGCCAGCTGGAGGAGGGAAAGCAGCCCCGCGATGCCGAAGCCGAACAGGCAGGTTGTCAGTGGGCGGCTCCGGCGCCAGAGCAGGGCGGGCATCAGTGCCATCGCGAGCACGATGACGAACGGCTTCCACGTCAGGTCCGGACGGGCGGCGCCCTCGACCAGTGCGGCGGCTTCGAATCCGCCGACGAGGAGCCAGTCGAAACGACCCACGGGCGGCGGGTCATCGGGCCGTGGCTCGCGCCAGATGGAGCGCCAGTCAGCAATCATTGGTTCAGCGTAGGGACGGGCACTTTTCGGCGCACCCACCGAAGAACCGCCCGGTCGTCACCCGGCAGGAGTGGACCGACTCGACCACCTCCGCACGCTCGGGCGGGCCGAGGTCGATCCGGTAGACAGCCCGGCGCTCGCGGTAGTCCTTGGTCGATCCGGCCGTTCGATTCGCAGCCATGTGCCTACCGTCCCATCCGAAGCTGCGAGCGGTGAGGTGCGCCAGGGCCTGGCATCGACGCGGCGGGCAGGCGGGGCCAAGCCCAGGCCGAGCGAAGGATGACCGCGAGGACGATGACTTCGAGCACGACGCCGAGACCGTAGTAGAACAACCAGGACCCGCCGGCCAGGTTGAACACCGAGTAGGGAATGTAGAGGGACGCCACGACGAGGTTCGTCGCGCGGTTCGCTCGGGCGGGCAGTGTCGTCGAGAGCAGGATCATGAGGGTCGGGATCGCCACGCTTGCGAGCGCGCTGACGACAAAGGTCTCGCTGATGTCGAACTTCCAGACGACGCCGTTGAGGATGTCGCCGATGACGCCCGGCTTGTACAGGTGGAGGTAATCGACGTAGATGTAGAGGAACATGAAGCTGGTCCACGCCGCCGCGAGCTTCGCCTGGACCGGGACCTGCCGATCCTGCAGCGCGGTGAACTCTGCTCTCTGGGTTCTCATCTGGGTGACTCTTTCGCTGGTGGAACGGGTGGTTCCATCAGGATCGATGGGCTCGCCTCCGGGCCCATCAGCCCGAGGACTCGAGTTGACCCGTCCGAAAGAACGACGCCTGGGCCATGCCTTCGGCCGATGTGGACCGCGTCCGGGTGAGAGCCGATACCACCGGCGCCTAGCGGAGCGCGACCCGACGGGCGACCAGCCAGGCGAAGCACCCGGCCATGGCAGCCACGGAGAGCGGGAACAGCACCCAGAGCTGCTGCCACGGTCGGTCGGCCAGTCCGGTGATCGCACGGCCCCAACCCCCGCCGCTGGCGATCCCCACGGCGAGCGCTCCTACGAGCAGGCCGACGATGGCAGTCAGCCACCACAGGCCAGTCGAGCCCCAGCGGACCAGCACCGCACCGAGGATGGCGCCCAGGCCGCTCAGCGCCAGCATAAGGGCCGTGAGAACGAGGAATTGGCCGACGACCGGGAGGGACTCGAGCACCGATGTGCGGAAGAAGCGCATATCGACGGCCCATCCGCCGGTGCGGCTCTCCAGGCCGGCAAGGGCGGTGAGCAGGACCCCCGTCAGCGTTGCTTGAGCAAGGACGAAAAGCCCCATGCCGGCCAGGAAACCGCGGCGAGTCCCGCTCTGGCCGAGAGTGAAGGGCAGCACGTGGCTCCACGACTGCTGGTTCGCGGCGACGGCGGTGAGGAAGAGGGAGAGGATGCCGCCGCTCTGGCGGGAAACCTCCGGCTTGTCACCGGCAGCGGCGTAGAAGGCGACATTGACCACGAACGAGATGGCGAGAATCAGCCACGGCCACAACGTGGCGAGCCCACCGCGCACCAGGATCCGCAGCACAGCAACGGCTTCGCTCATGAGGCCACCCCCGCACCCCGTCGGGAGGTGGCGTCGAGGGGTTGACCGGAGAGTGCGACGACGATCTCCTGCAGGGGGAGCGGGCGCACCGTGAGACCGTTGGCCCCGATCTTGCCGGCCATGGCGCCGCGGACGACGATCCGGCTGATCCCGCCGAGGTCGGCTCTCGACAACACGACGAGCTCCGCGGCATACGCATCGACGAGCACGCGCGGCCCGCTGACCTCGAGGACACTGTCACGGACGGCGTCGACCGGTGCATCGAGAACGATTCGTCCTCGGTCGAGCAGGACGACATGGTCGAGCAGGTGGGCGATCTCGTCGATGAAGTGAGAGGAGAAGACGACGGTCCGCGGGTGCGCAATCACCTCTTCCAACAGCCGGTCGTAGAACAGGCGCCGGGCGACCGCGTCCAGTCCGACATAGGGCTCGTCGAGGATGGTCACCGGTGCGCGGGAGGCCAGGGCGACAACGACGCCGAGCGCGCTGCGCTGGCCGCGGGACAGCTTGCCCACCTTCTGCCGGCGGCGCAGTGCGAAGAGCTCGACGAGATCGTGGGCCAGGCTCAGATCCCAGCGCGGGTGCAGCAGGGCGGCGCTGTGCAGGACGGCGTCGACGCTGAACCGGCCGGGATAGGGCTGGTTCTCGGTAACCGCACACACCTCGGCCAGGACTCGGCGGTTCTCGAAGGGGTCTTCGCCGAGCACTCGAACACTGCCCGAGGTTGCGTGCGACCGGGCCGAGACGAGGTCGAGCAGGGTGGACTTTCCCGCCCCGTTGCGGCCGACCAGACCTGTGACCCGGTGCTGCCCGAAGCCGACCGAGACCTCGTCGAGAGCCGTGAGCTCCCCGAAACGCTTGGTCACGCCGGTCAGTGCGATGGCGTCCACGACCGGTCCTTCCCGGCCGCGCCCAGACGAGTCCCCACCAGTTCGAGGACCCGCTGCCGGCCGAGGCCGAGCAGATCCGCTTCGGCGACGAGGGGGGCGACGAAGCGCTCGACGAAGTGCTGCTCCCGCCGGGCCAGCAGCCGAGCCCGCGCGCCGTCCGCGACGAACATTCCGATCCCGCGCCGCTTGAAGATGATGCCGTCCGCGACGAGCTGCGCGACGCCCTTGGCGGCCGTGGCGGGGTTGATCCGGTGGAAGACGGCGAGCTCGTTCGTGGACGGCACCTGCGCACCCTCCGGCAGCGAGCCGTCCAGAATGCCGACCTCGAGTCCGTGGGCGATGACGAGGAACAGCGGGGTGCCCCCGGACTCCAGGTCGCTTGGTTCATTGGTCATGCAACTAACCATGTCACGTGACGGTCGCCGGGGTCAAACCACCTGCCCCCCGACGAGCAGGCACGAGGAGGTTCGGGTGTCCCAGCGTCCCGTGCCGTGGCCCCCGTCGACCTCGTCATGACGACTCGGCACTCCCGCAGTCCGCGGAGATCTTGCGCGGCCGCGGCGGCATCGAAAATGCAGTGGTGGCGCACCGGTTCGCCGATCTAGCCTGCCGGCGTCAGCCGCTTCGGCAGACACCGTCGAATCCGCACACCGGGAGACTTCATGCGCGCAGCGTTCACGCTCCGAACCCCCATCCCCTGCACCATGGAGCTGCTGCGTGCCCTTTCTCAACCTCGGAATCCTCGCGCATGTCGACGCCGGTAAGACCAGCCTGACCGAACGCCTCCTCTACGAGGCTGGCGTATTGGACGCTCCGGGCAGCGTCGACAAGGGGACAACGCGCACCGACTCGATGGACCTCGAGCGCCGGCGCGGGATCACGATCCGGGCTGCCGTGACGTCGTTCGACCTCGGCGCCGTCACCGTTAACGTTCTCGATACCCCGGGGCATCCCGACTTCATCGCCGAGGTCGAACGCTCCCTCGCGGTCCTCGACGCAGCCGTGCTCGTCGTGTCGGCGGTCGAGGGGGTCCAGCCCCAGACCGTCGTGCTTTGGCGGGCGCTGCGCCTGCTCGCCGTCCCGACAATCCTGTTCGCCAACAAGATCGATCGGGTCGGGGCCGATCTCGAGCGAGTCCTCGTGCAGGCCCGTTCACGTCTGACATCGGGCGTGGTGCCCCTGTCCGTCGTCGAGAGCCTCGGACACCAGGACGTGACCGTGGACGACGCCGACGTCCTTGCCGCCGACATCGTGGAAAGCGTTGCCAGCGTGGACGAATCACTCCTCCGACGTTGGGTCGACGGCACCCGCATCGGGCGGCAAGACGTCCGGTTGGCGATGGTGCGCGGCATCAACGGCGGGTCGCTCACCCCATTGCTCGCCGGATCGGCGATCACCGGCGCCGGCCTCGCGGGTCTGCAGCGGACGCTGACGGAGATCGCGCCGCATGACGCGGAGTTGCTCCTCGCGCCGGCGGCGGGTTCGGTGTTCAAGATCGACCGTGACGACCGCGGCCGACGCACGTGGGTGCGCATGTGGTCCGGGTCGGCGTATCCGCGTGAGCGGCTGCATTGGTCCCGGCCCAGCCGCGAGGTCGTCACCGAGATCGAGGTGAGCTGCCACGGGGGTCTCCAACGGGCTGGCCGCGCTGTCGGCGGCCAGGTGGCGGTCCTGCGCGGCCTCAACGGGAGCCGGGTGGGGGACACGTTTGGCCAGGTGCCTGCGCGCGTGACGCACCACTTCCCGCCGGCGACGCTGCAGGCGCTCGTCGAGCCGATCGACCCCACCCGCCGAGGGGCCCTTTTCACGGCCCTGACCGAGCTCGCGGAGGGCGACCCGCTCATCGACCTGCGGGTGAGTGGCGGCGGCGACCGGCTCGCCGTGAGCCTGCACGGCGAGGTGCAGAAGGAGGTCATCGCCAGTCTGCTCAAGGAGTCGTATGCCGTCCCGGTCCGGTTCCTCGACACCGTGACCGTGTGCATCGAACGGGTGGTCGGGACGGGCACGAGCATCGACCTCCCGCACGTGGGCGGCAACCCCTACCTCGCCGGCATCGGGCTGCGGGTCGAGGCGCGGCCGGCCGGTCACGGCCTCGAGTTCTCGCCAGGTATCGAACGGGGCAACCTCCCACCGGCCTTCATTGCCGCGACCGAAGAGGGCGTGCGCGCGGCATACGCGCACGGACTGCACGGGTGGGCCGTGACCGACTGTCTCGTGACGATGACCCGATCCGCTTACTGGCCAAGGCAATCGGCGATGCATGCCGGGTTCAGCAAGGGCATGTCGAGCGTGGCCGCCGACTTCCGCCTCCTCGCCCAGGTCGTCGCGATGGCCGCGCTCCACGAAGCCGGCACGCGGGTATGCGAGCCGGTCGAACGCTTCGACATCGAGGTGCCGCTCGACGTCCTCGGAGGCGTGGTCGCCCTGCTCGGTCCACTCGGCGGGCTCGTGGAGTCCTCGACGGTCGCGGGCGACGTCGTCTGCCTCGCAGGGAGGATCCCCTCGGCGCGGATCCCTGAGGTCGTTCGCGCATTGCCCGACCTGGCCGCGGGCGAGGCAGTCCTCACCCACCGGCACGACTCGTATGCCGCGATGACCGACCGACCGACGGTCCGGCAGCGCCATGGACCAGACCCCCGCGACCGGGAGAGCTGGTTCCGGGCAATGCCTCGCTGAGCGGCCGCCTTCCTGGCCAGCGCGGACGCCGGTTACATCACGGCGACCGACGTCGTCGTGGGCGGCGGCACCCACGGCGCGCACCTATTGACACGTGCCCGCCACCGTTCTGCTACAGCCCTGGTCTGCCGGCCGAGGTCACAGACCGGCACGATCTGGCCCAGCCCGGCGGCTGCAAATCTCACTCCTGCAACCTGATTGGGATAGGCCGGTTTCACAGATCTCGGGTCATGAAGGTGCTGTTCGGATCGGCCGCGTACGACGCGAAGGGTGGGCACGGGATGAAGCCCATGCTGCGGTAGAGCGCGCGGGCCGGTTCGAAGAAGGGCATGCTGCCCGTCTCGAGCCAGAGCCGCTCGACTCCTCGATGGCGCGCGTCGTGGATGAGGTGCTCCACCATCTGTCTCCCGAAGCCCCGGCCTCGCACCGATGGAGCCGTGCGCATGCTCTTGACCTCTTCGTGGTGTCCAGATCCGTCGGTCTGGACCAACGCTCCGGTCACGACCAGCACCCCATCGCGACGGCTGACCCACATCCGCACCGTCGGTGCATCCAAGGCGGCCAGGTCCAGTGCGTGTCGGCTCTCCCGGGGCGCGGTCGGGGCGATGTCATCCAGATGGTCCTGCAGGAAGCCTTTCAGCTCAGGATCGCCGAAATCTGCGGGTCGGATGTCAAGCTGCACGGACCGGGAGTCTACGCAGGCGAGCAACCGAAACCCGGACGAGTGCTGCTCGTCGTTCGGGGCGATGACGCGAGGAGGGCGTGGCTCTGGTTTCGTATGCCGGGTCGTCTCGAACGCCGACGAAGGTTTCT
>APMI01013162.1_pt1 | contig 10599 bp, 2 predicted proteins | sample 667938 | NCBI WGS metagenome assembly APMI01 (sample SAMN01084076, study PRJNA167559) | wastewater metagenome | biome: Wastewater | place: Denmark: Ejby Moelle, Odense | collected 2011-11-28
CTTTACTTAACCTTACAATCAAAAACATATCAAAGATTAACAATTCCGTCAGCCTCTTGACCTATAACCATCATACAAATATTCAAATATCAGCGAGTCTCACAACCAAGCGTTTCAACTCGGTGTTTAATCAAACACATTAAAACATATAGTAAAGATAAGGGCGTGTGCGTATAGGCCAGTATTGATCAAAATCTGCTCATATAAATGAATAACAGACACTTTCAAATAATATAATAGTATTAGATCAACAATTCTAGAAATGGTAAAACACATCCCAATCCCAAGACTGACTATAACACCGCTCAACAAAGAACCAGAAGTAATGCGAACACCCTCGAAGCCTAAAACACGACCTGTAGCGTACTCACCTGACAAGAAGCCTATTAACAAACACAGATCACATAGGAAATAGTAGCAAGGCCAGGTGTTACAGTTTTCACAACAAATGTGAAATTAATTAATGATTTTCTATTTTTTTACTTTTATTTTCATTATTTAGTGGGATATTGTCAAGATTGACACAAGGGCTGATTTTTATTATGATCAGAGTTTATTATGAGTTGAAACTTAGAACGGAAAAAATAAATTAGAATTTTTTATGTGGAATCGAACGTAAATTGATACTTAAGATTTTGATTATGCTATTCAGATCTATATTATATTGTAAGAAGATATTCAACAATGGATTATGATCATTTTATTTTAAATTTATTTAAATAAAAAATAATTTCCTAGGATGGTCGATCTTGTTACAATTTAGCACCTATTCGCTGAAATTCTAGAAATAAAATTGAGTATGTGTTAAGTTTATCTAGAATATTAATTTTATTAAATAATTGCTTATAATCTTCAATATTTTATGTGATTTTATACTGTATATTGTATAATAATGTTAAAAACTTCCATATAACAGTACAATACTATAATTTCCAAATATTCTTCATTGTCACTTATTTCAACCCCCCTCGTATTCTTAAATGAGCTAGCACATAGACCCAGCAACGCATCAATAATCTGATTAATCAGCCTCCCGTGTTTACTTAAATCCAAGCACAAACCTGAAATAGTATCTGACAGTATCCAACTAATGCTAATACGTGCGCAACAGAATAAAAATACTACAAAGATTAGATCATCACAAACAAGCCAAACTCAATAATTATCAGATTAGTCTGTAGAAAATATAGAGAACTAAACTAGAAAAATAGCAAATTGCTTCCAAAGTATATATTAATCAAGTATTTTTAGAGAGTTTAACTATAAAATATGAAGAAAATTAACTAAATGTATCTTAGTTAAAGTAATAGGAAAGTCAGAGATCATCGCAAAAATAAAATATCATAAGTTTTAAAAGAAATATAAGAATAACGCATTCACGATAGGAACAAAATACGATAGCAAAGTCAAAATATAGCAGAGAAAATAACACAGAATAAAGAGAAATAGCTTATGGAAAAACGAGAGAAAAGAAACAGAGTGCTTCAGATTCAAAATGAGTCAAAATAAAATTATAAAAAATTCTTTGTCCAGAAAAAATAGCATATATTAAAGAAGAGTTAGCAATAATGCAATGCCCTTGAGCAGCGACGAAAGAAAAAGAGTGGATAAATTGAAAAATTAAGTCGTGTTGAGCTGAACATCTTATGTAAAAACTCTTAAACTAGTAATTAATACAACACTGTTCGTCAGAAACTGGCAGAAATTTATGGTATTGAAAATAAATTAACTAAAAATTCATTTTCAGTGTATGGCACAGGACAATAAAATCAAGACAAAGCAGATCGTATTATAAGAAACTCGAATCTGTGATTATTAATAACCTGTAGAATATATCAATATAATTTCATTACGTATTATTTTGACATTTTGTCTATTATTTATCGATAACTATAATTAAAAAATGATTTGAATAACTCAAAATTTATTAAAATAGCACATGATTAACTTTGATAATATTGCTTAATTAATATGTCGTTACCTGAATATAATTATTCAATAACAATCATAATCGCAAACATTATACTAAATTCATGTCGACCCACAACAATAACAGCAGATTTTATTATGTTTCTAACTAAAACATGTCTGAGTACAATCCAAATTTAACACAGTATTAAAGAAAGTATCGATGAGTACTCTATGAACTTCGAGAAGGAGTCTGGTGTCCATAGAAATTCTAAATCGGAAATTGCGGAGATGATTTCTGGTTCACATCAAGTTACGCAGAGTAAGGGGTTTACCAAGGATAGAAATAAGGAAAATGCGAAGCAAGGACAGACTGTACAATATGTCAGCTCAGATATCAAATAATAAATTCATCATGGAAATTAACAAAATCAGCAAACCGGAGGCGCCGATAAGAAACCAATTAACTTAGGAGACAAAGTTTACAATATTATCAAGGTATACATGCTAAAATATTCAGTAAAGATACAGCGAGACTAATAAAATCACAACTGAAGATCCATAAGTGCTATACAATTTTTATTTAGTCCAACGGAGACAAGTAATCTACTAATTTATTATAGCTTCCAGTGATGAGACAAATTTCAGACTCATAAATTCAAAAACAAATGCCTTCAATGCAAAGAAAACTTATTGTCAAAAGATAATTTATGAAAATATTGGCTTACTATCCCGATGATGTTTATTATTCGCTTTGTTGTGAAGCTGAAAAGATTAAAAAAGATAGACAATTACAGCAAAAACTTGAGTATTTTAATCGAGGACAATCGTAAAATAAGAAGAAAGCTACTCAACACGAAATTAATGGGATAGTTGAAAAACTATATAATCATAAGGGTCAGTTCGGTCCGAAAGCAGTCTAACTTCAACCAGATTAAATCCACAAATTAAAAAGAATGCAATTTGGTCGTAATCTAAGCGAACATTTTCAAAACACACAGCGAAACAAGCCTCCAGCTGAAAGCATAGAAACTGTTGACAGACTTTACAAATTCTGGTAAAACATATACTAGAGATAATAATATAAGATAGATTGGCCATAATAAACTGCTAAACAAGCAATTTAACAATACATGTATGAACAAATTTAAGATTTAATGTCGTATGCAAATAGAAAATTAGGATTCAAATGTGGAAAAGCTATGACTTTGTTTTAGTTCTATGGCAAAAATTATCATAAGATTGAGAATATTCATATCCCTTTGAACTGTTTTTAGGAGTACGTCAAAGTTTATAACTAAGTCGAAAGACGGAAAGTTATACAGGATTCATAGAAAGTAAAAAAAGAGAAAGAGTAACATGAGCGAGCCAAAAAGGTCGCAGAGGTAAAAAAGTTTGGTCGACCTGTATCGGCTACTCCCATATCAGTTCTAGCAAAGGCAAAAGATCACACTTCCCCTATTGAGCACTTAGCCTAAAAATATCCAAATGACAAATTAATTAAAACTCTCGTAACTGAGTAACAACTCAAAAAGCCTCGTTATCCTTTTGAGTATGGTGTATTCGATCTCGCTTAAGAAGTTAAATTAAAGCAATGGGTTAAAATTGATCCTAAAAAACATACAAAATTCGAGGATGTAATCACAGACAAGCTAATAAAAACATTCACTAATGAATAGTTTAGAAATGTTCATCATACAGGACCAGTTTTATCTTTGTTGGAGTAGTAAAATATTGAGAAAAAATAAGTTTGGAAGGAGTTAGGTCCTACTTTACATGAAGCTATGCTTGTTCAAGCTCACGAGGATCACTGGTTTCGAGATGCAGTTGTTAGATATCTTCTTAAATTTAATAAATAAGGTAAATATGACCTTTAGACAAATCAGTTTAACATTAATAAATTATTCTCTATTTTAAACAACGCAGATGAAATGGATAGAGGTAATTATTTATAAAAATTACATACAGTTATACAGACCTCATTACAAATTGAATAAAAATCTCAACAAATTAAAAAATTTACAGATAAAAGTCCAAACGATAATTAATCAAATAGAGAAAAGAGACTTCTGTATGCCCGGCTACAAGATAAGGCAATTTAATACGTGAAAATGAGAATCAGAAACACCAATCCTAAATTCGTGTTAAGAAATTATTTGAAATAACTTTATCAGTAAGTCTCAAAGGAGCATAAAACTTTAGTGAAGAAAATTTTTAATGTGGTTGAAGGTGATAAATAATGCCCTAAATTACTCAAATATGAGTTCTTCAGAATTGTCAAATAAATAAATCCAATAACTTTATAAAGATAAAAAATCCAGAAAACTTGTGCTTGGATTCCTCCTAAACAAACACCTGAAAGTTTCAACTACAAAACATTTAACGCATTTTCATAATTTTATACAAAAGATCGAAATATTATTGTAGCTGAGCCTGAGAAATAGAAATACAAGGGATCGATCTGGGGCAGAAAGAAAAGCAAAGATCGAGAGAATTTGATGATGACCTATGATGATGCTAAAAATTGTATGTTTTAACCGAAGTACTCAAAGAAAATATGATTAATCTATTTTTTATTATTTCATTAAGCTACTAAAAATAACTAGATAGGCATATATATCAAAAATTACAATAAAATATAGAACAAAAATATCGTAGATACAAGTATTCTTTTTTAAATTCGGCCTAGATCTCAAATAATTCGACGATTCTAGACTTATCGATCATATTAACTCTAAAACTAAATAATTGTCAAAGTATTTGTGCGCAACTAGAAAATGGTAGTACAGCACTCGATATAACATGTCTGTATATATGATCATACAACGAATAAATTCCAAGCTAGATAATATAATAGCTTACATCGCATTACATTAAAAACTAAAAAAACTAAAAGACATCAAAAACCTCCATAATGATATAATAGAAAATGATGAGAAGTAGCACATAAATGCCAGCCGATCTGCTGGAATAATTGTAATAATCCTAGGCAAAGTACCGATCGATTTCACAAATTGCCATGTATAGCACATTGACCAATATTGAAGCCATGCAAATATTTACTAGGTCCACCTGTGATGTACAATGTAATATTGTGTTCTGTTACCATGCCTAGAAATTTGTGCCTGAGCTCAGGAAATAAATTACCTATTTTATTGTACGCACCTTCAATTAGGAAATACCTAAACTTAAAAATAAGTTTTCAATTGCATATGTGCATAATGGCATTAGCGATTTCTTGTTTTTCAGGAATATTGTGAGAATACTCCCTGCTAAATTTCTAGGAAAAATGAAATAATTCTATATCGTACATGCTGGCTTCGGGGTCAAGTTCGTAGAGTTCATGTCTTTTGGCTAGGTGAACAGTTACCTCAAGAGCAAGACTAGACATATCGACAGGTAAGCGATATCACTAGCATAGAGTCGACTAAATCTAGGCGAGCAAAAAATTAACGCTAGGCGGCGATGTCGTAACTAAATCTAGATTAAATAATCAGAATAGTAATAATTCACATCATCAATCGACAAGTATGCCAACTAAGGAGTTCTAGTCTTCAGATGCGAAATTGATTAGGAATAAATTGTACGGCAAGGAGTTGTCTGATTATAGACAGACCAGTTCGGGCATTCCGGAGATTATTTAGTATTTACTTATGCATCTATGGATTAATAGCGATATGCTCAAATATGAGGGCATCATGCGAAAATCCTGTGATGTTTAGGAACTAGAAATACTTTAAAATATAATAATCTAAAATTGGGATGGAAATGGAGCTGGTTGGAAGAAGTTCGTTGATTCTCACACCGATCCTTATGTTATTTGTGGTACGCTATTATCTAATTCTAGGCTGCGTCAAGAAAATATTCAATAATTTGAATACTCCTTTATTTTCATACTAGTTATACGATCAAATGATGCCATATCGATCTGATGGTCATATTGCAAACGATCTACAATTTTTCTCTTCAATTTTGAACAAAATGCCTTCTCTTCATAGGCACGTGCTTTTGTTTACAACATTTTTCTTGAAATATGGCATAATAGCGAATCAATAATTCAATAAAATGTCAGCATATAATTTAGCTGTCGTGTTTGGTCCTTGTTTCTTTAGACCTAAACAATATAGGCTGTAGGATTTGATGACTAGTGGCAAATTTTCATTCTTTATCAAGATGTTACTGTAGAACTATTAAGAACTTATTGGACATCAAGGAGTAGAGAAATACAAGGAGATGTTCACGAAGCATGCGTGACGAATAATAATACTAGAAATATGCATATATCATAAATTTTCCAATACTATTTAATACTGTATTGATATAAAAAAATAGAATCCTAGTTTGTCGATTATCGGATTATTATTATCGACTACCGATATAAAAACAAGCGAAATTTTTAATAATAGATTTTGCTATGAATTAAGTTTAATAAGAATAGGACACTGAATTCACTGAATAAAACCCATATCGACCAGATTAGTAAGGTTTGATCCTTGTACTCAGTAACATTTTAATAACAATAGCAAGATCACGGCAGAATATCTTAGTACAGTCCTGAGCTTAAAATGCATGTTACTCGGCTTAAAAATCTAAAAATAACATAAAAATTACTAACTTTGTTACTCGGCTGGAATTAAAATCCTTGTGTTCTCGATTATATTTATAATAGTAGATTTAGTAGCTTGAGAGTTTTAAGCATAAGTTCTTTTTATCAAAAATATTTAGATGGAAACAAAATTTAATCTATCGAGGCCTTGACAAAAGTCTAATTTCCAGCTTTGAAACATTTAGAAATTTGTGATAATGATATAATTTCATTAAAGCAAATAAGAAAAATGACTATGCCAAATTTAAAGGAAATTAATTTTAGTACATTTTTACATAATTTCAGTTAATTTAAAAATAAATCATGCAGATGATTTTGGATTTTCATAGTGTGATTGGCAGAACTTGAAGGCTGTTATCATTGACGATGCAAGTAATCAAACAGCGTATCTTGCTAAAGGAAATTATGAGCTATAATTTCTAAGAATTGGCAAAACAGATATTTTGCCTTAGTATATTGAGCACAGATTTCTGTAAACTGTACCTATTGAATACCTCTATGATTATTGAAAAATTCACAACATTTTCTCTTGATTAATTTATAAGTGTCTCCATCTATTTACTAAATTTCACAATAAGTAAATATGAGTCTGATCATATTTTAACATAATTGCTCAAATATATATAATCATGGATAATGAGCAATATGAGAACCATCGAAAACCCTCAATGGAATAAATCACTGAGGCATTAGTGTTCAAATAGCAAGGAAATTAGTACTTCAAATAGAAAAACTACGAATAAGCTATGAAAATGTATGATCTAGCTATTGTAAATACATGTTTATATATGACAGGAGAAAGATCCAACCAATTCAATATATTTTTCAAATAGAGCACGATGTTTGTTCAATTTGAAGAGATATTAATAGTCGCTTGCTGCTGCTGAGTCAGCGATTAAGAAAGATGAGAAAAATATTAAAGCACATTATTTGGCAGCTGAGTCCCTTGTACAGATTTCGGAAGGGACTAAAGTCAAGAAAATACTAATTGACGCTATCTAGCAACTTAAAAGATGTAAAATTTGTTAATAACGAAGCATTAACTTTATGTCCGAGTCAAGGAAAAGGATAATTCTAGAGAATTTTCGTCGATAAAATATATAATGCGAAGAAAAAATTATGGTTAATAACAAATTAATAATAAACATAGAAGAAAACTGCCATTCGGAAATATCTGAATGTAAGATTATTATAAATCAGAGTCTGGTATAAGGTGACTACACTTTGAGCCAATAAATAAAAAATGAGTTAAAATAAAAAATTTAACAATTGGCTGAAATCTAAACAGGCAAGTAATTTTCAAAAGTGCCTACGTAGTTAGTCTGTTCAATTACTCACGTATTTGTAAAAATTAATATAGAAATTACTGAGAGATCCTGTTTGTAATTAATTCGGCAATAGTTACTCTCGTATTGAATACATCGAATATTTGGATAAAAATAATTACAATGACCCCATTACAAATAAACCTATCAGTAGAAAACATATTATGTACCCCAACTTGAGTGTCAAAAGAGCAATATAGTTGTTTTTGGAAGAGCATCCATGGGCCTATGATTAAGTTATCAGTAGTGTCTGATCTTATTTATAGTTACTTTGTTTATTTTCTTCGCACTGATAAATAGAACTTGGATAGAAAAATGAAAAAATTAAATATCAGATATCCACTCACTCATCTGGAGTGTAGTGCCCATTTCCTCATTGAGAAGCAGTCTTTGGTTTTTTCTTATAAGTGGTATCTTTGACAAAATATGGCCGTAATTTGAAGCTTTAAAGAGTAATGTAGGCGAAAATGGCCTAGTTTAAATTATTGAAGCTTAAATATAGAATTATCTTGGGCATACCTTATTAGTCTAATATTTCGACTTCTTTTGTTTAGAATTATGAGCCATATCTTTATTATATTTTGTTTTTTAGTACTTTTAAATCTTAATTTGAGAGTCTTGCTCTTTAAATTTCAATATGCTTATAAACTGGCATAAGTTTGATTTATCCTGGCTTCACTAGTCCTTTTAATTAAAAATTCTTCATAATTTCTTTAATTTGTACGATATTTACTTTATGAGAAATCATCCAAATTGATCTCAAAACATTGGTTATTGAGTGTTAAAAAGGTTTAACAATATCGAAAATTTACTTAATAGCCGTCAGAGCTTTTCCGAACTCATGGATACACCTGTCATATTTTTTCGAAGTCACAATCAAAAGACTTGCATGCTGGTATAAAATTTTAGGTTCATCAAAATTCTTATTTTATTTCGGTGTTTATTCTTAGCTTATTGAACGTATTTGGTTGACGGCTTCTCCATTTTGTAGAGAAGTGTATAATTAAGAATATTTGTTATGGGGCTGATAACAATTGATACATGGATGAGGATTTTTTGTAATTTTTTAAATTTTGCTCGACATTTTATAGTTATTATGCAAGAATGTGTAAAGACTTTCATCAGTATTTGAATCATAGACTACTTTTTATGGTTTTTGTGAATTATTAAGTCGATAAGTTTAGTAAACTTTAGATCCTGAAATATTCAAGTACTCAATATATTTGATTCTTTTAATATCTATAGGATTAATTCTAATGCGAAAGCAAAACCGCAGAAATTCATGGTCAATGTTTGTTGGAAGTGCATAATTTGTGTGGACAATAACTCTTTACAAATGATAATTACAACTTTGTTTTATTTTTAACAACGTTGATAAAATTCTTGATTCAATTTAAAATATTTGTTGCTCATTTTGGAATCGAAGGCCTGAGACAATTTTAGAATTTTATTTAATCTTTACGCCAATGACAACAGTTCCTCCACCTTAATTCGATATTGAATTAAAAACTCTTTGTAGAATCATAGGATCCGAAACATCTTTTGCCTCAACACCAACGACATTCTGCACGATTCTATTTCCTTAACAAAGTTAAGCATTTTTTGTGAAGACTTTACTACAGCACACACATAACGGATTTTGTATGACCACCTAATTGTCACTTAACTGTTTAAAAAATGTTTTTAAATTATCACTTTTTAAAGTTTATATTTCTGAAGATTCTGGAACAGTTTATAATAGCTTGCTCTTTTTCTAAGATACTTCATTTTTCTTAACTTTATCGGCTTATCTTTTCTTGTTAGGATTCCATGACGCAAATCTTTTCAATATCAATTTTAAAATAGTTAGACAGTATTTTTCCTTTAAATAGTAGTCAGAATTCACAATAGTTTCCATGGCTTTTAGACACGCTTGACTAATCTTAACGTGCTCATTTTGAGTGAATGAGCTACATTACACATATCGAAAAATATAGTTGGTGAGCTTGCCAGTTCGCTTGTGACAGCTGATTTGAGTAATTTTGTCAGCTTTTTCAGGTCTCACTTATAATAGATCTTTTAGATTCAGCAGCTTGGCTTTGATTATTGAGCGAGTATATTATTTTTTCTGCATTAATATTGTAAACATTCTAAGATAAATAGTAATTGATTTTGCCAACTCTATATTTCGACAATAAAAACCATTGTCGATAACTAGTATCAACGAGAAAACATGACTATGCTAATCTTAAAAAGTTAAAATATATGAAATAGAGTCAATTTAATTATTTAATAAATGTAGTAGCGATACAAGAATCATAAAAATCAGTCGAATTGTTTATGATATTAAGCATTAATAGAACTGTGTAGGGCTAGTTGTTTTATTTTAATGACCTTTTTTTTATCGAAAATGCAGAATGAGCTAAATTAATAGTTAAGGATATTTTCTAAATTTATCTATATTTTTCAACAAATTATTAGCCTTGTGATCGATAAGTGCTTCAACTCACAAAATTTTTGTGATATTCATATAGTATATTATATTTAATTAATAAGATATTAATAATAACACTGTAATCAAAATATATATTCATATTTTATTAAAATTACATCAATATACTAAATTGAAAAATTAAATACAAAAAATTAAATATTAATTATATTTTAGTATTATTGCTTAATTAAATAATCCCTTTTAATATTGTGGTTTTATTGTGTTCTTAAATAAATATTCAAAATTGATGATAAATAAATGATACTCAACAATAACGTGTTATTATT
>APMI01024486.1_pt1 | contig 10599 bp, 8 predicted proteins | sample 667938 | NCBI WGS metagenome assembly APMI01 (sample SAMN01084076, study PRJNA167559) | wastewater metagenome | biome: Wastewater | place: Denmark: Ejby Moelle, Odense | collected 2011-11-28
CCCAAAGGCGATGCTGATTGGACAAGCTGAGATGTCCGCACTGGATGCCGCTGCCGCCGCTCCCGGCGTAGTCGCAGGACCCGACGGGATTTCCGTTTTAGGGCGCGCGCCAGAGGCGACCACCATCACGCTCAACGGGTTAGCGTTCAGCGCCGCGACGCTCCCGCGTGACGCGCCACTCGTTGCGCAGGTGACGACCAGTTCCTTTGACCCAGCGCGCGGCGGATTTAGCGGAGGTGAGGTCGCGCTGCGATCGCTCGGTGGCTCGAATCTTTCGCGACGAAGCGCGAGTGTCCGCGTCGATCATCCGTCCATGCAGATTGGTCGCGGGCTGAACGGCGGGGCAGGCCTACCGTTCTCGGACGTGCAAGTCAGCGCGTTTGCCGACGGTCCGATTCGCTTCGACAAGGTGTTCTACTCGATCACTGGCCAGGCAGGCGTGCGCCGCGAGAGTGCACTAGAGGCCAACACGCTGGGTTCGCGTGGTCTCGAGCAGCTGGGGGTCGCTCCAGACTCACTCGCATCGTTTGTCGATCTTGCCAGAAGCCGTCGTATAGCTGGTAGTTCGGCGGCAGAAAATCGCCTGAGTGTTGGTTCGCTCATTGCAACCGTCGACGCCGACCTCCCCCAGATGGGAAAGGTGAGCGTTCTCGCGACCGCGCGCGTCGCGGAGCAGTCCGCTACCGCGTCGAACCCGTTCGCCGTCGACGGAGCGGCGCCGCCGTCCACCTTTCGTGCCAGCACGATTCAACTGAGTCAGAGCAATTATCTGGGTACGCTGCTCAGCGAGGCGCGACTCAGTGGAAGCGTGTCGGATCGACGCTCGGAAAGCAACGCGCTCGGCCCCGCGGCACTGGTGCTCATGCCGTCCGCGACGGCTGGCAGCACGTTCACAATTCCATTCTCGGCCGGCGCCATCGATCCTGGCAGTCGATCTCGCACGACCACGATAGAGGCCGCACATGACTTCTCCGGTATATCAGCGGACCGCCGACATCGTTGGAAGTTCTCGTCCGGACTGCTGCTTGATCGACGCGCACGGTCTTCGCTGGCGGATCCAGGTGTGTTTGTCTTTCCAAGTCTTCAGGCCTTCCGCGCGAATACGCCGTCCAGCTTTGCGCGCACGATCACCATGTCGTCGAATCGAGCCGGCGTCGGGTCGGGCTTTCTGTCGCTCGGTGACGTTTGGCAGCGCACGGCCACGTTACGCGTGCAGTACGGAATTCGCGCTGACGGCGAGCTTTCGGAGGATGCGCTCGCCGTGTCGCCAGACGTCCGCGCTCGATTCGGCGAAGCGATTTCCGATCGGCCGGCGGGCTGGGCCATCAGCCCACGACTCGGCGTCGCGTGGACGTATGGGAGTAAGGTGGTCAACGGCAGGCCGACTCGGGAGCCTCGTGGCACGTGGCGAGGAGGGCTCGGACGATTTAGAAATCGACTCTCGCCAGGCGCCCTCCTACGCGCCGGAGGAGCGCCCGTGGTGAGCGTGCGTTGCGTGGGCGACGCGGCGCCAACGCCGAATTGGACGGCGTACGAGAACGGGGCCGACGAAACACCGAGCGCGTGCGCGATCTCGACGATCGATCCGACCGTCGACGTCGCGACCTTCGCTCGCAATTTCGCGCCCGCCAGCAGCTGGCGTGCAAGCGCCGGATGGTCTGGACGAGTGTTGCCCCTCATTCGCGCCGATGTCGACGCCAGCTACTCGTTGGGAACGCATGAGACGCAGCAGCGGAATCTCAATTTGCGCGCCGATCCTCAGGCGTTGCTGCCAGACGAAGCGGGGCGTCCGCTCTGGGTATCCCCCGCCGCTATTCAGGCATCGAGCGGCGCCATCGATCTCGCTGGCAATCGCCGATTTGCGGAGCTCGGAGTCGTGAGCCACAGCATGTCGAACCTGCAGTCGCGGACGACGGCGGTGAACATCTTGCTCATGCCGGCGCGCGCCTATCGGCACAATGTGTACGCGATGTACGGCTTCACGACGGGTCGAGATCAAGCGAATGGATTTGATGCATCCACCACCGGCGATCCTCGGAGTGTTGAATGGATGCCATCACCGCGGCTTCGCCGACACACCGTGAGCGTGGGGACGACCCTTCAGTATCAGGGTGCCACCCTCGATGTGTACGGGCGATTTCAATCGGGCGCGCCATTTACGCCACTCGTCGCGGGCGACGTCAACGGCGATGGGCTCTCGTCGAACGACCGCGCCTTTGTGTTCGACTCGAGACAGATCGACGCCAGGGTTGCGGGCGCACTTGGGGATATCCTTCGCCGACCATCAAGCGCTTGCATTGGAGACCGTCACAACCGCTTTGCGTTGAGCAACCGTTGTCATGGCCCGTGGACGGCCGTGCTCAACACAGATCTCAGCATTCCTGCGCAGACATTCGGACTGCCTAAGCGGGTGTCGCTGAATCTCTCCTCCGCAAACCTGCCGGCGGCGGTAGACCGCATGTTCCATGGCAGTCGAACGCACGGATGGGGCGGGAGTGCCGCTCCCGATCCTTTCCTCTATCGCGTCAGCGGTTTCGATCAGGCAGCCGGTCGCTTCAATTACACGGCGAATCCCGGCTTCGGCCGAGCCCTGCCCGCCCAGGCTGTTGGCGGTGCGCCATTTCGCATTTCGTTTTCTGCCCGCGTTGCTCTTGGCCAGGATCCTGATCGCCAGCTCCTTGGAGAGCAGCTGCGACGCGTTGCCGCCATACCCGGCACGCCGGATGCTGCTCGTCTGAGAGAGTACTTGGGACAAGGAGTGCCCAACGTGCCAGTAGCGGTTCTCCGTCTGCGTGACTCCCTCATGTTGACGCCGGAGCAGGTGCGAGTGCTTGGGGAGTACGCTGAGCGTTTTCGCGCCCGGCAGGCAGAGCTCTGGCAGCCCCTCGCCAGCTACTTGGAGCAACTGCAGCTTGACTATAGCTCCCGCGAAGCCGTCGAGCGCTACCGAACCACCAACACGGCGGCGTTTACCTTTGCAGCGGACTTAGCGGGGCAGGTCCGTCAGCTCTTGTCCGACTATCAGATCTCGCAGTTGCCGTCCTACATTCGCGATCTCTTCAATCGAGAGCTATTACTTCGGCGAATGCGCAATCGGTTCTAGAGAGACCACGAAGCGTTCTGAAGCATCCTTGATCACTATCAACGACCTTCTGCACTCCGCTCTACCGAGCCCGGATTCGCTGCGCGCCATCCTCGAACGAGCCAAGGAATGAATCGAGCTGTTCTACGATGCCGCATCGCCGCTCGCGTCGTCTACAATCAGGTTGGCGTCCGCTTCGCAATCTGGCGGTGGGCGCCTCTCGCGATGATGAGTGGCGTCTTGGCCACCGCACTGTCTGCGCAAGTGCCGGTTCGTCTCCCGGCCGCAAACGCTAGCACCGAGTTTGTATTTAACCGGCTCCTTGGCGCTGCCGAACTGCCCGATGGGTCGTTGATCGTCACCGATCGCGTCGATGACAAGGTGTATCGGGTGCGCTTTGACGACAGCGCGCCGCGCTGGTGCCGGTACTGTGAAGCCGGCAGTTTCGTGCGGTGACAAGTGACCACGAGAATGGCTAAGCTCTCAATCCCCGCTCGCGACCTCGGCAAGCGCCACCTGCTCGGCGCAGGGTGCGCGTCGCTCGCTATGGTCCCGTTTGTGGAAGTCGGAAGTCACGGTCCGCCGTGGCCCACCACGGCAATGCTGCTTGTGGTCTTAATCCTGACGCAGTATCTGGTGTTCACGCCGGTGCTAGTCGGCCTGCTGGCGATTTGGCGACGATGCGCCGCACGGTGGCCGGTGGTTGATCGCGGGATCGCGCGTCCCGTCGGTGCGGCACTTGTGATTGCCGCCGTTGGCTCTGTCGTGATGCACGGACTAATCGGCATTGGGATGTCGGTGTCAGACATGGTCGGAAGTGACATGTCCTTCCGCGAGGCTTGGGCGCTCCGGGTCTTCGACTCGTCAGGCCTCCCGTGGTTTGCGCTGACGCCCGCCGTGTGGGCCGTTGTGCCGCGTGTGGTTTGGGGCGCGTTTTCGGGCATCACCAAACCCGAGTGACAGCGATAGATTCGCGCCATGCGCACTCTCATACTTGCCCTCGCGTTGTTTCCCGCTGCGCTATTGGCGCAGCAGCCGGCGCCGCCGGCGCAGCAGCCGTCGCTCGCTCCGGTGCTCTCGCCAGAGGTGTTGCCCGACCGACGCGTCGCGTTTCGCATTCGCGCGGCCAAGGCCACGGTGGTGCGCCTTTCGGCGTCGGATATTCCCGGCGTTGGCCCGGGGCAGATGACGAAGGGCGCGCAGGACGTATGGGAGATCGTGGTGGGACCGATCGACCCGGGCGCGTATCGCTACAACTTCAACGTGGACGGAGTCGCAACCATCGACCCGCGCAACCCGGTGGTGAGCGGATCGAACACAAATGTGTGGAGCATGGTGTACGTCTCCGGCTCTGAAGCCTTCGACACGAAAGATGTGCCGCGCGGCGCGGTGGCCGAAGTGACGTACCAGTCCACGGCACTCGGCGCGTTTCGGCGCATGCATGTGTACACGCCTCCCGGCTACGACACAGGGAAGGGCAAGTATCCGGTGTTCTACCTGCTGCATGGTGCGGGTGACAACGACGATGCGTGGAGCTCAGTCGGGCGCGCGGGATTCATTCTCGACAACCTCATTGCCGCCGGGAAGGCGAAGCAGATGGTTGTGGTGATGCCGGCGGGGCATACTCCGGTGTCGACGAGTGCGGTGGCGCGAAACGCGACGGAGGCCTTCGTGAATGACTTCGTGAAGGATGTGATGCCGTACGTGGAGTCGCGCTACCGCGTACGCACGGACCGTGCGCACACGGCCATCGCTGGCCTGTCGATGGGTGGCAATCAGACCCTGCAGGTGGCGATCCCGCGACTCGAACGATTCGCGTACATCGGCGTGTTCAGTTCGGGGCTGCTGGGCGCGTTCCCCGCGGCGAATGCGACGCCGAATCCGAATGCGCCGCCTACGGCGACGGAGTGGGCGAAGGCCAATGCCGCGACGCTCGACAACGCGAAGCTCAAGTCAGGGCTGCAGCTGCTGTGGTTCGCGACAGGCAAGACGGACGGCCTCCTGTCAACGACGACGGCGACGGTGGAGCTATTCAAGCAGCATGGCTTCACGCCGGTGATGGTGGAATCACCGGGCGGGCATACGTGGATCAACTGGCGCAACTATCTCGTGGAGTTTGTGCCGCAACTGTTCAGCAAGTAGGGCCGTGTTTGCGCCGTGGTAGCGCTCGCTCGCTGACGGTGCGCTTGCCGTAGTGAATGCATGAAGTCGCTTGCTCGCGTAGTCCCTCGTCGCTACGCTTGCACACGTTGACTCGGGGATGGCGGTGCAAGTCCGCTCCAATGACGGACTTCTTCGAGTTCTGCTGGGCGCATCAGATGGAGGGGACGACACTCCGACATCTGTGGCCATGGTTTCGCACCATTCTCTTCCGCCGCCCGGACGCGGTGCCGCGGTCGCTACGTGTACTGTGGGCGCTGCTGATCGCGGCGATCTTCGCCGTGACGCGCCGGTCGAATATCTACTTCCCGAACCGCCTTGGATTGTTCGGTGACTGGGTCGGTGGTCCGCTCGCCGGTGTCATGGGGAGCGGCATTAGTCGCGGCTCGATGATTCGATTGGATGACGCTCACGGTATGGAGGTAGGATGGCTGGCACGATTCTGTTTCTGATTCATGGCGTAGGGCAACGTCCCTCGCCCGGCACCCCGAATCCTGGGGCGTCGATTGCGAAGACATGGTGGCGCGAGCCTGTCGATGCGCTGTTGAGCGCCGCGCAGACATTCGCTCCCGACGTATCCATCGGCTTGGATGCCGATACCCACGGCGTGAAGATCGTTCCGCTGTCGTACTGCGACTTGATCGTCAATCAACTTGCGGCGTGGGAGGATGCGGGCTCGAGCGATGTGGCTGGCGCTGTCGCCAAGACCTTCCCCGATCTTGGCGCGGAGTATCTCCAGGACCTCCAGGATATCAGCGCCGAAGACGCGGGCTTCTTCTGGTCCAAGTCGGTGGATGTGATCCTTTATCGCGTGTTTCACGATCAAGCAATTCGGCAACACGTGCGCGCTCAGATTGTGGCGGCCCTGCGCGACAATTCGGAGGATGGTCGCCTACCGGCCGTGGCATTCATCTCGCATAGTATGGGCACCGCCGTTCTGCACGACACACTCTTCGAGTTGCTGAACGATCCGGCGGAGTTTGGGGGGCTCGTCAACCTCAATGTGATCTCGTACGCATCGCTTGCGAACGTCAGCAAAGTGCTCGCGAATTTGGTGAATCCGCACACGTCACTCGTTCGGCCATTCGGGGCACCTGGCACCGGACTGGCGCGGGTGCGGAGCTTCGTCGATGCACGGCATGACCTCGATCCGGTCGCGCTCATCGGCGGATTCCGGCCGGGATGGGATCCAACGAGCTCACGCTATCGCCCGGTGACGATGCGCCGCATTCATGATCTCAACACGCATTCGTACGTAGAGTATCTGCGTCATCCCGGTGTGTGGGGACCGATCCTGGAGAAGGTGCTCATGCGTCCCTTGGCTCCCTCGGCGCTTCAGGCGCACATCGCCGCACACGACGCAAAGCCGGAGCCTCCGTGCGTTCAGGCGAGCAAGCAATTCGTAGACGCAGTCGAAGACTTCCGCGTTCACATGGAGGCGCTGCGCCCGCAGGGCGCGTGGCAGGCTATCGCCGCGTTTACGAAAGCGGTGCGAATGCTCGAGGAGGCGCGGTCCGCATGTCACTAACGCGAATTGCCGCGGCGGCTGTTGCGCTCACGCTGGCCGCTGCGCCGATCACGCTACGCGCCCAGCCATCGGCGGTTGAGGTCGCGTGCCGACAGCCGACCGAGAACCCCGGCCATGACTATCCGGCGCTCGTTCACCCAACGCGACTGCGCGAGCAATTCGCGAAGGATATCGTCGCCGGAAATTGGTCGAACGCGATACGCGGCTACGCCGGGGTCATCACGACGGCGCTCAGGGATACGCAGGCCCTGGCCGCACCGAGATCGGCAGAGTTTCGAGACATCTCCTCCAGATTCGAGCGAGAGGTCACTGATCTGAGCAATGCGGCGGCGGCGGCCGTACTTGCTCCACGTGCCGACTGGGCCGCCAAACTCAGTGCCGCCGAGATCAATCGCGCGCAGCCGCGACCTGATGGCGGGCAGATGGTAGTCATGGCTCGCGCAGACGGCCGGCAGATCATTCTCCCAAACGACGGCCTCCGCCAAGAAGAGGCGCAACTGCTGTGCTGGAGTTCGTGGAGTCTTGATCGCCTGCTTGGCACGGTGAACTTCGAGACGGTTCCGGCGGCATTTCTGCGCGTGCGACAGACGGCAGATCGGTGGACGCGCTATCAGGAGGGCGGGCCGTTGCAGCTCCCTCATGAGTTGCTCCTCAACCGCCTTGTGCGACCCGTGTTGGGCGGTCGCGGGGCGTCACGGTATGATCCGCCGCGGGTGAGTCTCGCCGCCGTTCATCCGTTCGCTGGTGTTGAGTTGCGCCGCGCCGATGGCGGGTGGAAGAACCGGCAGGGCGCGGCGGTTCATCTGGCAGGCCTCTCGGTGTGGCTGGGCGATTTCCGCACGAACGTTGGCGCCTCGTGGATTGCCGCCGCCGACGGCGACGGGACGGTGGGACAAGGCGGCATGCTTCGTGTGAGCGACCTCGTGAGCGTCGGATTCATCGATCGCCGCATCGACGGTGTCAAACGGCGCTCGTCCATCTTCCAGCTCGACGCGCTCCGGCTGATCAGTAGCGATGCGAACGCCAAGCGCGCGCTTTCAGCCATTGGTATCTCCGGCAAGATGTTCGAACAGGCGCCGAAGCCATGAGCTGGTGAGGCGCGGGGCGGGTTCCGGAATTGCGCGGCGATTCAAACGCTTTGTGCGTACCGACTGTCACACGTCGTATGAACCGTCGCCAATTCGCCGCTACCCTTTCCGCTGCCACGCCGCTGCTCCTCCCGCGCGTGTCACAAGCTGCCTCCGTGCGCTGGCCGGCCTCAGGCATCGCGCCGCTCGGCCGTGCAACGCGCGAGGCGATACCGAGCTTCATGGAGATCGCCAGTTTGCCGGGGCTGGCGATTGGTGAAGTGCAACACGGCCGGCCCACTGACGCGTACTACTTCGGCGTCGCGGATACGGGCGCGAACACCGCCATTTCCGCGCAGACGCTGTTTTCCGCCGCGTCGCTTGGGAAGCCGGTGTTTGCATGGGCCGTGCTCCAGCTCAGCGATCAGGGTCGTCTCGATCTGGATCGTCCGCTCTTCGAGTACCTGACAGCCGCCGACCGCCCGTCCGACGAGCGCGTGCTGCGTGTCACCGCGCGCCACGTGCTGAGTCACACGTCCGGGTTTCGTAATTGGCGCCAGCAGGTGAACGAGCCGTTCGCCAGCGCGTTCGAACCGGGTAGCCGATTTCTCTATTCGGGGGAAGGCTACTACTTGCTGCAGCGCGTCGTAGAGCGGATCACGGATAGCGGCATTGAGCCGTTCATGCGTCAGTGCATGGATGGACTCGGCATGCGCGAGTCCACGTTCTTGTGGCGCGCGGATGCCCTCGAACGTCTCGCGCACGGCCATAGTGTCTTTCGCAATAACGAACCGACGCGGGACTACTTCACCTTCAACGCGAAGGTGTTCGAGCGGATGCAGGCAAGCGGCCTACCGGCAACGGCGTGGCGTCATGAGCAGACGCTCGAGACGGCGCGCCAACTGGGCCGTGATCTCACGCCGCAAAGCATGCGCCCAAATGTGGCGTCGGGCCTGCTGACTACCGTTCGAGACTACACCACGTTTCTGTCTCGCCTCATACGGCCTCTGGGCGATGCGGCGGACCTGAAACCGGCCACGCACGCCGCGATGCGGAGCGCATACGCTCGCGTGAATGCGAGTCAGGGTTGGGGACTCGGTATCGGCCTTGAGTCGGTCGCTACCGGCGCCGCTCCCGAGTATCTGTGGCAGTGGGGCGACAATGGCGGAGGCATCTGGAAGAACTTCGCGCTCGTGCACCCGTCCAGCGCGTCGGGCATCGTGCTCTTCTCGAACGGTACGTACGGCATGCACGTCATCGAGCGGGTCGTTCGCGTGGCCACGGGGCGCGATCTCGCCTCGTTCTTGTGGGTGGGGTAGGGCCCTCGTTCGGTACGTCGGGCGGCTGTTGCCCCCGAGAATGAGCTGACTTGCCTCTCTCGCGCGGCAACGCTAGCGTCGATGAGACGGCGCCCGGGACAAGGCCACAGGCGTTGGGGAATGGATCTCTCAAGGACTCCGATGTTCGCTTGGCTATCGCGCCGTGGTATCGCTGCCCTGGCCGTTGTTGCGGGGCTTGGGCTGCCGTCTCTTCTGCTCGCGCAGACTGCCGCGGCCACGAGTGATACGATTACGACGGCCAGCGGGCTGCGGTACGTGATCACGCAGCGGGGCACTGGCGCGGTGCCGCGTCGCGGCGACGTGATGGTGCTGCACGGCATCGGACGGTTCGTCGACGGAAAGGAGTTCTGGAACTCGCGCACCGATGAGGAACCGTTTGCGTATCGCATGGGCTATGATCCGGTCATTCGCGGCTTTGGCGAAGGGATGACACGACTGCGCGAGGGCGACCGCGCGATCATGATCATGAAGCCCGAGATCGCATACGGTGCGCTTGGCACCGATGGTATTCCGCCCAATTCGACGCTGGTGTTCGACTACGAGATTCTCGCGGTGCACACGCGGTCGGTGCATGGCGCCTTGCAAGACGGCATGGACAATGTCGATTCGACGCTTGCGGCGTTGCGCGCGCTCCCGGATCTGTCGACGTACTACGCGTACGACTATCACCTACTGGCGGATGCGAAGCGCGCCGCCGAGGGCGACTCGACGCGAGAGGAGCGCGTGCTGGCGTTCGGGCTGACGGTGCTGCCCACATCGTATCGCATACCGCTGGCGCTCGCGCGCCTGCAAGAGCAGCGCGGGCGCGTGGCGGACGCGATAGCGAACTTCGAAACGGCGCAGCGACTCAACCCGCGGCGCAGCGCGGATCACCGGGCTGATTTCGCGAGTGCGGAGGCCGCACTCGTGGCGTTGCGGAAGCGGGGGAGAGCAGGGCCTGGCCTGTCGCCGAGCGCGGTGCGGTAGCGCGCAGGCGTCGCACTGGGCACGATGGCGAGAATGGCGCTGCCGCAGGCTACGCGGATGCGCCCAGTACCACCCGCAACACCGCCGCCGCACGACGGCGACTCACCGGCACGTGCGTGCCACTCATGAGCTGCAGCACGCGCGTACCAGCCGGTCCGTCGGCAACGCACCGGACCGCATCGCGACGCACGATATGTGAGCGATGCACGCGCACGAAGTCGGCGGGGAGTCGTTGCACCAGCTTGGCGATGGGCTCGTCGTGCAGCAGGCGTCGGCCAGTGTGCAACACCAGCTGCACGTAGTCGTCGTCGGCCTGGATATGCACAATGTCGGCGACTGGCACGCGCTCGACACCCTGCCGCGTCCGCACGAGCAGCTCGGCGGGGCGCCCGCCGCTCGCGTCAGGTTGCACACGCCCCAGCGCCAGGTGCAGCCGGGCCTCGTTGACCGGCTTAG
>APMI01006330.1_pt1 | contig 10597 bp, 9 predicted proteins | sample 667938 | NCBI WGS metagenome assembly APMI01 (sample SAMN01084076, study PRJNA167559) | wastewater metagenome | biome: Wastewater | place: Denmark: Ejby Moelle, Odense | collected 2011-11-28
GTGCGATGGACAACTCACTGTCGGCACAGCTACTCGTCGCCGGTCACCGCGTGGGACGGATGCTCGAGGCTCGACTCCAAGCACTCGACCTGAGCGCTGGTGAGGCCATGGTGCTGGCGACACTGGGGGAGCGGGCGCTCACGATGGGCGGCATCCAGGGGGCCCTGCACATCGGAGCATCGACGGCGACCAGCCTGGTGACGCGCCTCGAGCGGGCAGGCCGGGTCAGTCGGCGCCGTAATCCGGAGGATGCGCGGTCGATCGTCGTCGAGCTCACCGAGGCGGGCCGTGAGGTCTCCGCAGCGGCGGCGCTCGCCTTCGATGAACTCGACGATCAGCTGCGCGGCGGGGAGCCCGCGGACGTCGACGCGCACCGCGCGTTGATGGAGCGCGTGGCGTCACTGAGCGAGGCGGGAACGTAGTGACCGGAAAGGCCAAGATCGAGATTCGAGTGTGGGTCAAGCCGGGGAGTCGGAAAGGGCCCCTCGTACAGGAGGCCGACCGGAACACGGATCGGAACGTGGACCTGGTGGTCTATCTGCGGCAGCAGGCCGTCGATGGGCGCGCAAACGACGAACTCGTCGGCCTGCTGGGCGAGCACTTCGGTGTTGCCGCCCGCGATGTCCGCATCGTCAGCGGGTTCGCCTCGCGATTCAAACGCGTGGCGGTGGGCTGACTTTATCTGTTACTGGTGAAGACCGTTATCCGTTTTCACACTAAAGGTCGCTCAGGGCGGCGCGGCAGGGAGTGGCGTCGGGGACGCCGCGCCGTGCGAACGCTGCGTCGTACGCAGCGGGGGAGACACCGCTCGGTCAGCAGCAGCTTGCGCCATCCGGGTCGGGTATCCCTGAGGGCCGGGCGGTGGGGTCGGTGCGCATGGCCTTCACCAGTGTGGTGGCGAGTTCGAACGCTGCTGCGACCGGGATCACGGTGGCCTCCGGGTGGCGTTCGAGCCATGGTCCGGCTTCCTCCGGTGAGGCGAAGTAGTGGACCTGGTTGCAGAATGCGGATCGGATCTGGCTGAGGTCGTCGGGGTTGACGAGCGAGATGACCGCGGTGGCGGGTTCGACGCTGGTGACGCCGGCGGCGTTGGCGGTGATCTGCACCGGAGTGCTGCCGTCCCGGTGGGTGGATTGAATGCGGGCGGGGCGGTCGAGTAGTTGCGGGAAGATCAGGGTGTCCAGCGCGCACCAGGTGTAGAGCTGCTGGCCGCCGACTTCGAAATGGTGGCGGGTCGGGCGGAGGGTCAGTCCCTGACCGATGATCCGGCCCTCATCGTCGTACTCGGTGTCCGGCACAGCGGCAAGGGCACCCTTCACCTCATCGGCAGTCCGGCCAGTTGCAGCGGTCAGTTCGGCGGTGCTGACGGGCTCGCCGTCGGCGAGGAGTTTCAGCAGGGGAAGCCAGAGCCAGGCTTCCAGACCGGTTTCGGCCGTGGCCAGTCGGTCGGTGATCGCAGTGGGTTCTTTAGTCATTTCAGATCCTTTCAGGGGTCGCTCGGCGGCGAAGTTAGAAGGCGCAGCAGGAGAGTTTGGAGACGTCGGTAGTGAAGGCTTGGCAGGCGATCTTGATGCCCTCGGCCATGGTCAGGTACGGGCTCCACATGTGGGCGACCTGATCGGTGGTCATGGCGGCTTCGAGGATGTAGACGCCGGCCGCGGCCAGGTCCCCGGCGTCGGACGCGACGGCGGTGATTCCGAGAATCTGGCCGGTATCCGCGTTCTGCACAACCTTGTCAGTATTCACGCGTCGTCGACAGAAGTACCGCTTCGCGTAGGAGATGACGTCCGCGTAGCGTGACCATGGCGTCCACATGAGCAGTGCTGCTCGCGGGACAGTTCCGGCTCGTGATGCCTCAGTCCACGTCCTCCTGCAAGGAGACCATGCCCACCGACTGTGCCAAGGACTGTTGCAGCATCCACGGCGTGTCCCCTGCGAAGCATCGGGTGCTGCCCTATGGCGAGCTTCTCGGGCCACCAGTTGGGATCTCGGACTGGTGAAGCGCCGTCGGGCTTTGTCACTTTGACAAGCGGTTGCCAAAGCCAGTTCGACCAGGTATCTTTAGGTATTCCGCGGACCCGGCGCCCGGAATCGGCAAGCGATTGTCGTTCGATGTTGAGCATTCCTAGGAGAAACAATGAAGTTACGTCCAAGAGCGATCGCGGCGGCGTTTGCGACCTTCGCGATTGCGCTGACCGGCTGTTCGGCCGGCGGTAGCGGCGAGGGCTCGTCCGGGCCAGGCGAGACGCTGACCATCGGCGCCGACGTTGACGTCCAATCGTTCGACCCCGCTCAGGCGCACATCGGTCAGACGCTGCAGTTCTATCAGCCGGTCTACGACTCGCTGCTGCGACGCGAAGCCGATGGAACTCTGGTGCCGATGCTCGCCACCGAGTGGGAGTATGACCAGAGCGGCACTGAGCTAACGCTCACGCTCCGCGATGATGTCTCCTTCACGGATGGGAGTGCGCTCGACGCAGATGCGGTGAAGCTCAATCTCGAGCGGTTCCTTACAGGCAACGGTCCGCAGGCCTCCACTTTCGGGCAGGTGGCTGACGTGCAGGCTCCGGATTCGACGACAGTCGTCATCAACCTCAAGGCGCCAGACCCCGCCTTGCTCGACTACCTGGGCAATGCCGCGGGGTTCATCGCGAGCCCGAAGGCGATAGAAAGCGGCGACATAGCAACGACCCCCGTGGGCAGCGGCCCCTATGTTCTCGAGAAGTCGGCAACGGTGGCCGGCTCGAAGTACACGTTCGTGCGGAACGAGGATTACTGGGATCCCGCCCTCCAGGTCTATGACTCCATCGTGGTCAAGCCGCTCATTGATACGACCGCCATGTTGAATGCCCTCCTTTCGGGACAGATCAACGCCGGAATCCTGTCCGCCAAGTCCCGGGACCAGGCCGTGAAGGCAGGAATGACGGAGTATCGGTATCCCATCGACTGGCTTGGACTGCTGCTCTTTGATCGTGATGGCGAGAAGGTGCCGGCCTTCGCGGACGTCAGGGTTCGGCAGGCGCTGAACTACGCCGTCGACAAGGAGGCGCAGCTCGAGCAGGTCCAGCAGGGCTTCGGCACGTTGACGAATCAGGTGTTCGGCCCATCGACACCGGCGTATGACGAGGCGCTCGACGACAGGTACCCGTACGACCCGGAGAAGGCCAAAGAGCTTCTCGCCGAGGCCGGATACGCCGACGGCTTCGAGTTCACCATGCCGACAGTCTCCGGTTGGTTCGACCCTGCCCACATCGCGGGCATCACGCAGAACTTCGCCGACGTCGGGGTCACGGTGCAGTGGGAGAACATCACCGACTCCGAGTTCCTCCCGGCAGTGACGCAGGGCGAGTACGCTGCGGCATCGTGGAGCCTCTTTCAGGGCACGCCATGGGTCGCGGCGAACCAGATGATCACGCCGGACGCCCCATACAATCCGCTGCACACGACGAACGCCACGGTCGAGGAGCTCCTGAGCAAGATCCAGACCGGATCTGAAAGTGAGCAGGCCGAGGCGGCGAAGGAACTCAACCGCTACGTCACCGAGGAGGCATGGTTCCTGCCGCTCTACCGACCGGACCAGATCTTCTTCACGGACGCGAAGACGACGACGACTCCGCAGGCTCGTCAGTCCGTCCCATCGATCTACTCGTACGCACCGGCCGAGTAGACAGCCGGGGGTCCCAGCCTCCAGGGCTGGGACCCCACCCATCCTCTTTACAACGGAATCGACAATGCTCCTTTTCATCCTCCGCCGGACCCTGTCCGGCGTCGTCGTCCTCGCCGTAGTGGCGATGCTGACATTCTTCCTGCTCTACTTCTCAGCGCAGAACGTCGCCCGAAACATCCTCGGCGACGCGGCGACCATGGAGCAGGTGCGTCAAAAGGAAGTTGAGCTTGGTCTCGACCAGCCGATCACGACCCGATTCGCGAACTGGTTCGGTGGCGTGCTGCAGGGGGACTTCGGCACGTCCTGGTTCAACAGCAATTCGGTCCTCTCGAGCATCCTGGACCGCCTGCCGGCCACGCTGTCGCTAGTGCTCGTCACCATCGTCGTCGTGACTCTTCTTTCAACCCTGGTCGGGGTGGCCGCCGCAGTTCGACGCGGCTGGCTCGACCGGGGCCTTCAAGTACTCTCGATCGGTGGATCGGCAATGCCGCAATTCGTGGTGGCGATCCTCGTAGTCACGGTGTTTGCGGTTCAGTTGCGCTGGTTCCCCGCGACCGGGTACGTCTCGCCGAATGAAGGTATCGGCCGCTGGCTCGGTTCGATCGCCCTCCCGGTTGCCGCGCTGGCCGTAACCGGCGTGGCGTCGACAGCACAGCAGGTGCGAAGTGCTGTCATCACAGAGCTGGGAAAGGACTACGTCCGCACGCTCCGAAGTCGAGGTCTGACTATGCGGGAGATCTTGTTCAGACATGTGCTTCGTGGGGCCGCTCCGGCGGCACTGACGGTGCTGTCGCTGCTGTTCATCGAGTTGCTGGGTGGCATTGTGGTGATCGAGCAGATCTTCGCGCTCCCCGGAGTGGGATACCTCTCGCTGCGGTCGACCACTCTCGGCGACATGCCGGTGCTCATGGGTGTGGTGTTTTATGTCGTCCTCATCGTCGTCATCGTCAATCTGCTCGTCGACCTGGCGGTCGGTTGGCTAAACCCGAAAGCCAGAATTTCATGACCGAAACCCTCGCTGAAACTATCGGGCGGGTCCCCAACCCCGCTGATGCCGCGCGCCGCGGAGTGCTCAGACGCTTGATGGCGAACCCGTTGGGCGTGATCGCGCTGGTCGTCCTCCTCATCGTCGTGCTGGCAGGGGTCTTCGGCCAGTGGCTGGCGCCCTTCGAGGCGAACCGGGCCTCACTCGCCGACGCCCTGAAGCCGCCAGGAGGCGGTCATCTTCTGGGGACCGATAGCGCGGGTCGCGACATCGTGAGCCGGCTGCTAATTGGCGCGCAGACCACCCTGATCGCCGCTGCAGTTGCGGCGGCAACGGCAATCGGGGTCGGGGTGCCGTTTGGGCTTATTGCCGGCTACGTCGGCGGTTGGTTCGATGCGGTGGCGACGTGGTGCACCAATGTGCTGATGTCGCTGCCTTGGTTCATCATCCTCCTTACCGCGACGGCAGCATTGGGCAGGAGCGTGTGGATTTCGATGACCATGCTTGGCGTCCTTATGTCCCCGGTCTTCTTCCGGCTCACAAGAACGTCCGTGCAGGCGGTGCGCAACGAGTTGTATGTGGACGCGGCGCGTGTGTCCGGGCTGAGCAATGCCAGCATCATCGGCAGGCACATCTTGTTCGTCGTGCGCGCTCCCCTGATCATTCAGGCGTCGATTGTCTGCGGCATTTCCATTTCGATTCAGGCAGCGCTCGAGTTCCTGGGTCTCGGGGACGAGACTGTGCCGACGTGGGGTGTGATGCTGAACGAGGGGTTCATCAATATCTACACCGCTCCCATCCTCGCTTTCTGGCCGGGAGTCGCCATCTCGCTCACCATCGGGGCCTTCGTGCTGCTCGGCAATGCCCTCCGCGACGCGCTGGAAGACCGTGAGAAGCACACTCGCGGGCCCCTCCGAAAGGATGCTCATCGTCCGCTGACAGTGGATGCCCTTGCGCCAGCGGCACCCGATGAGCACCTGCTCACCGTCTCGAACCTGAGCGTCGCCTATCCTCAACCGGGCGGTCAGCTGAAGCCGGTCGTCCACGACGTCTCCTTCGCGGTCGACAGGGGAGAGGTGCTCGGGATCGTCGGCGAGTCTGGGTCCGGCAAAACGCAGACGGCGTTCGCAATTCTGGGTCTCCTGCCAGCCGAGGCGCTGATCACAGCCGGAACAATCGTCTTCGATGGGATCACCCTGGCGAGCGGCGAAAGCCAGCTGTCGCAAAGTCTACTCGCGGCGCTTCGTGGGAAGCGCATCGCGTACATCCCGCAGGAACCGATGAGCAATCTGGATGCGAATTTCACGATCGGGCATCAGCTTGTGCGGCCCCTGGTCAAGGTGCTCGGGCTTTCGCGGGGGGATGCGGTGAAGCGTGCGCTAGAACTGCTGCAGATTGTCGGTATCCCGAATCCACAACGCACGTTCGACGCGTATCCGCATGAAGTGTCTGGTGGCATGGCGCAACGCGTACTCATCGCGGGCGCGGTCAGCTGCAACCCCGACCTGCTCATTGCCGATGAGCCAACGACTGCGCTGGACGTCACCGTCCAGGCTGATGTGCTCGATCTGCTCCGAGACCTCAAAGCGCGGTTCGGCATGGCAGTTGTCGTCGTCACCCACAACTTCGGGGTCGTCGCGGACCTCTGCGACCGCGTGGTGGTGATGCAGAGCGGCCGGCTCGTCGAGTCGGGGTCGGTCCGCAGGGTGCTTCGTGAGCCGCGCGAGCCCTACACGCGAATGCTGCTCGGAGCGATGCTCGAAGGCAAGGAGCCGATGACGATGCTCACCGAAGCGGGGGCCGCCGCCGAGGCGGCAGCGGTGGCTGATCTTGATGGAAAGGGGGTCGTTCGATGACCGAGGGGACGAATGGCGAATTGCTTCGGGTCAGCGACCTGGTGGTCGAGTATGCAGGCAAGGGGTTCGGAGCCAAGCCATTTCGCGCCCTCGGTGGTGTGTCGGTTTCGATCGGACAGGGAGAGACTTTCGGACTCGTCGGCGAGTCAGGGTCTGGCAAGACCACACTGGGCCGCGCGATTCTCGGTCTCGCCCCGGTGACCGAGGGGTCGATCGTTTTCGAAGGGAAGGACATCAGCCACGCCTCGCGTCGGCAACGCCGGGTACTCAGCAGAGACCTGCAAGTCGTATTTCAAGACCCGTACACCTCCCTCAACCCGTCGATGACCGTCGGCGACATCCTCGCCGAACCGCTGACGGTACAGGGGCGCACCGGCGCAGACGCCCGGACGCGTGTGCGGACGGTGCTCGACGCGGTCGGGCTCCCGCAGGACGCGGTCCGCCGCCTTCCCAGAGAGTTCAGCGGGGGGCAACGGCAGCGTGTCGCGATCGCGAGGGCTTTGGTGCTGTCACCGAAGCTCATCGTGTGTGACGAACCGGTGAGCGCGCTCGACCTTTCCACGCAGGCGCGCGTGCTCGATCTCTTCCTGCAGATTCAGCGCGACACGGGGGTCTCTTATCTCTTCGTTTCGCACGATCTCGACGTGGTCCGGCACCTGAGCCACCGCGTCGCGGTGATGTATCGCGGTGAGATTGTGGAACAGGGAGAAGCAGAGCAGGTGACGACCCGGCCCGAACATCCCTACACGCAACGGCTGCTGCTCGCCTCCCCCGTGCCGGATCCGGACCGGCAAGAGCAGCGCCGGGCCAACCGGCACCGCCTGCTCGAGGAGCAGCGGCAGCAGGACGTTCAGGCGGGGGTTGCCGCGTGAGAGCGGGGACCGCGCCGTCACCGCGATACAGTAGGCACGAGGCCGCCGGGCTGCTGGCTCTCTCGCTGACCAATCGGTGCCGAAAGGGGAGCGCTCGTGACGCGTGAGGATGTCGCCCAGACCAGGGCACCGAGCGCCCCCCGCGCGGGCAGGCGGGCGAAGTCCGCGCCCACGATTTACGACATCGCGCGGCTCGCCGAGGTCAACCCGTCCACCGTCTCAAGGGCGCTCAGTCAGCCGGGCCGCATCAACGTCAAGACGGAGCAGCGGATCCTGTCGGCGGCCAAAGAGCTCAACTACCGCATGAATCCGATGGCGCGGGCACTGCCCACCGGCCGCACCAACACGCTCGGGCTGCTCGTGGCTGACATCACCAACCCGATGTTCTTCAACGCGGTCCGCGGCGCCGAGCGCGCCGCTGCCGAACGCGGCTACATCCTTGTGCTCGTCGAGTCGCAGGAATCGGGGGAGCGGGAGGCCGAAGCGGCAAACCGCGTGCTGCCATCTGTGGATGCGCTGCTGCTGGTGACATCGCGCCTCTCGGACGAGGCGATCCATGAGCTCGCCGACCAGAAGCCGGTCATCGTGCTCAACCGACACATCGAAGGCGTGAGCAGCATCGTGCCCGATCTGAACCCGGGCATCGACCAGGCGCTCGACCACTTGGCGGCACTCGGCCACACTTCGCTGGCCTTCCTCTCAGGACCAGCGACCTCGTGGATGAGCAGGGCACGCTGGAGCGCCCTGCTCGAGAAGGCGCCGGCGCGCGGCATGACGATCGTGGAGATTCTTTCCGACGCGCCGACCCTCGACGGCGGACGCGCCTCGTTCCCGCGGATCCGCGCGTCGGGCGTGAGCGCAGTGATCGCCTACAACGACCTCATGGCGATCGGGCTGCTCCGCGCATCGGCCGCCGCGGGGCTCGATGTGCCCGGGGACCTCAGCATCGTCGGATTCGACGACATCTTCGGCTCGGACTTCACCTCGCCGCCGCTCACCACGATCCGCACCCCGCTCGAGGTGGCGGGCGACTCGGCGGTGCGCCGGGCGCTCGGCATGATCGACGCCGACATCGAGGGGCGCGACTCTGCCGCACCGGACGAGCCGCCGATCTCCACCGAGCTCATCATCCGCGGCTCCACCGGCAAGGCGCGCCGCTAAGGGTTCCGCTCACTCTCACTTGTCGGCAAACTCGTGTTGGCAACCGGTTGACAATATCCCCGAATTTCCCCCAGAAGGATTTCTTATGACGCTCACGCTCGACCCTGACCGGCTCTTCCCGGTCGACCCGGCAACCCGCGACATCGCGCGGTCGCTGTTCGCACGGGTGGAGCGACTGCCGATCGTCTCGCCACACGGCCATGTGCAGCCGAGCCTGCTGTCGGAGGACCAGCCGTTCTGCGATCCAGCGGACTTGTTCATCGTGCATGACCACTACGTGACCCGGCTGCTGCACGCGGCTGGCGTCCGTTTGGAAGAACTCGGGGTCGGATGCATCGCGCCGGCGGACCCCCGGCGGGTGTGGCGCGCGCTGGCGCGCAACTGGCACCTCTTCGTCGGAACGTCGTCCGGCTACTGGCTCCAGCACGAGCTCGTCACACTGTTCGGAATTGCCGACCAGCTGTCCGAGGAAACTGCCGACGCTGCGTACGACCGCATCGCGGCCGCTCTTGCGACGGCCGAGTTCCGGCCGCGTGCGCTGTTCGAGCGCTTCGCGATCGAGGTGCTCGCCACCACCGACGACCCGATGGACGACCTCGCGGGGCACGCCGCACTCGCAGCCGACCCCTCCTTCTCGGGGCGGGTGCTGCCGACCTTCCGCCCCGACGCCTACCTCGACCCGTCCGGTTTCGCTTTCGCCGAAAGCGTCGCCAGGCTGACGGAGTCGGCGGGGGTCGCCCCGGATGACTTCCCCGGATACCTGCGGGCGCTCGAAGAGCGGCGGGCGTACTTCATCCAGCACGGCGCTGTGTCGGCCGACCACGGCGTCCGCGAACCGTTCACCGTCGACCTGGACGCCGTGGACGCAGGAGCCCTCTATCGCAGGGCGGTCGCCGGCTCGCTGAGCGCTGAGGAGAGCCGGATATTCCGCGGCCACATGCTGTTTCAGATGGCGCGGATGAGCGTGCAGGACGGGCTCGTGATGACGGTCCACCCCGGCGTGTATCGCAACCACAGCAGCTCCACGTTCGACCGCCTCGGGCCGGACACCGGGCACGACATCCCGGTCGCCACGGAGTACACCAACAATCTCCGCCCGTTGCTCGAGGCGTTCGGCCTCGAGAAGAACCTCCACCTCATCCTGTTCAGCGTGGACGAGACGGTGTACTCCCGCGAGGTCGCGCCGCTCGCCGGCTTCTATCCAAGCGTGTTCATCGGGGCGCCGTGGTGGTTCCTCGACGCCCCTGATGCCATTCAGCGCTTCCGTTCGGCGGTGACTGAGACGGCCGGGTTCTACCGCGGTTCTGGCTTCATCGACGACACCAGAGCGTTCCTGTCCATTCCCGCGCGACACGATATGGCGCGCAGAGTTGACGCGGCGTTCCTCGCCCGGCTGGTGCGTGAGGGCAGGGCATCGCAGGCCCAGGCCGAGCGGATTCTCGTCGACTTGGTCGACAGCGTGCCGAGAAAGGCGTTCAAGCTGTGACCACCAACACCGCCACCGCAGCATCCCGGGGTCTCGGCATTCCGATTTCCAGGGCGAGTTTCGCCGAGCGAGAGGGGCGCACCCTGCCCAAGGCGCCGGTGCGGATCGTCCACCTCGGCCTCGGCGCATTCGCCCGCGCTCACCAGGCCTGGTACACCGCCCGAGCCGATTCCTCGAACGAGTGGGGCATCGCCGCGTTCACGGGTCGCAGGGCCACGGCCGCGGATGAGCTCGCGCCGCAGGATGGCTTGTACTCGCTGATCGAGCGGTCGCCGGACTCGGACTCGATCGGCATCGTGGGCAGCATCGTTGAGGCCTGGGACGGAGCGCGTCTGGATCGGTTGGTTCCGCTGCTCGCTGCGCCGACGACCGCGATTGTGACGCTCACCGTCACGGAGCCCGGATACCGCCTGACCTCGGCAGGGTCGCCCGATTTCGCCGACCCGTCGGTTTCCGCCGATGTGGACTGGCTCCGCGCCACGTTCGCCACGGTGAGCGCATCCGGCCCCGTCGGCGTCCCGGCGCCTGGCGACGGTCCGCAGACCGCGCTCGGACGGCTGCTGCTGGGGC
>APMI01032972.1_pt1 | contig 10596 bp, 12 predicted proteins | sample 667938 | NCBI WGS metagenome assembly APMI01 (sample SAMN01084076, study PRJNA167559) | wastewater metagenome | biome: Wastewater | place: Denmark: Ejby Moelle, Odense | collected 2011-11-28
GCGGGGTTTGGCCTCTCCGGGTTTCTGGTGGATGCGACTCTTGCGGAACCCGCACGCGCGGGCGGGGAAACGCGATGCGTTTCCTGATACGCCCGGACAGCGCTGGTCGGAATGTCGCCCCGGCCGGACGCCAAAGATATTCATGTGTTTCATGAATAATTCGGCGTTTGCTGCCACTGGCCCGAATCCCTGCGACACGCTAGCAAGCGACGGGTCGCAAGCGACACGGGCCATGTCGAAATCCGACCCTGCCTGTCGCAGACGGGCGCTTAGAACGGATGCAGAGGTCAGAGGAGAATCAGCGGTATGCCCGAAGTCACCGTGGTGATGTGGCGCGATATTCCGGCTCAGGTCATCGTCGGCAAGGGCCGGCGCGGATCGAAGGTTCAATTGCCCGAGCGATTTGAACAGGCGATCGACCGGTGCGCCATGAAGATCGGGGCCCGAGATACCGATTCCTATCTGGCGGAGTGGCGCAAGGCTGCCCCCTATGAGGTTGACGGCGATCCCGATGAGATTGCCAAGGCCGAGGCGGCGCGGCTTGAGGCCGAATATGACACCGACCGCATCAAGGCGTTGATCGCCGCCGATGGCTGGGCAGCGCCGAAGGAGTAAGCCATGGCCCTGAGTTTCTTTCGCAAGGACACCAAAGAGGCCCCCGCCGGGCAAAGCGCCGAGGTCGAGGCCTTTCTGAAGGGCTATTCGATCGAGGTGATGCCCCGCACCGCCGAAAAGGTTGAAGATTTCCGTGCCCTGCTGCCCAAGGGCACCCGCGTCTATATCGCCCATATCGACGGCACCCCGATTGAAGACATGGTGGCCACTGCCAAGCGCATCGGCGCCGAAGGCTATGACGTGATGCCCCACTTCCCGGCGCGCATCATCAAGGACAAGGCGACGCTGACCGACTGGGTTCAACGCTACAAGGATGTCGGCGTGCGTCAGGGCCTGCTGCTGGCGGGCGGTGTGGCGCAGCCGGTGGGCGACTATTCCACCTCGATGCAGCTTCTGGAATCGGGCGCCTTTGCCGGGTTCGACCGCCTGCATGTGGCCGGCCACCCGGAAGGCAACAAGGACATCGACCCCGATGGGTCCGACAAGATGGTGATGGAAGCCGCGCGCTGGAAATCGGCCTTTGCCGAGCGCACCGATGCCAAGATGGCGATGGCGACCCAGTTCTGCTTTGAGGCCGCGCCGGTCATCGCCTGGGTTGACCGCCTGGCTGCCGAAGGCATCAAGCTGCCGGTCCATATCGGCGTCGCTGGCCCCGCCAAGCTGCAAACCCTGATCAAATTCGCCATTTCCTGCGGTGTGGGCGCCAGCCTTCGCGTGCTGCAAAAGCGGGCGATGGATGTAACCAAGCTGCTGCTCCCTTACGAGCCGACCGAGTTCATCGCCGATCTGGCTGCGCACAAGGCCAAGAACCCCGGCTTTGGCATCGAACAGGTCCACTTCTTCCCGCTGGGCGGCATCAAGACCAACGCCCAATGGGTCACCGACAATGGCGGCGCCTCGGGCCGCCCCGCCAACGCTTAAGACAAAGGTTTAAGAATGACCCGCACCGTCGTTGAATCCAAAACGAAAACCGTTGTCATCGGTTTTGATGAACCCTTCTGCGTGATCGGCGAGCGCATCAACCCTACCGGGCGCAAGAAGCTGGCGGCGGAACTTGAGGCCGGCAATTTTGAAACCGTCATCAAGGATGCGCTGGAACAGGTGGCTTGCGGCGCGACCGTGCTGGACGTGAACTCTGGCGCCGTATTCACCAACAAGATGGCGCAAGATCCGCGCTATGCCGACAACAACTTTGTCGAACCGCCCCTGATGAAGGCGCTGATCGAAATTGTTCAGCAAACGGTTGACGTGCCGCTGTGCATCGACAGCTCGGTCCCCGGCGCGCTGGAGGCCGGTCTGATGGCCTGTGAGGGCCGTCCCCTTTTGAACTCCGTCACCGGTGAGGAAGAGCGGCTGGAGCTGGTTCTGCCGCTGGTCAAGAAATACAACGTGCCGGTCGTGGCGATTTCCAACGACGACACCGGCATTTCGCCCGACCCGGATGTGCGTTTTGCCGTGGCGAAAAAGATCGTCCAGCGCGCCGCCGATTTCGGCATTCCGGCGCATGACATCGTGGTCGATCCGCTGGTGATGCCGGTGGGTGCGATGGCCTCGGCCGGTCAACAGGTGTTCGCCCTGGTGCGCCGCCTGCGCGAGGAACTGGGCGTGAACACGACCTGCGGCGCCTCGAACATCTCGTTCGGGCTGCCGCACCGCCATGGCATCAACGGGGCCTTCCTGCCCATGGCGATCGGCGCGGGCATGACCAGCGCCATCATGAACCCCGTGCGTCAGCAAGAGATGGAGGCGATCCGCGCCGCCAACTTCCTGATGAACCACGATGCCAATGGTGGTGAATGGATCCGTTTCGCCAAGGTTCTGGAGGCGGTTGAAGGGGGCGCAACCTTCTCGGAAGCCTCCGCCGCCGCAAGCCAGGCCGCCGGTGGCCGCCGTGGTGGCCGTCGCGGCCGCGGCTGATATCTCAGACACAATCAGAAAAGGCGCGCGGGGAAACCTGCGCCCCTTTTTGTTTCCCCCTGCTACGCACACACCTGCCAGCGTCGCCCCACGCCACCTCCGCTGTGGCAAGGGCGGGCTTGGGGTGTGGAAGTCGCAGGGCTAAAACAACCGTCGCGTCACCTTGCGCACCTGCTTGACACGTTGCGCGGTGTCGCGCGCCTGCCTTGCCTGTTCACGCTCTTCGGGTGTCATGTCCTTCGGGCTTTTCCCGCCGCCCGCGAAATGGTCGATCCCCTTGTTGATCGCCATGTTGGTAAAGCGCCGGATTATCTGGTTCAGAACACCGTTCAGCAGTTTGGTCCAGTCCATGCTCAATCCTCGAACAGTTCGCTCTGGCCCGTCGCGGCCTCGTCCTCGTCGGGCTGTGCGCCCACGCCGGGCATGGGACGACTGTCAAGCAGCCCCGCCGCCCGCAATTCCTTGACCCCCGGCAAGTCGCGCGCCGATTCCAGCCCGAAATGGTCAAGGAAGCTCTGCGTCACCACGAAGGTCACCGGGCGGCCCGGCGTCATCCGACGGCGGCCCAGCCGGATCCAGTCCATTTCCATCAACTGGTCAATCGTGCCCCGGGAAACCGCAACCCCTCGGATTTCTTCAATTTCCGCCCGCGTGGCGGGCTGGTGATAGGCGATGATCGCCAGCGTCTCGACCGCTGCACGGCTGAGCTTGCGGCTTTCCTCGGCCTCTTTGTGCATAAGGTGGCCAAGGTCGGGGGCAGTGCGAAAAGCATAAGCCTCACCTACTTTGACCAGGTTCACCCCCCGCCCCTCATAACGCCGCCGCAGCGTTACCAACGCCTCGGCCGGGTCGCAGCCATGGGGCATCCGGTCAATCAGGTGCGCCAGCGTCACCGGCTCTGCGCTGGCAAACAGAATCGCCTCGACCATCCGCTCCTGCTCGCCCATCGTGGGGGCGGCGAACAGGCTTTGTTCCACGATGTCGGGCGTGTCAGTCATGGCCGGCCTTGCGTATCTGTATGGGGGCGAAGGTATCGGACTGGCGGATGTTCACCTGCCCCCGCTTGGCCATTTCCAGAATGGCCGCGAAATGCGCCGCCGTGACCGAACGGCGTCGGGCGGGGGAACCATCCCAGCCTTCGGGCAGGAACTGCGTCAGCTCGGCCCATTCCCCGGCATAGCCCAGAAGGCCGCGCATCCGGTCAAGCGCCTGCTCCATGGTGAAAATATCATGGCGGTCGAAGGCATAGGGGCGAAATTCATCGCGCGTGCGGATACGGGCATAGGCGCGGATCAGGTCGATCAGGCTGGCGTCATAGGTCACCTTGATCCGCGCCGACAGCCGTTCCGGCGCGCCACGGGGAAAGAAATCACGCCCCAACTGATCGCGCGCCATCAGTTGCGCCGCCGCCTCGCGCATGGCTTGCAGGCGCTCTAGCTGAAAGGCCAGATGCGCGGCCAGGTCTTCGGCACTTGGCCCGGCCTCGCCCGGTTCGGGCGGCAACAGCAGGCGCGATTTCAGAAAGGCAAGCCAGGCCGCCATCACCAGATAATCCGCCGCCAGTTCGATCCGCAGCGCGCGGGCGCGTTCGACAAAGCCCAGATATTGTTCGGCCAGTTGCAGGACGGAGATTTTCCGCAGGTCCACCTTTTGCGTGCGCGACAGCGTCAGCAGCAGGTCCAGCGGCCCCTCGAACCCATCGACATCGACGATCAGCGCCTCGGCCTCGCGCCGTTCGGCCACCGCCATCAGCGAGCTTTGCGTCCAGTCGTCTTGTGGGGTTTCAGCCATCATCCCTCGCGGCCATCTGGCCCCGAAGGTCAGCCTCCAGGCCTGCGATGTCAACTGGGTCGGATGTGCGGCGGCGGGCAAGGGCCGCCTCGGCACGCGTCAGGGTATCGGGGCGCATGTCGCCCGCCTCGCTGGCAACCATCAGCATTTCGCCCATGTCGCCCTTGCAGTGCAGCGCAATGTCGCAACCCGCCGCCATCGAGGCGCGGGTGCGCGCCGCCAGATCGCCCGACAGCGCCTGCATGTTCAGATCGTCGGTCAGCAGAAGGCCCTTGAAACCGATCTCGTCCCGGATCACGCGGATCATCTCGGGTGACTGTGTGGCGGGCCGCGCCGCGTCATAGGCGGCAAAGATGATATGGGCGGTCATCGCCATCGGCAGGTCGGCCAGCGCGTGAAACGGGGCGAAATCGGTGGCGGCCAGTTCCGCGCGGCTGGCGGTCACCACGGGCAGTTCGTGATGGGTGTCCAGCGTCGCGCGGCCATGGCCCGGCAGATGCTTGACCACCGGCAGCACCCCGCCCGCCAGCAACCCGTCAGCCACCGCGCGGCCCACCCGGGCCACGGTTTCGGCATCGTCCCCATAGCAGCGGTTGCGCAAGAAAGGGTGGGTGCCCGGCCCGGCGATATCGGCCACCGGGGCGCAATTGGCATCAATACCCACCGCGCGCAGTTCCGCAGCGATGATCCGCATCCTGAGGCCCATCAGCCGCGCGGCATCCGCACCCGCCGCCTGCACCGTATCCAGCGGCGGCAGCCATTCGCGCCAGTGTGGCGCGCGCATCCTCTGCACGCGTCCCCCCTCCTGGTCAATCAGGACAGGCGCATCACGCCCCACCGCCGCGCGCAGATCGGCAGTCAGGCGCGAAACCTGCGCGGGATCTTCGATGTTGCGGGCAAACAGGATGAAGCCGAAGGGGTCGGCCTCGCGGAAAAACGCCCGCTCTTCGGGCAGCAAGACCGGCCCGGCGCAGCCAAAGCAGGCGGCCATCCGGCCAAGCTGGCTCATCGCTGGGTAACCGGAATGCAGGTGGAATTGCCGCTGAGTAGCGTGTTGCAGAAGGCGCGGGCATCTTCGGCCCCCGAAAAGCCCGCAGCCCGCAGCCGGTAGAAGGTGCGCCCGCCGGATTGCGCCGATTGCACCACCATCGCCTTGCTGGCGAACAGATCGGCGAACTGGCCTTGCAGGCGCTCCCATTCGCGGCTGGCCTGCGCCTCATCGTCAAAGGCGCCCAGTTGCACCAGTTGCGCCCCGGCGACCAGATTGGCCGGATCGGCCACCGGCGCGGCGGCGGCGGGAGAAGCCGCAGCGGCAGAAGCGTCGGCCTTGGCGGATGCGAGGTGCAGGTTTGCCGGACGTGCGCGCGGCCGCGCATGTGCCAAGGCAGGTGCCGTCGGCTCGGCCGCAGCAACCGCCTCGGAAATGGCATCGCTTGTTGCGGCATCGGTCGAGGCCACCTCTGCGGCCACGACATCCTCTGCCGGGGCGGCACCTTCCTCGTCCGAAACGGCTTCGGCAATGGCGGCGGATACGGCGCTTTGCTCTTCTGCGGCAACCGCGGGAGCAGGCGCCACAATCGCGGCACCGGCAGCATCGGCCGCGGCGGGCTGCGCCGACAGCGGCAGACCGGCCAGCCCGGCAACGTCTTCGGCTGCAAGGTCAACATCCTTCGGGGCCAACCGCAGCGAGGCCGGAACCGGACGCGCGGTTCCGGCCGCCGCAACGGCATTGACCGAAAGCCCCTGGTGCATGGCCTGCTGGCCGCCCGGATCCTTGGGCGCGACGCGCAACGGCCCCTCGATCGCGCGGAAGACCGGAACCCCGGTCACATCGCGCACCGCCAGCCGATAGCCCCAAACCCCAAGGCCAAGAACCAGCGCCACAGAACAAACCGCGCCCGCGATATTGATCGCGCGCCCAAACCGTTGCGGAGCCGCATAGCCCCCGTCATAGGAATCGAATTCCAGATCCGCCATTTCTCGCCTCGCTGCCGGGGCGATACATGCCGACCCGGGCTGTTCTGGTTGTCCGGTCCCGCGCCTGCTCAGCGCATTTCTTCGACCGGAGTCACCCCCAGAATAGCCAGCCCCGAGGCGATCACAACGCCCGTTGCCCGCACCAAGGCAATTTTTGCCTGGGTTGTTGCCGAGTTGCCCTCTTGCACGAATCGCAGGGATGGGTCGTCGTTGCCCCGGTTCCACAAGCCATGGAAATCCGACGCCAGTTCGTAGAGGTAAAATGCCACCCGGTGCGGTTCGTTGCCGCGCGCGGCAATCTCGACCAAGCGCGGCCATTCTGCGATCTGGCGGGCCAGCTTCAGCTCTGCCTCATGGGTCAGAACCGAAAGATCCGCCGCCAGCAGCACCGGATCGTCACAGGAAATTCCCGCCTCTCTCGCCTTGCGCAGAACCGAATTCACCCGCGCATTGGCATATTGCACATAGAAAACCGGGTTGTCCTTGGATTGCTCCAACACCTTGTCGAAATCGAAGTCCAGGGCCACGTCGTTCTTGCGCGTCAGCATGATGAAGCGGGTCACATCGGCGCCCGCCTGTTCCACCACATCGCGCAGGGTCACAAAGGTCCCTGCCCGCTTGGACATTTTGAACGGCTCTCCGCCCTTCCACAGTTTCACAAGCTGAATCAGTTTGATATCCAGCGGCACCCGACCGCCCGACAGGGCGCTGACCGCCGCCTTCATCCGCTTGACATAGCCGCCGTGGTCAGCGCCGAAAATGTCAATCAACTGATCAAACCCGCGTTTGACCTTGTTGTAGTGATAGGCGATGTCGGGCGCGAAATAGGTCCACGAGCCGTCCGATTTCATCACCGGGCGGTCCACATCGTCGCCATGGGCCGTGCTGCGGAACAGGGTCTGCACCCGGGGCTCCCAATCCTCGGGTTCTTTGCCCTTCGGGGGTTCCAGCACGCCTTCATAGATCAGGTCCATGTCGCGCAGCGTCTGAATCGCGGCCTCGATCTCGCCCGTGCCATAAAGGGCCTTTTCCGAGGAATAGACATCCATCGTCACGCCCAGAATGGCCAGATCGCGGCGGATCTCGGCCATCATCATCTCGGTCGCGAATTCGCGCACATCGTCCAGCCAGACGCTTTCGGGCTGATCCAGCAGGCTTGCGCCATATTTGGTCTTCAGCGCCTCGCCCACCGGAATCAGATAGTCGCCGGGGTAAAGCCCTTCGCGGATTTCAGGCTCCAGCCCGTTGGCCTCGCGGTAGCGTTCAAAGGCCGAGCGGGCCAGCACGTTCACCTGCGCGCCGCCGTCGTTGATGTAATATTCGCGCGTCACGTTCCAGCCGGAAAAGGCCAGCAGGTTCGACAGCGCATCGCCCACCACCGCGCCGCGCACATGGCCAACGTGCATCGGGCCGGTGGGGTTTGCGGAAACAAACTCCACATTCACCTTTTGCCCCGCCCCGATGGCCGAACGGCCATAGTCGGTGCCATTCAGCAAAACCGCCCGCAGCACATTGTGCCAGACGCCATCGGCCAGCCGCAGGTTCAGGAACCCCGGCCCGGCCACATCGGCCCCCATGATGCGCGGATCGGCCATCAGCTTGGCCGCCAGCGCCTCGGCAATCGCGCGGGGCTGTTGGCCTGCGGGTTTTGCCAGCACCATCGCCGCATTGGTCGCCATGTCGCCATGCGCCGGGTCGCGCGGCGGTTCCACCGAAACGGCGGCAAGGTCCAGACCGGCGGGCAGCACGCCCTCGGCCATCAGCGCCGACAGGGCGTCGGTCACGGCAAGGCGGATTTCGGCGAAAAGGTTCATTTGATCATGTTTCCCCTGTTGCCCCGGCATTGCCAGAGGGCAAGGGCCGGGTCAAGACCGCTGGCCGAACCGGGCCTGCAAGGCGGTGTTCACCGCCGGTGTGACGAACTTTGACACATCCCCGCCCAGACGGGCAATTTCCTTGACCAGTTTGGAGGCAATCGCCTGCCGCCGGGCATCGGCCATCAGGAACACCGTCTCGACGCTGGCATCCAGCGCGCGGTTCATGCCGACCATCTGGAACTCATATTCAAAGTCGGCCACCGCCCGCAGACCGCGGATGATGACGCCTGCCCCCACATCGCGGGCGCAATCGATCAGCAGGTTTTCAAACGGATGCACCACAATCTCGCAACCGGTCTTGGCCGATATGCCCGCACTTTCGGCCTGCACCATCGCCACCCGCTCTTCCAGCGTGAACAAGGGGCCTTTGTCGCGGTTGATCGCAACCCCGATCACCAGACGGTCCACCAATGCCGAGGCCCGTTCAATGATATCAATGTGGCCCAAGGTCACCGGGTCAAAGGTGCCGGGGTAAAGACCGATACGCATGGGAAGGGCTCCATCTTAGGCGCGGCCACGCAACAATATTGCGCGCCCGCTGGCAAGAGCGAATATGCCGCAGACCTTGGGTCAAAACCCCTTGATCATGCCTTCCAGCGCATCTTTTTCCATGGCCAGTTCGGCCAGACGGGCCTTGACCACATCGCCAATGGAAATCAGGCCGACCATTTCGCCCGCCTCGACCACCGGCAGGTGACGGAACCGGCCATCGGTCATCTTTTGCAAGACAATCTGCGCATCGTCGCTGCGGCCACAGGTCACCACCCGCGCTGTCATGACGCTGTCCACCTTGTCCGACAGGCAGGCTGGCCCGCGCTTGCCCAGCTCGCGTACGATGTCACGCTCTGACAGGATACCCGCGACATGCTTGCCATCCGGCGACACGACGACAGCCCCGATCTTGCGTGACGACAGCATCTCGACCACCGAGGTCAGGGTTGCGGCGGGCTGAACCGTGACCACGCCGTCGTCGGATTTCGATTTCAGGATCTGGCTGACAAGCATGGGCTCCTCCTTAGTCCGTGTTTGTCATTGCAAGCGTCGGGCGGGTTAGAGATTCTGTCAAGAGTTGCGTCGGACTATTGCTTTCAAAGCTCATATGGCGGCTTGCCGCAAAACCGCGGGCGGCCTATGCAATCAGAGGTTGACTCTTCCTGCCCAACCCAAAGGAGATTCGCATGTGTGATCTCTGCACGACTGCGGCCCAGACGGCTGCACGGACCAAGTTTCTGGCCGATGTGTCGCAAGTCAGGTTGCAACGCTATGCCGATCTGACGGCGGCAAATCTTGGCCCTTTCAGCAAATCCGGCTTCAGCCAAGCGGTCCGGAACCACATTCTGAACCTGCTTCCCAAAGTGCCGGTCAGCTTCATTCCCGTGGTTTGCGCCACCTGCAACAAACCCAAAGATGCCCGCTCGGTCGAGTTGGATCACATCATCCCGGTGCGCAGCTATGTTCGCTACAAGCTGGTCATCGCTCATGCCGGGCTGACCACATTGTCATCGGCCCTGCTGAACCAGTTGGCCGATAATGCCTATACCGATCAGGCCAACCTGATCTTCATCTGCAAATCCTGCAACAAGGACAAGTCAGACAATCAGCCGACCATGGCGATGTCACGCCATGGCACGGCGACCGTGCTGCAACGGCTGCGCGCCAATCTGCCTGCCGACAGGCAGCCGGACCTTGATGCGCTGGATCTGATCATGAATGCGGTCAACGCGCCTACCCCGCTTGGCGCTTATTTCCGGGGCGAGCTGCGCGTCAAGCGATCGTCTTCCCGTGTCCGGGTCGCCAGCCGCCGCTATCGCAGCGAGCCTTATCCAACGCGCCGAAACAACGATGAGGAGGAACTGGTTGTCCGCCCGCCGCGCCTTTCGCTGGTGCAGGTCAGTGACGGGGCGGAACTTCCCGGCGCTATATCCGCTCATCTCGGCCTTACCGGCCCGGCGATTGAGGATATCGACGGTCAGGTGATCCGCATGTTCGACGGATCGCGCGCCAACATTCGGCTTTTGATGGGGGAAACCGCCTTTCGCGCCCATCTTGCGCGCCAAACCCAGGCCGCCGGCGCGCCCAAGGATTTGCGCGTCTGTCTGTACTGTCTGGGAATGTATCACAAGCAGGCCTTCCAGATCGAACATGTCGATCCGGTCAATCGCGCGCCGGTCACGGGCAGCGATGCGACCGAGCAGGACTATAACGACAATCTTCTGGGCATTTGCGGTTCGTGCAACGCGTCGCGCAACAAGAAGACTTTGACGCAGCCGCTATTGCAGGGCCTGCGCGATACCAGGGTTGCCGAAGGGCTGCCCGGGCTGGAAAGTATCTGCAAGGACATGGCCGTCGCGGCCATTAACCATATCCACCAGATCTTGCAGATCTAACCCGCCTCCAGCCGCGCCATCTCGGCCCGCGC
>APMI01015697.1_pt1 | contig 10593 bp, 7 predicted proteins | sample 667938 | NCBI WGS metagenome assembly APMI01 (sample SAMN01084076, study PRJNA167559) | wastewater metagenome | biome: Wastewater | place: Denmark: Ejby Moelle, Odense | collected 2011-11-28
AACGATTTTGGCAAGAGCTATAACCTCAAGGGCACCGCAGGGCTCAGGCTGGCGTTCTGATGGAAGGTGGGGAGGCGCGCGGCGCGCCGCGCTGCGAGCCGGTCCTGTCTGACTGCTGCTGTAGCTGTCCGGCAAAATCGGCCGATTGAATCGGCTATTTTCCTATTACCACATTGAAATATTGGATGATTCGTATGCGATTCGAACTTCGACCTTGATCAACAGCTATCGTATGGGAAGGCGTCAGATAGCAGCTGATAGCGAATGCCGGCTGCGTGTCCTCGCACAGAAACCATCGCGCATAACCGTCCGCCGCTTGAGAGAGCGGATACCGGGCCGCACGGCGGCGCTCGATCCCGAGCGCACACCAGTTTCCGACATAGTCAGGTTAAATGGGGTTAGCTGAAACGGGTGCTGCGCGTGGGATTAGCAGGAATGCGACCAAATAGAGCAAACCTGTGATGACCAGCAGATGCGCATAACCCGTGAAGAGCGCGGCATATTCCAGGCAGCCGCCGACGATCGTCCCTAGCAAGTTGATCGCGAAGGCGGATTGTGAATCGGACGATTCCTGGAATCTCTTGGCGAAGGCGATATTGGCGAGGAAGATCGGCAGGAATGCCAAGGCGGTCGCCGCAATCAGCCGTGGTCCAAATGGTAGTGGCAGAAGCCATTCCGGCCGCACGAACCAAGCAAGCGCCAGCGATGCGGCGATCCCGGCGAACACGACCGGGAGGGGAGGTGTCCGCAGCTTACGCGTCGTCTCGACTGCGGCAAGCACGACGATCAGAACGCCCGCGAAGACCAGTGCGTTGACGAACCAGGTCGTTCCAAACAGCAGCGCGAATGTGGCGACGTTCTTTGTCTCCAGGAGCAGGAAAGCTGCCCCCATGAAGAACAAATCGGCGTAAGGACGCATCTGGCGGATTGATCCGCCCAGACTACGGACTGCCACCAGCGACGTCGTCAGAATGGCGATCAGCGTGAAGGTGTATAGCGGCGGGAAAGAACCGCCCTTGAAATAGAGAAATGGTGAATCGTCCGTCGCGGGAGCGGGTGTGGCGCTATCCGCTCGCGGATCCCACGATCGCTTGCAACGCTGATCCATTTTGTTCACCGCGACGGTGATTACTGCCTGCGCGTCGGCAAGGGTGTCGACGCAGGGTGCGTGGCCGAATGCCAGCGCCGCGGTTCCGGCCAGTCGATCAATCAGCCAATTCTCACGATAGTAATTGTACATTGCGAAAGCGCCGTTCGGCTTCAAGTGACGCCGCACCGAATCCATCGCCTCTTTGGTGAAGAGGAAGGATTCTAGCCGGATTTGCGAGGCTCCCCCGACCAGCGTCAGCGAATCCGGCAACGCAAACAGAATCAAATCGTACTTCTTGTCGGTGCTCTCCAGGAACGCGCGGCCGTCGTTGGTGTGTCGCGTAACCCGTGGGTCGCTGTAAGGATGGTCGATATTCTTCTCGGTCCCGATTTGCAGAATGCGAGGGTCGATATCGACCGCATCGACATGTTTCGCGCCTTCTTTCAGGGCGATCGCCACGTCCGAGCCGGACCCGGCGCCTATGATCAGCACATTTTCCAAACGACTGCCGGGGACGCGCAGATATGGTGTTTGGTAGATCTTCTCACCTTGCTCAAGCTTCCATTTGGCGGGGGCCATCAACTGGTGCGGGACGCCATTGGCCTTGATCAATAGGAAGCCTTTGTCGGCAGTTCCGATGTCGCGAACCTCTCGCGTGGTAATCTTGTAATAGGGAGACCAACTCACGCCGGGGCTCAGCGTTTCCACCGCCAGCATCAATATCAGCGCGAGGGACCAGGCGGCCGTCACTGTCCGCCGCGCCGGGTTTGTCATCCCGAGATAGACCGCCGCGACGATAATTCCCCAGCAGATCGGCGGGGCTTGCATAAAACTCAGCGCCGAAAAGGCGACGATCCCGATCAGCGATCCGATGAGGTCGTAGCGATAAGCCCACAGCGGCGGCAGTTTGCTGAAGCAACGGCCGACCACCTCGGCCGGTCCGGCAAGGATCACCGCAACGAGTACGAATATCGCTGGCAATGCGACCCATGCGGGCGGCCCGCTGACGGTCAGTGCGGTGAAATAGATGACGTCGGAGCCGCTACGTTCGATGCTGACGGGAAATGTCAGGACGCCAACCACCAGGATCGTCAGAATGGGCAACGATATCTGAACGATCGACCAGCTCTTGCGACTGATTAAGAAGCCCGCGCCAATCCCGAGGAACGAGCCAAGCAGCACGAAGTTGGAGAAATACGACAAATGGACGACATTCGCCCCCAACCAGCGGATGAGCGCCAGTTCAAGGAACAGCATCAACGAACTGGCTGCGATCAGTCTGACCGCGATTGGCCGGTCATCGTGCGTCGACGCCTCGCGCGGGGCATGTTCCGCAGCGGCCTCCATCCAGGTAGGTGGGTCGGCAGAAACGGTTTCAACGTTAATCATAATCGCCCCCTGAATGGCGTCGAGCGCCCGCGCCAGCGACGCCAGAGAGGGTAAAACGCATTCCTCTATTTGACAGCCGGCGCTGGCCGCCTTGCTTGCACGTTAAAGATAAACAGATAGCTAAGTTAGGCTGTTCGCTTAACCATTGAACACAGGTGGCTAACGAAGGCAGTCATACAGAACGCCGCGCCCAAAAGCAGCAGAGTACTTTCCATCACTCTCATCCAGTCGTACCGACGAACAGGGCCTGTCGTGGCCGGGATAGCGATTCTGTTCCCAAAATCGCGTGAGAGTGAGCGGTCAACGCTGATCGGGAATTGAGACTCTGCGCCGATTGCAATCCGCCTGACAGCAGTCGGCCTAAGGGCGGATATTGGAACTCTGCGCGTAACTGCGTCGAGCCCGTCGCCACGTATCACGGTGTCGCCGACCACCGCTCTGGGAATATCGCATGTAATTTGTTGTGTCAGTTCACCCGCAGAAAGGCGGTGTAATCCTTTACATCCGCGGTCGACCGCCATAAGCCGCAGGTAAGGGAGGGGGCATGGCGGCATCAGGCGAGGCTATGTCAGCGCTAGCAATTATGACGCCGGAAAGGCTGGGCGTCCGGTTCAGTGTGCTGATGTTCCTGCAATTCTTTGTCTGGGGGGCGTGGAGTGTCACGCTCGGGCTGGTCATGCAATCGGTCGGGATCGGCAATCTGATCGGCAATGCCTTCTCGGTCGGGCCGATCGCCTCAGTCGTCGGATCCTTCCTGTTCGGCATGGCCGCAGCGCGCTATTTGAGTCCGCGCGCATTGATGGTGATCCTCCACCTTCTGGGAGGCGCGATCCTGCTGATGTTGCCTGCGCTGATTGCGCAGGCGACGGGCGGAAGCTTCGTCTGGCTGCTGCTGGGCTACATGACCTTGTACATGCCGACCGTCGGCCTCGCCAACACGATCGCGCTCAAGAGCCTCGGCGCTCGCGCCGATCGCTTCCCGCTGGTTCGCGCGTTCGGCACTTTGGGCTGGATCGTCGCCGGGCTGCTCATCGGCTGGACGGGGCTGTCAGCCAGCCCCGAGATATTCCGCATCGCCGGCATCGTCTCGGTTGTGCTCGGCCTCTACAGCCTGTCCTTGCCCCGGGTTGAAGCCGACGCGCCGTCGGACGAGGGCGCGGTGCGACAATTGCTGGGCGCCGGGGCGTTCGGCCTCCTGCGACGGCGCTCGTTCCTGATCTTCATAACCTGCGCAACGCTGATCTCGATCCCGCTCGCGATGTATTATGCTTATGCTTCACCCTATCTCGGCGCGATCGGAATCGAGAATGTCGGCGGTACGATGGCGATCGGGCAGATGTCCGAATTGGCGTTCATGTTCGCGATGCCCTGGCTCTATCGTCGCTTTGGCGTGAAGCCGTTGTTGCTGGCGGGAATGATCGCCTGGGCCGTGCGCTATGCGCTGTTCGCGGTCGGCGATGGCGGCGCGGGGATCTGGGCGATCTACCTTGGGGTCGCGCTGCACGGCGTTTCCTATGATTTCTTCTTCGTCGCCGGCGCGATCTATACCGGTGCGATCGCCGCGCCGAGGGGGATCAACGCGCAAGCACAGGGCATGCTGACATTGTTCACCTATGGCATCGGCATGCTGCTCGGATCGCAGATCGGGGCGCTGCTCTATGCGCAATTGCCGCCCTCGCCGGGCATCGCCGATTGGCATCATATCTGGTGGTATCCGGCGATCGCCGCCGCGGTGATCGCGCTGTTGTTCCATCTCTTCTTCCGTGACGATAGCGAGAGGAGCGTGGCGTGATCGTGATGAAGGAGGCCGGCAACTCCCGGCCGTGCATCTGGCCTACAGCGAGGAAAAAGCTATTTCTGACGCTGGCAACAGGCTGCGCGGCGATGCTTGTCGCAATTGGCGCGCCAGCGCTTGCGCGAAACCCTCCCGCCGCTGCGCCGCCTGCTTTCGCCGCGTGCCGCGCCTGCCATAGCGTCGAGAAGGGCGGCCGGAACGGCATCGGCCCCAATCTCTATGGTGTTATCGGGCGCGGGGCAGGCTCCGTCGCGGGTTTCAATTATTCGCCGGCGCTGACGCGATCCAGACTGCGTTGGGACGAGGCATCGCTCGACGCGTTTCTCGCCAATCCGACCAGGAAGATTCCGGGTGTGCGGATGCGCATAGCGACGCCCGATCCGGCGAAAAGGGCGGCGATCGTCGCCTATCTGAAGGCCCAAAGCGGGAAGTGACCTAGGCGAGTGCCGTCCGAGCGCGGTCCGCCGTCCAATCGATCGGGAGGGAGCGGAATATGAGGGGCAAGCCGGTCACCATTGTGACAGCGATGACACATGCAATTTGCGCGCGGCGAGGAGAGCGGAAGTGATCGATCGCAGGCGTGCGCTGGCGGGCGTGATCGGGATGTTCGGTGCGCAATTATTCGCCCCGATCGCACGCGCGGCGGGCGCTGCTCCTTCTGGCGGTGTTCCGGCAATTGCCGAGGGGCCGCCGAGTGTTAAGGTCTTTACCCCGACGCAGCGCGCATTGATGGTGGTGCTGAGCGAGCGCGTCATCCCGACCACCGATACGCCGGGTGCGCTGGCCGCCGGGGTGCCCGCTTATATCGAAAAGCTGCTGGCGGATTGGGCGCTTCCTGAAGATCGTGTGCCGATCCTCGCCGGGCTCGATGCGATCGAGGCGCGGAGCATGCGCGATCATGACCTGTCGGCGGTTCGGGCGACCCCGGCGCAGCAAGATGCGTTGCTGACGCTCGCGATGAACGGCGACCTGCCCGGGGCGGATAAATTCTTCGTGCTGTTCCGCCAGCTCGTCATCACCGGCTACTACACATCAGAAATCGGAATGACGAAGGAGCGCGAATATCTTCCCGTTCCTGGCGAATATAACGGCGAGTTTCTCTACCAAAACATCAATAAGGTGTATTCGGCATGATCGCTACGCGCAGAGCTATACTTTCTGGTGCTGCGGGAGCGATCGCTGCCGCCGGCATCAATTTTCCGATCATGGCAGCGCAGATCGAGATGATTGGTCTGCAACTCTACACCGTTCGCCATCTCTTCGAGAAGGATCCGGTCGGGACGCTCGAACGGGTCGCGCGCATTGGCTATCGCGAGGTGGAGTTCGGCGGTGCCAATTACGAGAAAATGGATCACGCCATGCTGCGCGCGACGCTCGACCGGCTGGGGCTGAGGGCGCCGTCGATCCACGTCAGCTTCGATGCGCTGCTCAACAAATTCAAACAGAGCGCGGCGCTGGCAAGGGCGCTCGGCGCCGATACGATTGTCCTGGCCTATATGACGCCCGAGCATCGCACCGAGCAGGGGTGGCAGAGCGCGCTCGGGCATTTCAGGCATTTCGCCACGGATCTCAAAGCCGCCGGGCTGGGTTTTGCCTATCACAACCATGACTTCGAGTTCGTCAACAAGCCGGGCGGGGTCAGCCTGTTCGATCGCCTGATGCGGGAAACCGATCCGGCGCTCGTGAAGATAGAACTCGATCTTTATTGGGTGAAGCGGGCGGGGGAGAAGGCGCGCGCGCTTGTCGATCGGCTGTCGGACCGGCTTTATGCCTTTCACGTCAAGGATATGCATAGCGATGGCAGCATGGCGGCGGTGGGCGCCGGGACGATCGATTTCGCCGCCGTGTTCAAACTGAAGGGCGCTGCCGGGGTGCGCCACTTTTATGTCGAGAACGATCAGGCGGCCCCGCCCTATCTCCCCGATATCACCACGAGCTTCGAGACGCTTCGCGCGTTGCGCTTCTGATCACGGCATCGGGGGGAGATAAATCATGACTACGACCAACAGGTTCGATGCGATCGTCATCGGATCGGGCGTCAGTGGCGGGTTTGCCGCGAAGGAACTTACCGAAAAGGGGCTACGCGTTCTGATGCTCGACCGCGGTCGCGGCATCGAACACGGCGTGGATTATACTTATGACGGGGCGCCGGCCTATGAGGTGCCGGCGCGCAACGTGATGCCGGCGCGGCTGACCGAGAGCGACTATTTCATTTCCAGGCACGGCTATGTCTCGCCGAGCAATATGGCTTTCTACAACAATGATCGGTTGAATCCCTATGCCTATGGCGAGGGCAGCAAATTCTACTGGATCCGGCCGGCGGGGGTCGGTGGGAAATCGCTGATTTGGTCGCGCTGGGTGTTTCGCTGGAGCCCGGACGATTTCACCGCGAACAAGCGCGAGGGTATCGATGGCGCGTGGCCGATCGGCTATGACGAGCTCGCGCCGTGGTATAGCTATGTCGAGAAGTACATCGGCGTCTCGGGATCGCGCGAGAATTTGCCTTATCTTCCCGACAGCGAGTTCCAGCCGGCGATTCCGATGAATATCGCCGAGAAATGGTTCAAGCAGCGGCTCGAGACGCAATTTCCCGGACGCAAGCTGATCAACGCGCGGGTGGCGAACCTGACCGAAGATAAGCCGGATCAGAATCGGACGAAATGCCAGTTCCGCAACCAATGCGCGAACGGCTGCTCGTTCGGCGCCTATTTTTCCACCCAGGCGGTGACGCTGCCCGCGGCGCGCGCGACCGGTCGGCTGACGCTGCGATCGGATGCGGTGGTGACCAGTCTCGAATATGACGCGGCGCGGAAACGAGTTACCGGGGTGCGCTTCGTCGACGCGAAGACCGGGCAGGCGGAGGTGGTCAATGCCGACCTCGTGTTCCTGTGCGCCTCGGCGATGGCGTCGAACCAGATATTGCTCAACTCACGACCGGCGGGGAGCGGGCGCAGTCACTTCGACAGCAGCGGGGCGCTCGGCCGCTACGTCATGGATCACATCTTTCGGGTTCGCATCAGCGGCGATATCCCGGGGATGGAGCAATATATCGAATATGGCCGCCGCCCCGGCGCGGTCTATATTCCACGTTTCCGCAATATGGCGGGGGACGAGGGCCTCGGCTTCACCCGCGGCTATGGCTATCAGGGCGGCGCGCGTCGCGAAGCGGCGGAGCCGGTCGGCTTCGGCGCGGCGATGAAACACGGCATGCGCCGCTATGGCGGCTGGAAGTTCATGATGATGGCGTTCGGCGAATGCCTGCCTTACGCGGACAATGCGGTCTCGCTGCATGCCGATAAGGTCGATCGCTTCGGGATGCCGCTGATGCGGTTCGACGTGCGATTTCGCGACAACGAACTGCGGATGATCGCCGACGCGCGTGTGCAGGGTGAGGCGATGCTGCGCGCCGCAGGGATGACGAACGTTTCGAGCCGCGAGGATGAGCATGTCCCCGGCGACGCGATCCACGAAATGGGCGGCGCGCGGATGGGCGCCGACCCGCAGACCTCGGTGCTCAACAAATGGAGTCAGGCGCATGATGCCGCCAATCTCTTCGTCACCGACGGCGCGCAAATGGCATCCGCTTCCTGCGTCAATCCATCGCTGACCTTCATGGCGCTGACCGCGCGGGCGGCCGACTATGCCGTCAAACAGCTCAGGGCGTAATGTGTGCGATATGGCGAAATATGCGCTATCAAGAATACAAGAATGCGTAATTTGATGATTATTGCACACAAATAAGGTAAAAGCGGTGCTCTTTGTGGAGCAAGCGCATGCCGAGATCGCGATTCGTCAACGACCTCCTCGAATCGCTGTTCGCCGGCGCGCGATGGCGGCGCGGCGCGCGAAACGAGCGGGAGGCGGCAGAGAGCGGCGATTCCGCTCTCCCGCTCCGCCTCGCGCAGCAATTGCTGGCGGAGCGCAGCCAGGCGTCGGGCATCGCGACGGCGCAACGCCTGCTCGATGCCTATGGCGCGCTCGACATCGCCGCCAAAGGCGATTTCCTCGATGCGCTGGCTGAGCGTTTCGGCGCCGACCCGGCGGCGATCGGCCGCGCGCTGGAGGCCTATCATGCCGCGCCGTCGCTCGCAGCGCTCGGCCACGTCGGCAAGGCGGCAGAACCGCCACGGCAGGAATTGCTGCGGCGGCTCAATCAGGCGCCCAACGCCACCGCCGCGCTGGTCGCGATGCGCGCGGACCTGTTGCGGCTGATGCGTGATCGGCCGGCGCTGTCGGCGTTCGACGCGGATTTCGTCCATCTGCTCTATTCGTGGTTCAATCGCGGATTCCTCGTCCTCCGGCGGATCGACTGGTCGAGCCCGGCCGACCTGCTCGAGCGGATCATCCGCTATGAGGCGGTGCATTCGATTGCGACATGGGAGGAATTGCGCGCTCGCCTGCTCCCGGCGGACCGACGCTGTTACGGGTTCTTCCACCCAGCGATGGGGGATGAGCCGCTGATTTTCGTCGAGGTGGCGCTGACCGATGCAATCCCTGCATCGATCCAGTCGCTGCTCGCGCCCGATCGTCCCGTCATCGCGGCGGACCGCGCGCGCGTCGCGACCTTCTATTCGATTTCCAATTGTCAGCCGGGGCTCGCCGGAATCTCGTTCGGCCAGTTTCTGATCAAGCAGGTGGTCGAGGATCTCAAGCGCGAGTTTGCCGGGCTGGAGACCTTTGTCACGCTCTCCCCGGTTCCCGGATTCGTGGCGTGGTTGAGAAGCGCGGCAGCGCGCGGCGATGCGGCTGCGGCGGTATCGTTGGCGGACGGCGATCCGGGCGAGTCATGGGGTGCCGATGACCCGCGCCGTCACGCGCGGATGGCGTTGGCCGCGCGTTATTTCCTCGCCGAGCGCGATCAACGCGGCCGGCTGATCGACCCGGTCGCGCGGTTCCACATCGGCAATGGCGCGATGCTCGAGCATCTATGCTGGCTGGGCGACACCAGCCCGCGCGGGATGGCGCAAGCGGGCGGGCTGATGGTCAATTATCTCTACGATCTGGCCACGGTCGAGGCGAACCACCGCGCTTATGCGAACGATCGTATTGTCGCGGCCTCGGCCGGGGTGCGCGCGCTGGTGCCGGCCCAGATCAGGCGCTCGGCGCGATCGGGATCGGATTCGAGCGCCGAATTGTGCGACAGCACCATCGTTTCGCGATGATCGACGTCATAGCGGCGCCACGCCGGCAGCCCCGGCGCGGCGGGCGCTTCTCCTGCGATGAACCGGACCACCGCCTGATGAACCTGATCGGCAAAGGGCTGATCGGCGGCAGACAGGCCGAAAAGGGCCGCGAAGCCCGGCAAAGCGGCGTGATCGAAGGTAAAGGGCACGTCGAGCACATGCGGGCTATGCCCGGCGAACGCCCCGCCCGGCGCGGGATAGGTCAGGCGATAGCGATAGACCGGCGCGCCGCGCGCCGCATGGGCTTCGGCAAGGCGGAGGCACGGCATGCCATATTCCTCCGCGGTCATGAGCCGCCAATGCCGCTCCGCGGCCGACAGCGCGGGAAAGGCGCGGGCATAAGCCGGGTCTAGCGCCGCCATCCGCGTCATGCTCTCGTTCGCGACATAGGCCGGCAGCAGCGGGCCGGCGGCCTGCTCGGGGGTGAGAAACAGCCGGCTCTCATCGGCGTTGCTGCCGATCAGCAGTGCCACCGGCGGGGCGCGGCGCGCGCGGATCCGGTCGAGCGGCACCTGCGGCAAAGTCGCCCCGTCGACCATTGGGCGGAACGGATAATTGCGCGGCCACGCCGCTTTCGCTGCCGCCTGCGCCGCGAGGAGCACCCCCACCGGCGCGGTGTGTAGTCGCGCCGCGCCGCCGAGCTTCTCGACGTAGAGCCGTGCGACGCCTCGCGCCTCCTCGGTGGAGAGGACGGTCTCGCCGCCGCCGCTGTAGATCGCCGCGCGTGCGTAAAGTCCGTCCGCCGCGGGCATCCCCATCAGCGCGGCGACATTCTTGCCGCCGGCCGACTCCCCGGCGATCGTGATCCGCGCCGGATCGCCGCCGAACGCCGCGATATTGGCGCACACCCAGCGTAGCGCGAGCACGATGTCGCGCATCCCGTTATTGCCGTTCCCCGCCCAGCGCGGGCCAAGCATTTCGCCCAATTCGAGGTAGCCCAGCGCGCCGACGCGATAATTGGCTGTGACGCAGATCACGTCATGCGCGGCAAAGCGATCGCCGGCATGCCCGGCGTCGCCGCTCCACCCGGTCTCGTTGCCGCCGCCGTGGATATAGAAATAGACCGGATACGGCCCCGGTCCCGACGGCGCCCAGATATTGAGCTGGAGGCAATCTTCGCTCATCCGCCCCGCGCG
>APMI01029386.1_pt1 | contig 10592 bp, 4 predicted proteins | sample 667938 | NCBI WGS metagenome assembly APMI01 (sample SAMN01084076, study PRJNA167559) | wastewater metagenome | biome: Wastewater | place: Denmark: Ejby Moelle, Odense | collected 2011-11-28
GCCCCAGCCCGTCGGGCTGTCAGCGGCAAGGCTGTGGCTGCCGCCGTCGATGATGTCGGCACCTGCGCCGCCTTCGATCACGTCGTCGCCCGCGCCGCCGTTCAGCGTGTCGGCCCCGGCACCGCCGAACAGGACATCGTTGCCGTCGCCGCCCGAGTACGCATCGGCGCTCGCGGTGCCGACGACCAGATCGTCGGCACCGCCGCCGTTCGCCGCGATGTACAGGTGCGCAAGGCTCGCCGCGAGGCCGTCGTGGAACTGGAGCGTCTCGACCTTTCCGCCCACCGTAGTCTGATTCTCGATGCGGATCGAGGATGTCGATGTGCCGCGGTAAGTGATGACCAGCGCGGTGCCATCCATGGCGAATTCGAGATCGGCAAAGTGGATGCCGGCACCGAGTTCGAGCGTGTCGTTGCCTGCGTCGGTCGACGTGTCGTAGACCGTCTTGGCGATCTGGAGACCGTTGCCGGTGGGTCCGTAGCCTGCCTGCCACCCTTCGATCGGCCAGTAGCGCGGGTCTTCGGGATAGTTGCGCTGGGTCGAGTGCACGACACGGTAATGGTAGACCTCAGCCGCCCCGTGCATGATGCTTAGCTCGTAGGTGAACCGCAGTCCGTCGGTAAAATCGTCGATGCTGACGTTCTCGACGGAGGCGGTGTAGCCGGCAGCAAGTGTCCCGGCCGTCGTCATCGACTCGTCGTAGGAAGAGCCGCCCTCGACGATGACGTCGGCACCGTCATTGTCGCCGAGCGACGCCGCATTCCAGACATAGGTGTCGTCGCCGAGGTCACCGCGGAGGCTATCGTCGCCCTTGCCGCCCTCGAGGACGTTCTGTCCCAGATCCCCGAACAGCGCATCGCCGAAAGAACTACCGGTGAGGTTCTCGATGCTGGCGTACCTGTCGCCGCGTGCGTCGCCCATGTTCCCGCCGGGGCGTAACAAACTGGCACTCACGGCGGCGGCGCCGGCATAGGATGCGGTGTCATTACCCGATCCGCCGATGAGCCAGTCATAACCATCGCCGCCGATGAGAATGTCGTCGCCGCTTCCGCCGTAGAGGACATCGTCGCCGGCACCGCCCTCGATATGGTCGAAGCCGCTGCCACCCGAAAGGATGTCGGCGCCGTTTCCGCCCGTGATCGTATCGTCACCCGACCCCGACGTGATCCAATCGGCGCCGCTGCCGCCGGCGAGCGTGTCGTTGCCGTCGGTACCCGACACCGTCGCCGTGGATGTCAGGTCGAGAATGCCGGTGCTGTAGAAGGCGAACTTCTCAATGACGCCAGGATTGAGGAACCAGTCCTTGATCGTGATGCTGTCAGATGCGCTACTGGCGGACGCGACATCCGCATCGGCATTGCCGATGTAGATGACCAGGTCGTCGCCGTGACGCTCGTGCGTCAGGTCCTGGATCAAGATACCCGGCGCAAACTCGAGTGTGTCCACGCCGCGGTTGCGGGTGGCGGAGCCTGTGGCGGGCGGTACCCAGCGCATAAGCGTCTGGGTGAGGCTGTCGTAATCATATTCGCCGACCCACTGGAAATCGGGCGCGTCGGCCGTTCCGACATTCAAGCGGATGATCGTGCCGTCGGAATCGCGGACGATCCCGGTCTCCTGATCGTAGGAATAGCCGTTCAGCCACGAACCGTTCGCCGTGCCGGTGGCTTTCCAGATGACGGTCCAGCTGCTCAGGTCATCGATCAGGATGTCCTTGCCGTCACCGCGGTTGAATTTGACCGTATCATTGCCGCTGCCGGTCACGATCGTGTCGTTTCCGAGGCCGCCCGAAAGGATATCGTCGTCAGCGCCGCCGTTGATGTAGTCGTCGCCCGCATCGCCGGTGAGCGCGTCGCGGCCATCGCCGCCGAGCAGCTTGTCGTTTCAGGTCGTTGCCGGAATCGCCCAGCAGCAGGTCATTGCCGGTTCCGCCGTTGCCGATGTCGTCACCCGCGAGGAGGAACAGCCGGTCGTTGCCCGCGCCGCCGTAGACGAAGTCGTTGCCGAGCGTCCCGATCAGGACGTCGTTGCCCGAACCACCGATCACGAAGCTGGTGACATCCCCGATGCGGACCGCATTACCGTCGGCGAACTTGAGCCATTCGACGCGCTTGAATGGGTCGGAGAACCAGTCCTTCACGATAAGCTGCGTGCCCGAGAATTCCATCGCACCAGTCGTCGCATTGGTCTGCATGACGAGCACAAGCAGGTTGTCGCGATCGGTCGGGTCGCGCTTGAGGACCACGTCGCCGATCGAGATCCCTTGGCCAAAGATGATCGAATCGTCGCCGCCCGAGACCTTGCGGTTCACGATCCCGGGTGTGTACAAACCCGTCCAGTCGGCTTCGATGTCGAACGCCGCCAGCCGCGCAAAGCGCTGGCTGATATAGTCGCCAGAATAGCCGGGATCGGCAACGGGCGCATCGGGCGCCTCGTCCTCGGCGATATCCGCACCGTCTCCGAGACGGATCAGATACTGGTCGTCGCCACTACCGCCGTACAGCAGGTCGTTATCGTCCGCGCCGCCCGACAGGATGTCGTCGCCAGCGCCGCCAGTCAGGATATCGACGCCAGCACCGCCCTCGAGCCAGTCGGAACCCTCGCGCCCTTTGACGATGTCGTTGCCTGCACCGCCGTTCAGATAATTGCCGTCGCCGCCAAGCGCGTTCGGATCGGCCGTGCCCGCATCAAGGGTGTCGTTGCCGTCGCCGCCAAGCAACCAATCGTCGAGACGACCGCCGTAAAGCGTATCGTTGCCCGCACCGCCGAAGATATTGTCGCCGAGGTTCGAGGCGTAGATCGTATCGTCGCCACCGCCGCCGTCGACCGTCGCCGCGACATCGATCTTAACTTCGCGGCGATCAGCCGTCGCGAAATCGACCGTGGTAGCGGACGCAGCCGTCCGCGAACGCGAGATCGTGAAGACAGCCGTTCCGCTCGCCTCGTGAACAACAACGTTGTCGATCCAGACAAGCGGTTCGGTGCCCGCGCCATCGACGATGGTGCCCGTTCCGCTGACAGTATCTGCGCCGTTCGCGAGTGCCGAGGCGCCTGACGTCACTGTCGCATTCAGGGTGAACTTCTCATTGCCCTCGACATTGGTCGCATGGCCTTCGCCATCGACACCATTGTCGGTAACAACGACCGTGCGGACGAACAACTCAGTATCGCCGATCGCTAAGGTCGCGGATGTTGCGGCGGTCCATGTGATGCCATCCGAAGAGACTTCAAGCCCGGCTCCAAAATCGACGCCGCCACCGGTCGCGCGGCCATCGGCGAGCGCCAGAGCAACCGTCACGGTTGACGTCGCTGCCTTCGAAAGGCTCAGCCGGAAGACAGCGTACCCGTCACCCTCCCAGGCAAAGCTGTTGCCTACCATGAGGGTCGCAAGTGCAGACGCGTCGTCTATAATGGTCGCAACAGCATCGCTACCCATGGTTTGCATCTGTGCGGCGCCAGTCAGCCGTCCGATAAAACTCTCGTTTTCCTCAGCTAATGTGTCAGTATTCAACGAGACCGAGACAGTCTTTCGTAACTCGGATGCTCCGAAAGAGACCGCAGTCGATAAAGGAGTGAAGTCGACTGCGGATACAGCGATGTCGTCATTCAGATGTGCGTCAACCGTAAGACCAATCTGATTCGTCAGACTTCCAGTTCGTAAGTCGATTACGTCGCCCGCGCTCGTTCCCTCTATTGATGTCTGACCTGCGACATCGATTGTGTCGCCCGCCACATGTTGCCTTGACGAGATTTGGCGACTTATCTGTCCTGCAGATGGATCGTAATCGAATCCAAAATTCGTTGTGGCCGCATTAGATTCTCCAGCTTTAAATAGTTGGGAGAATCCGCCGAACCAATCGCTAGCCGCGCGGCGCGTCAATCCCAATTCAGTGGCGCGGGCGAGCGTCAGCGCAATCTCTGCACTGAATACACTGTCAGGCTGGGATGCAATGAGAGTATTTATGAAACTAGATTCTGCCAGATATTTTTCGTACGAAGTTGCACTGGCAATGTTTGCTAGTATGGAATTTGCTTGAAACTTATTTGGATCCACTCCTGGGGAAGATAAACTGTTATAAATGGCACGCTTTACATATATATTACCGCCGACAATTTGAAAATCTGAATCGGTCAAAGCACTATAAATGCCATATCCAACAAGGTTGGAGGCGCCATCCTTTCCACCAAATTCTTTCGTAATGGTGTCCTGATCAGACCCGCCTCCTCGCGGGCGATACACGAAATTACTTTTGACCATTCCGTAACTGCCGGATTGTACGGAAGCAGGGTCAAGCAATAATCCACCACTAGCACTAAGAATTACGTTGAGCGTTTCAGTAACTGATGTTGCCAAGCTCCTCGCTGTATCTTTAGATCCGTCTTTTCGCGACCAAACGTTTTGAACAACAAATCTATTTTCAGAAGCATCCCAGCTAGCGTCGGCGCCTGATCGCGGTGTTCCGCCAAAAATCGACCCTAGAAAACCTCCAATGAGACCACCAAGCAGAGCGTCCAGCGCAGCTACAACAACTGCCACGCCAATTACGACGGGATTACCTGACGCAAGAGCCGCTTTAAAATAGACTGCATCCAAAGCAAGGAAGGCTGCCGTTCCGACCGCCGAACCTATTTGACCCCCGATTGTATCGAACTCATGGATCTCGTTCGCGAGTTTCGTGCCTAGAAATGATCCTACCGCCACTCCGATCGTTGCCAGATTGACATTATGGAAAAGCTCCGCCGCATTCCCCAAATTGGCTCCCGCAGCGATATTTGAAATAATAGTGCCGATAGCCGAACCCGCGGCGGCATTGCCAATTCCGGCCGCAAATCCATCAAGGCCAATCGATTTGACCAGTTCGGCAGTCAAAAAGGACGACAACGCGCCGATCCCAGCGGACTCAAGATTGGACATTAATTCTGGTCCAAAACTTGCAAACCCATCTTCGAGCGCACGCCTTACGGATTTTCCCTTTCCTACGAGCTCATCGACCGCGTCGCCGAGATTGTTCCCTATCGTTCTCAGCGCGGCAGAGCTGACAATGCCGGCCAGCTCATCGCTTCCGGCAAGCCGCTGACCAAGAACTTGTCCGAGAATTGCGCCAGCGTCAGAAAAATCAAATGCCAACTTGTTTCCGCGGATTCGGATTTCTGTTTCTGTTGAAGACGAGTAAACGTCGAAATTAGCGCCATCTTCTGATGTATGCTTTACGCCTGAGGGCAGGTATTCGATCCGCCGTGTCCGTCCTCCTACTTCTACAACCGTTTCAATGTTTCCGTCCGCGTTTCGGCTTATTTTCGGTGAGACCGGTTCTCCAATTTCGTCATTAGCGCCTATGCTCCAGTGACGATTCAGGATGTCAGCGAGATACTTATCGACCGCGACGCCGTTCAGAGTGACGTTGCCAGACACGCGCTCAAAAATATCTATTGCCTCAACTCCCGGCCCCATAAGGTCGGTGTTGTTAAAAATTGTAAGAGACGCATCGCCATTCGATTTTAAATTCGAATATGCCGAACCTGTTACACGTCCAGTATTATCTAATTGCTGGTAGGCATTAAAAATCTCACCGTTTTCCGTACCCCAAACAGAATGTGTCTTTGTATTGTAGGATACTGTTGGCGATATCTTTACAACATCTCTCAACTTTAATCCGGTGACAACAAGTTCTTCGTCCTCAAAAAAATCCACCGTCCCAGCTGGGCGATACTTTTCAAAGTTTGGAGTATATTCTGCTTCGGCAAGTTCACGAGGCCCTACGAATAAGGCGCCCGTTTTGACGTTTTGTGTTAGCCCGATGTCGATACCAGTTCCCCCGCGGAAGGATGTTGGCGCCCGCAAGAGTTCCTCCTGCATCGAGGTCCCAAGTCCTGTCGCCGCTACAAACTGATCGAATCCAGCACCTCCAGATAGAGATAAAGTACTAAAATCGACAAGTCTTTGTGTTCCGTATCGTTCCATCAGGACAGATTGAGTGTCGTAATTGAGTGTTACATCGAATGAGAACGACAAACCGGTCGCTAATACTTTATAGCCAACTTTGAACGATATAGCTTTACGCACGTCGATTCTTGAAAGAGGATCTGTCTGATCAACCCATTCTTTGATCGACAACTCACCTCCAACAGGAAGATCAAGCTCGAGTTTGCCTGAGTACGTTAAGCTCTTTTTCCAACGATCAAACCAGTCACCGGCAAATTGTGGAAGGCCAGCGGTAAATTTTAATTCCGATAAGGACTGCCCTGCTTCGTTCGTTACCCACGAACCACCAACCGCAATCGAAGGCAGACTCTTCGATATCCATTTCGCAACCATCGGATTTAATATTCCCGCGTCACGCAACGCGGATAGCCGGCCTCCGACCGAGAGATTGCCTTCCAGGCCAAACCCAATATAAGTTTCTGTTGCTGTCGACCCGTTTGGAAGTTGGATTTCTTGTTCAAAGGCCTTTATTGTTGGCGCAACTGGGGACGCAAGCTCTAGAGTGTCGAAAATTGACTTGGCTGCACTCTGAGCCCAATTGGTCGGGGCAATAGTATCAAGAACATTGAAATCTGCCCTGGTTTTTAGTTTTATTTGCTCCAATGAGTCATTGACTACCCATTTTTGCCCCACAATGCCCATAAAACGCCCCTCAATTACGAACTAATCGATAGCCATCTACGCTCCAGCCATGCAGCGGAACGGGGACTCTTTCGATCATCAGATTGTATCCTGGCTCCGGGAATGGCCGACTAGGCCCATTGAAGCTGACGAAAAAACCGCCAAATCCCCTACTTGCGTAAGTCTCGCAAAGACTTTTATCGCGCGTCTTTGAGCACCCAGGCGTTGCTGAAATTCGCTCTGTTGTGATTTCGCCGACATTGCCGATGATGTCATGCAGCCCCCAAGCATTTGGGGGAAACCGTCCAACCGGGAAGGTATTTCCCCTTGCGTTAGATAATCGTGGATAAGATGCGGCTTGCCCAAATTTTTCGATCATCAACTTTTGATTGTACAAATTGGGGAGAATGGCGTCCCCAAATTTAAGGCGGTCCCCCCAAGGGTAGGCCGTCGTCGTCCCGGCGCGCGCGGCGTGTTCCCACTCTACCGCACTCGGAATCCGATAAGTTTTTCCAGTCTTATCCTTCAAAAACTTTAAATAGCACTGGAATGTATCAACACTAATCCCAAGGAAAGGGTAATCATCTTCTAGCTGGTCTAGCCGATCGTTAGGCCACGTTTTATCCTGAAATCGATCAAACTGTAGTGGAGGACAATATCCTGCTTTCACGGCGGCGATATATTGGCGCCAAGTAAGCTCGTATTTCATCACGTAAAACGGCGACCCCGGATTGCGCTCGTTGTGGCCCACTGACGGTATACGAACGATCTCCGGACATTCAGCACAATCTCTTGAGATCGAGCCTGTGCTACCATATTGATCAGGGATTTTTGCGGGCACTTGGGCAATGCTGTAATCGCAGAATGTCAACGCAAAAGCCGATGTTGCGATCACAATATCGAGAGATAAATGCCGTTTCTTCATTTGAATGGGCTTCCGTATTTTTTGATATATTCAAGCCGCAATTTAGCTTGATAGTTCGGAGGCTGCGCATCGTAACCACTTATCGCACTCAATTGGCCTGGCGAACTTCCTCCGTCGCGATACACCCAGAGCTTATCAGGGACGGTGCGCGCCGCGAGCTTGTAAAGAGAAATAGCTCGCGTCAGATCTCGCGGAACTTGATTTCCTTGTTCGAACGCCATTCCGAGTTCGAATTGCGCCAATGTGTTTCCTTCTGCAGCCCTGCGCGCCAGTGAAGCAAGGGATGCGTTCGAAGCGGTTGGCCCGATGTCTACACCCATATACTTGGGGACCGCAGCGCAGCCGGCGACGCACGCGCTCATGCCGACCACGGTTAAGCCGGCGCGAAAAAACCCGCTGCGAATCACTTTTTGCCCCATCCAATTCACTTGAAAGCTACGAAGCAATTATGACCGTTTCAAGTAGCCAAGATAGATTTTCATGTAACAAAGAACCGAAATGGCTAAGTTATATTTCACTATCTTTCTCTCGCTGCCTCGTCGATCGAACTCGCAATTGGCGAAAGTAGATACTGAATAATCCTCCGCTCACCGGTTTTAATCTCTGCCTGAACGGAGAGGCCTGGCGAGATAGGCTGGTTGCGACCAGCAACTCTAATCGTGTTTTGGGCAAGCCTTATTCGTGATGAGTAAATCAATGTGTTCGCTGAGCTATGTGCGCCACGATCCGAATTTGCAGCGGGATTCAGCTGCTGCGGCATTTCAATCGCATCGCGGCTGAGCGTTTGAACCACGCCATTGATCAATCCAAACTCTGTAAACGGGAAGGCTTCGAATTTGACCCGTACTGCCTGGCCCTCTCTGACAAATCCAATATCCTTGTTCTGGATCTGGGCTTCGACCTCGACGTCGCTGCCGTCGGGAACCACAACCATGAGCGCTTGGGCAGGCTGAACAATCCCGCCGACGGTGGCGATGGCGAGCTGCTGAATCGTCCCATCAACAGGAGATCGGATCGCCTGAAACTGGAGACGTCTCTCGGTTTTACGCACATCTTCAGCCCTGACCGAACGTTCGTCCTGCGCCGTCGCAAATTCGGTGGCCGTGGATTTGGCGAGCCCCTGGCGGAGTTTCACGATCTGGGCGTCGAGATTAGCCATGGCCGCGCGGGCTCTCGCTGCATTTGCCTGCTGCACCTGGATATTCTGGATGTGCTCGACGCGAAGCTGCTCGTACTCGAGTAATTTCAACTTCGAGAAATAGCCTCGCGCGGTCAGCTGCTTTCGCGCCTCGAGTTGCTGGTCGAGGATCGGCAACGTCTGACGAAGCTTCGATATCTCGGCCTCGGCCGATGCAAGTTCGGCCGCCTTTTCGCTCCGAGCCTGAATCAAGCTTGCACGCTCTGCCTCATATTCTCCGATCGCAGCCTGGATAAGCTGCTTTTGCGCGACGACGATTTGGGCTGGCGCATTGGGAGGCGGCACGAAGATATTCGGCTTGCCTGACAGGTAGGCGAGAATCGCGCGACCGCGCGCCTCCGTAACCTCCGCAGTCATGAGCTTATTGCCTTCCTGGACCCTGTCGGCACCCGCGAGTGTGGGATCGAGTTCGATCAACAACTGTCCCTTGCGGACATGCTGGCCATTCTTGACGTGGATCGCGCGAACGCTGCCGATTTCGATCGGCTGTATGATCTTTACATTCGCAACCGGCAGCGTCTTGCCGGTCGCGACGACCACCACGTCCACCTTGCCGATGAACGACCAGACCAGTGCGATCGTGAACAGGCCGCAGAGGCTCAGCAACAACATTCGCAGTCCGGGGCTCGGCGGCTTCTCCATGATCTCGAGTGCGGCCGGCAGGAATTCAGGGTCGCTATGAACCTTGCGCGAGAGGACCGCTTCGTTCTCCGCACTCCAACTCTCGCGCAAGACCTGCCAATGGTGGGCAAGTGTCGGGAAGCGCGCGGCAAATGCGGTTCCTAGACTCATTGCTTGGCCTCGTTGGTGGAACCCATCTGACGACGATAGAGGTCGGCGTAGCGCCCGCCCGCCCGTAAGAGCGCTTCGTGGTTGCCCTCCTCCGTGATCTCGCCCTTCTCGACCGTGATGATACGGTGGCACTGGCGAACCGCCGAGAGCCGGTGAGCGATGATAACGACAGTTCGACCGCGCGAGATCTTGCGCAGGTTCGCCTGGATGATTTCCTCGCTCTCGGCGTCCAGCGCCGAGGTTGCTTCGTCGAGAATCAGGATGCGCGGGTCGGTGATCAGGGCGCGGGCAATCGCAATGCGCTGACGTTGTCCGCCCGACAGATTGCCGCCGCGCTCGTCGATGATCGTGTCGTAGCCATGGTTGAGCGCAAGGATGAACTCATGCGCGCCCGCAAGCTCTGCCGCTGCGATCACCGCTTCCATCGGACGGGTGGGATCGCCGAGCGATATGTTCTCGCGCACCGACCGGTTGAACAGGATGTTCTCCTGAAGGACCACGCCGATCTGGCGACGGAGCCAAGGGGGATCGACGAGCGCCAGGTCGACACCGTCGACGAGAACACGACCTTGCTCCGGAATATACAGACGCTGGACCAGTTTGGTCAGCGTCGACTTCCCCGACCCCGATGGCCCGACGATGCCCAGGACTTCGCCGGCAGCGACATCCAGGCTGATACCGCGCAAGGCCTCCGGCGCATCAGGACGGTACCGGAACCGCACCTTGTCGAAACTGATCATGCCCTTGATCGCGGGCAGGCTGGCGCGGTTCGGATTATATTCGGGTTCCGCGGGCGCGTTCAGGACGTCGCCGAGCCGATCGACCGAAATACGGACCTGCTGGAAATCCTGCCAAAGCTGTGACAGTCGGAGGATCGGCGCCGCGACGCGTCCGGAGAGCATGTTGAACGCGACGAGCGAGCCGACGCTCAAGTCACCGGCGATCACCGACTTTGCCCCGAAATAGAGGATCGCAACGGTCGTCAGTTTGGAGACGAGCTGAATGAGATGATTGCCCCAGTTTGCGAGCGTCGTGACCGCAAAGCCGGTCTGGGTATAACCGGAGAACTGCTTCTC
>APMI01012859.1_pt1 | contig 10589 bp, 8 predicted proteins | sample 667938 | NCBI WGS metagenome assembly APMI01 (sample SAMN01084076, study PRJNA167559) | wastewater metagenome | biome: Wastewater | place: Denmark: Ejby Moelle, Odense | collected 2011-11-28
TTGCCTTCTTGCATTTCGGGCTCCAGTTCAATAATGGATTTCTTAATTTCTTGTAGAAATTAGTTATTTTTTGCAAGAACTGCGATCAAGCTCTACTATTATTTTAGATTCTATGGATTTTCTTTAAAAACTTTCAGCTCTCTCAATAAATTCTTAACGAGTCCCGAGGAAGTGCTAAGTTGCTTGAATTTTTCAATCTCTTAAAGTAGTATTTGTCTTTCAACATGAAAATATTCTTTAATTTTTTCAACATCATCTCCAGATCCTTGTTCGTCAAGTTTAGCAAATAACATAGTTTCAGCTTGCTTAAGTTTCTTCACTTTATCCTCATAAATAGCAATGACCATTTTGAGCTGTTTTTAATTCTCACTGTAATGTTTGATGCCTTTCTGTAGATGAGAATTTCTGTTCTGGAGTTTTGTTATTTCAAGTTAAAGGTGAGTCTGCTTTTCAAGTTCTTAGTCAACATATTGTTGGAGTACTGTCACCATCTTTGCATTGCCATTATTACTAGTGCTAACTTGAGATGGGTCATTTGACAAAGATTGAGGGATTGATGGGTTGCCATTTCTCAATAAAACATTTTATGAGCGGAGTCTACGAATTTCTGCTTTCAACGACTCCAAATTTCCAGAGGCATCTTCATTGATAGAAACTCTGTTAACTTTAATCAATTTGACTTTTCTCGCAAACATGAGAGTTGATCTTGTCTCGAGTGATGATATCATGCTTGGACTTATATTTGCGATTAAGTGTGTTTTTGAGTTACCTCCAAGAGAATCCTTTAACAAAAATGTAAGTTTCGAATCTCTGTAGTTTACATGTCTAGTTTTTCCTTCAGATACTTCAGCTAGAGAAGAAATAACAGCTGATAAAACATGCAAAGACTTGTTAATAGAGCATCCTTATTTAAGTCTCTACCCTGCTGATTTTTTCGTTCTTTAAGAACCAGCCAAGTCAATAAAATGAAAATGTCGACTTTTGGTACTTTTAATTCCGTTGCAAAGCTGTTGTGACTCTATTTGCATGGTAAACACTGAATGAGATCTTGAACTTGTTTCGTTATAGTAAGTAGATCCGACATGTCTTCCCTTCGATCCTTTTCTTAAGATTTACATTGCCTCTTCGCTTTGAGAAATAGTTTCTTCAGATACACCTTCAATATAAACTCCCTTTCGAAGATCTTCTCTAATATTGAGAACGCTGTTTGGTGAGCCTAATAAATCAATGATTTGCTCATTATAAATTTCCACAAATGAGCACTTGATTATATAGTCAACTCCTGCTTCACTGATTTATTTCTAGATGCATTCAAAGAGATGTTCTAGAGTTCTAGGAATAAGACCTCTCTGATCAAAGTAGTCTTTGCTTTCCGGATTGACTCCCATCATTGTGAATGTTTTTCCTGTGCCGGTCTGGCCATACGCAAAAATTGTACAATTATAACCTAAATTACGACAATTTTACCTTCCATACAGTACAAAGTGCTTCGCTTACCCACTCTTTAAAACATTTATTGCTGTGGAATCGTATCACAGACAGAGTCAAAATAAAAATCTTTCGCTTATTTTTAAGAGTTGGGACCAGTCATTGAAATCATGTTGAGCATTTGATCGACTCTAAGACAAATGCGAGAGTCCTAGTCCAATTATCTAAGTTATACTAGCTTAGTACTTGCTTGACAAAGGCCTCACTCGGACTGTGACGCAGATTGATTCTTTATCTTTGGACATTTGTTTAAATTCAAATTATAATTTAACGTCCTCTGCTATATTTTATAATTATAGAACCCTCGCATTCAAATCTGAAGTCAAGAAAATCACAAATTAGAATTCTAATGGTGCTATCTTGTTATTTAAAATTGTCACACATATGTCAATTCGAGAATATGCTAAATAATATTGAAAGAATGATCGAATACAATTAATTGACTATCAATCATCTGGCCATCATCATTCTGACAAACTCTTCGTAGTTGATGTGTCCATCGCCGTCGATGTCAGCCTCTCTGATCATCTCATCGACTTCATCTTCGGTCAGCTTTTCACCCAGGTTGGTCATGACGTGTCTGAGTTCGGCTGCTGAAATCAGTCCATTTCCGTCTCTATCGAATACTTTGAAGGCTTCTATTAATTATTCCTCAGTATCGGTGTCCTTCATTTTTCTGAGTTTAATAGCAAACAAACCTGGCCATGAGAGACAAAAATTCAGGGAAATCAATGGTGCCGTTACCGTCAGCATCCACTTCGTTGATCATGTCTTGAAGCTCAGCTTCAGTGGGATTCTGACCCAAAGATCTCATGACAGTTCCGAGTTCCTGAGTAAAGCAAGCGATACTTTTGTAGTGATGGAGCCGTCACCGTTCTTGTCAAAGAGGGCAAATGCTTCCTTGAATTCAGCAATTTGTTCTTCATTGAGTTGATCAGCCATGAGTTTCGAAAAATCAAATATAAAAATTATAACTAACACTCAACCTTTCTATATAAACAAAGAATTCTAGACATTAACAAAATAGGTTTCATCAACATCTGATCACTACGGCATTAAAATAGTATGTTTTCTAAAATTTGATGAAGCTCTTATTCTATAATAATAATACATTTATTTATTCTGCGAAACTAAAGCAATTTTCTAGATTAAAATAGATCAATATATAATACTTTGTTATGTAATTAAATCTTGGAAATAGAATATTATGTAAATTCGATTATTGAATACATATAATTGATCATGGGAAAATACTGACTAGGGCATGAACTTGCCGATGATGAAATGCACGAACATGTATGATTTATCATAACAGTCATGTTAATGTATGAAGAGGTGATTAAGTATAATTCGTGCCAATTTGAATATTATTATTTAAAATGCTGAGTATAAATTATAAGATTGAGACCAATCATGCCAAGCCATCCAACGTACCAGAACGCATATAAGAAATAAGGCCTTATCTTCAAGCGAAATCCTAGTCATCAAAACATGCCAAATCGTAGCATAATAACAAACATTGCGGACATGGATGTGGCTGACAATGCGATCAAAACATCAAAGTATACACCAATCACTTTCGTGCCTAAGAACTTGTTTGTGCAGTTCTCTAAAGTAGCCAACCTGTATTTTCTTATAATCGGAATCATGCAGATGATTCCGCAGATTTCAGTCTCAGGCGGTTTTCCCGTTATTTTTGTACCGCTCAGTATTGTCATCGGTGTCAGTGCTATCAAAGACTTCTATTAAGATCTCAAGAGAAAGAATTCTGATAATTAAATCAATGGCAAAATAGCGAAAATGATTAACGATAAAGGGAATATAACCAGTATTCCTTGGAAAGATTTACGAATAGGCAATGTAATACGAGTGCAGAAAGATTAACAATTTCCAGCTGACGTTATTCTGTTATGTACATCATAAACAAATCAAAATTGTTTTGTTGAAACCAAAAACCTGGATGGTGAAACAAATCTAAAAAACAAGAAAGTGAAGCCTGAAGTTTCATCAGTATTTTTACCAATCGTTGGTAATGAACATTCGTAGAATACAAATTTTCATACCGTTTAATAATAATTCAAATACTAGCGACCAAACCCTTACATCCACACATTCACAGGTTCATACAAGACATGTCCTCTAGATAATAATAATATTGTATTGCGCGGATGCAGTTTAAAAATAAGTAAATGGGTCTATGGGCTCGTCATATATACTGGCATCGATTCCAAAATAATGCTCAACTCTAATAAAACTAGACAGAAGAAATCAAGATTGTAATTCAAAATGGGAATTATCGTTGCCATCGTATTTATTGTTCAAATGTCAATTACGTTTTTCTGCGCTTTAATGTCCGTACTAACTTCACGAAAGAATTTATCTTTATCATAATTAACAGGATGGTAAATACTATCGACAACGAACTAGTTAATGATAAAATGGGGCAGCTGGATCCTGTTATTCACAAATTTCGTCCCAATTTCCTTGATCGTATCTCTGGAGATGGTAAAATATATCCAAGGTATAAACATAAGTAATTCAACATTTGACACAACATAACCATCCCAAGTGAATGTACAGACAAGCACACTGAATGAATAATTGGGTCAAATCCAGCATGTATTTTCAGATAAGACGGGTACATTGACTAAGAATTATATGAGTTTCAAGTATATGATTGCAGGCAAAACTGTGTATGGATATGATTAGGCTTTAGAACACACTAAAAGTAAGAAAAATAAGGGTAATTAAATACCAGAACATATCAGTAATGTGGATTTTTATGATAAGAAATTTATGGATATGCTCAAAAAATAGAAACTAAGCAATGCAAATCATCAGTAAATATTCGATATGCTGCTGTCTTTCTCAATATGTCACGATGTGATAATATAAAAAGATGAATAATCGTAACACCCTATGAGCACAGCCCAAGGCAAGAAAGTAAAATACAACGCATCATCACCTGATGAGTTAGCTTTTATCAATATGGCTCGTTACTGCGGCTGGTAGTACTTAGGAATTGACGCCAATAACATCGTCACCATAAAGTACAACTAGGATGTGCTAAGGTATCGATTACTGCACACTGTAGAATTTAACAGTGATCGTAAGAGAATGTCAGTTATTATTTAATAGTTGAGCTCAGATGTTGTTGATTCTGAGGGTAAAGCCAATCAATAAATACTTAATTCATTGCAGAACAGAATATTTGTGTTTGTCAAAGGAGCAGACAATGTTATTATATAGCGACTTAAATCTAAATAAGACACAGGAGGGCTCAAGCAAATGAAGTAACAGTTAGAAGCTTGGAGTGTGAACGGACTTAGAACTCTAGTTTTTGCTAAAAGATAAATCAAAAAAGAGTACTATCTAAAATGGGCACGGATGTATGCTTTCTCTCTGTCCAAGTTAGACAAACTTGAAAAATAACAAAATAAGAGTCTTAAACAGACTATCACTCAAAGTGCATCAGCTGGAAAAGCAGATGATAGTGCGAACAAACCTGTTTAAGGCGAGGATGGTGGCAAATTTGTCTCCATATTAGGTAGGCTCATCATTGATCAATATGGTAAGCCAAATCAGACAGAGTAAAGCCCAACTACTCTTATAAATAAATTACTGAATGATAATTCTATGCTGACTTAATCACAAAAGAAATTTCTCGAACAACATCTCTCTCACATGGAGTAACAAACTTCAACATCAAGCAGCACGAAAGACCTCGAATAAATAATTGAGAAGTAATTTGAGTTAATTGGAGCCACTGCTATCTAAGACCGATTACAAGACAATGTAAAAATAACAATTGAGCGGCTTCGATTTGCAGGAGTCAAGGTCTGGATGCTCACGGGTGATAAGAAATAAACAGCTATTAATATAGGTATCTCATGTGGGCTTATCGCTTAAGATATGGCTTTAGTCAAATGGAAGGACTCAGTTGATTAGGTTTTAGTCGATCGTATGCAATATCCATAAGGCAGGTAATGCTGTCTGGTTGTCACAGGTGACGATTTACTTAAATGCAATGAATAACTAAAACTGCTTCAGTTGGTAAACTCATGTAAGTCAATCATTTGTTGTCGGGTGACTCCCAAACAGAAACAGGACATGGTATGGCTAATGAGAAAGAACAGGTGCACAACTCTCAGTATTGGGGATGGTGCAAATGATGTCAATATGATCAACACTGCGCATGTGGGAGTGGGCATCAAGGGAGTGTAAGGCGCCCAAGCTGCTCTGTGTTCTGATTATGCTATTACCGAATTTCAAATTTTGGGTGAGCTAATGTTGTATCACGGCAGGTAATCTTATCGAAAAAACTCACAGCTGATTCTGTTCAACTTCTACAAGAACTTGATTTTAGTGTTACCTCAACTTTGGTATGGTATGAACAATTATTTCTCAAGCGCTAACATATATGATCCTTGGATATATCAGCTGTATAATGTGGTATATACATCTATTCCCATCGCCGTATTTGCAATTTACGATGTAAAATTCACAAGCAAACACTCGCTACAACACCCATAACTGTATCGCGAAGGCCTATAAAACAAGCTGTTCAATTTCAGGAAAGTATCATTATGGTTTGTATTTCCAATTATATACTCATTCTTCTTATCAACCCTCACATTTATCGCCATGGAATAATAAATTAACAGTCAAGGTTATATGTTTGATTTAGTTTCTTCAGGCATGTGCATATTTGCTCAGTGTGTCATCATCTGCAATGTGAGGGTGCTCACCATATCATTCAGGTACTCGATTGGACTTATTCTATCTGTGCTGTTCGGTATTGTTACCTTCTGGCTTACCATGGCTATTGCGGGCAGGCTGTTCTATAAAAATAGTTAACTCCTTAATATGGTTAGTCTACAAATTTAAAGTCTATAATACTGGCTTATAATTATCATGAATGTGGCTATTGTTTTCATCATTGAGTACGGCATGACCAATTTTAAAATACTCAATGATAAAATTAAATAAGTGCAAAGCAAAGTCAAATAAGACATCGAACTGCCACTTATGGACAAAACTGATCACAGCTTACTACTGTTTTAAAATAAAGCTGGCTGATTGTTTATACTTTTTATTTTTATCAATCAATACATAGCACTTAGTACACTTAGTATAATAAAATAATTTATAACTACCGAATAGACATGGCAAGTAATGCTAAGTACGCTTCACATGGAGTTTTCATAAAGAAGATGAATGAGAATTTTCTAGGGAAGTGGGGCAAACCCAAAAATGCAGTCATCAATCCAATACCAACAACTAAGCCAAGAGAGAAACCATCTACTAAATAGTAATAATAAGCGATGATGTTATTTTCTAAAACATTCAAAGCAGGATTCAAGTTTCAATAACCTATCAATCAAAAACCGATTCCTAATGATTTAGTACAACCGTTTCTTTACATTGAAAAAGTTATTCAAAAGCATCACCCTAAAAAACACGCGAAACCATAATAAAAAGTAGCATCATTAAAGTAAGATAAAAAGTAAGACAAAGAGGATAAAAAATAGAAGTCAAAAAACACTAAAAAATAATCAGTACAAAAGTTGAAGCCATTTATCACATCAAAAATAGTAAATAACAAAAGTCTCTATTCAACCAACACTGCAGTAGCTGCTCCACCTCCCGGGTATGCTAATTTATTCGAGTATGAGACTGATCGGAAGAATACAGCTAATTTAATATTTCAGAAAATGTTATAAGCTGGAATCAACAACGTTAAGGATATGTACAATCTGTGGAATAAGGAGCCCAGGAGAAATCAGGGTTAAGATATCAATAGTAAATTTATTGTTATTTAGTTAAGGAAAGTTAGTTTATTTAGTTTATCCATGAGCTTATCCCTAAGAAAGTGACCAATGCAACAATTAAGCATTTCTTCGAATTGTACAAGAATAAGCATTCAGTTCCTGCGACTAATGCAGCTATTAAAGCTAACAATCTCTCGCATGCTCATAATCAAAATCAACCAAATACTGTAAGTCAGCCTGGACCAAATGTCCCGCATGTTACAAATGCGCTGAATACTTTTACAAATAGGATGCACTAATTCCACAATGCTCTGAATTAGCAACCTAAGTAATCTTAAGCTACTGGTGAGATCTCAATTAAAGCGTTTTCATTCAACTATGCGAAGTACAAGAAAGCATAAACTTAAATTATTGGCATCATGTCAGAGAAAGCTGCCAAAGATCGGTACACTTAGTTGAAAAAATACTTAGCTGATTTTCTGAGCTACTATCCTTAACTCAAAGTTGGTATGCAGTCCATGAAGTAGTATTAGTAAACTCTACGCAAACATTTCCAAAGATTGTACTAATCATACAAGAACCCATTTGAAGATGAGATTATTCAGTTGCGTGCATAGTTATAGAAACCAATCATAAAGTATGATAAGGAGAAGAAATAGAAAATATAAAAAACAATATAGAACTACTAGACATAAAACCAGAAAATACACTCAAAACTAACGTAAGACTACAACCATTTCATAAATTCGTATTAATAAGCAATAGTAAAAAACCATGATTTGCTTTTCACTAAGAGAACTGTGGTTCATTTACTATGGCCTATATTTTAAAGAGAACCTCTCTTAACTAGGGACTTAATTTAAAAACAAATTTAAGTCAGACAAGCGGAAAAGCAAAGATATCTGTAATGCCTCAGTGATATTGTTGTCGAAATTGATGATGATAAAAAGCATCTATCTGAGGATTGTTTCACATTGGGTGAAATTGTCTAACTCATCAAAATGAAGTTTAGGAATAAGAGGAGCAAATAAGACTAATAAGCTTAAGCATTCACTATTGACAGTTTAAAGAAACTATTAAAATAAATCAAGAGGCAATTCTTGCTTAAATTCAATTTAGTTGCTGAAGATCCTGATAGTTTTCCCTGTGACCAAGAGATCCCTATACAAATTCTTCACACTTGCTTTGAAATGGAGTGTACAAAAGTATTATTCAAAAACAGAATATGGAATGAGCTTATTGAGATGATACCTTAACGATCGATATAATCAAAGTTACATCAGAAAACAATTGACGCTAATACTTGCATGGAATACATTCTCAAGTACTTTAAAAAATTAGACTAAAAATCTGCACTATAGAGAAATAAGTCTAAATAAATTTCACTTTTGGTTTAAAATGCATATAATCAAAATTTTGGTAAATTTGCACAAATTATCGATAAAGTTGTCAATAATCTCGATTATTTTGTCGCTGGCATCCAGAGTGATCCTTAGTAATAGTTCAGAAATGAGCCAGCAAAGAAGAAAAAAGTAGGGTTCGCTGATATAGTTGATGCAAAACTTGCAGTCGATCGAGGTTAAAAGAATTTACTAAAGGTTCCAGGAGAGTAAGAATTTTAAGCTGCAATGGATATCATTAAAATGATCCACTTGGGAGCTCAAGGTTATGATAGTAAAATATTAAACAAAGGTTAGACAAATAAAAGTGGATGGGGTGATCATCAATAAAAATAACAGCACTCATTATCTCCTGAAAAAGCTTTTGAAAATTTACAGATGCTAAAGTCAATGGCTCGATCTTACTTTTAACCTTAAGCCATGAATACAAATGCATTTGATATCCGATTTTATTAAAAGATAAGCGAGCAGGAAAAAGCTCAGCATGTTCCTGTATAGCGAATAATCGAACTCGGAAATTCAATGATACTATCAGGTGCTCCGCCTCCCGACTAAATCAAAGGTGCTTAGACTGATCCTTTACGTATCTCTCGCTTTTTGCTGAAAACAATCGACCACGATGTACAATAACAACAGAAAGCCCTGCATAACAAGTAGTACGATCAAGACATCTATGAGGGTGTGTCTAACAATTATTTCAAATAAAAGATAAAGCTCGAAAATAGACCCACTCGCTTTGATAGTGAAGGCAAGAGTAAGTACTCAGTTTTGTTGCCAGTTGGATACTATGAAAGTTATATCGTTGGTCAAAGTGTTCCCTAAGAATAAAAATGGTTTTTGCGTCCTCATCACGTTGAGACTTTAACTTAAAACCCATTATCCAAGAAAGATAACATAATACAGACATAGTATGAGAGTAAGCTCGATAAACTAGGATTAAAGAAACGACCAGACTAACACGTTATTGAGCAGAACGTGAAAAGAAAATAAGGACTGATATCATAGCTGGAGTAACGAATTCATGCTCTTAAAAATGAAGTCACTAATGCAAGAAGATAGAAAGATATTCCGGGTCACAAAGTAAAGCCAACTTTAGTCAATAATTACTTCAACAAGATAACTGATGGAAAGGAGGACAAGGATCTCTAACTCGCAGCTTATGAAGGTGTGCTCTATGATTTGCGGAGAAAGTAGAGGCAGTTGCTAAACAAGTTCAGATCGAACTAAGATAAAGAGCATGGTGAGCCTAATGAGAAATGGTGGGAGAAGAAGGATAAATAATTTAACAGAGAACTTAGGAAAGATAGAGAAATTGTGGCAGACAACTCAGGAGTGCATCGTTCTTATGTGCAAAAGCTCAAGAACAATTAAGTCTATTGATTTTATTATGTTTTTAAAATACTATTTGAAAAGACGAAAATTCATTAAAATGCCTAAATTCTTAAATAATCAATCATCGGAAAAAACTAAAGCTAAATCTTGTTCGTTCTTCAATCATCTTCTTCCCTTATTTTAGTGGCATAGTATATATTAATTGATACTTGTAATTCTTTGGAGGTTGCGAAATTTGCCGATAGGGATTCCTTGCGTTGATGATATCTTTATATTCGCTAGCTTGGTAAAAATACACTTTTTGATTCTTCTCAGAGTAATAGTATTAATATTCGCAGCCATATCCACTTCTTGATGTGAACATATCCCAAGGAAGTATGGTGATTCTCATTATATTTTCTGAGCTCACACATTATTACTCTACCTCCTTGTTCACTTAATTGTTGGAACTGTTAAAAAATTGAGTTATTTTATCCCAAATCGGCCATTCAGATTTTTTCTCATTGAGGAAATTCTGTTTTATACTTTGAGTCTTCACTTAAGGATTCGGAGAATCAGATATTGAATTTGAAGTTGTAACTGATAATTAACTCTTTTC
>APMI01001828.1_pt1 | contig 10586 bp, 9 predicted proteins | sample 667938 | NCBI WGS metagenome assembly APMI01 (sample SAMN01084076, study PRJNA167559) | wastewater metagenome | biome: Wastewater | place: Denmark: Ejby Moelle, Odense | collected 2011-11-28
GGGGGCGGCCCCCAGCCTGACTGTGCCCGTGGCGGCTGGCCATAGCGCTTTCATCATGCCGATCTTCGGTGCGGTGGAGATCAATGGTGCGCCGTTCGATGCCAGTGACTCGGGCGTGCCGGTGTTCAAGGCCCAGGCCACGCCCCATGACATCACGCTCGAGGCGACGCACGGGAGCGCTAAGGTTGTCCTCTTCTCCGGAGTACCACTCAATCAGCCGGTGCACTGGAGGGGGCCGATGGCGCTGGCTTCCGCCGAAGCGCTGGCAGACCGGATTTCCGCCTACCAGCGCGGGGAGTTCGGGTCGGTCTGACCCCATCGGGCCGGATGGCCGGCCCTAATCACGGGCACATTGCCCCATCAATTCTGCAAGGAGAAACAAATGAGCTTCGAAAGATTCACCGCTGACAATGCCGCCATGCTGCTGATCGATCACCAAGTGGGCACCATGGGCTGGGTGAAGTCGATTTCATTCGAGGAGATGAAACGCAACGCGTTGATGCTGGCACAGTCGGCCCGCATCCTGAAGATGCCGGTCGTGCTGACCTCGAGCATGGAGGAATACGCCCAGGGGCCTCTGCTGGACGAGCTGGAATCGATCCTGCCCGCCGAGTTCGCGGCACGCGTCAAACGCTTCGGCATCGTCAATGCCATGGATGATGAGAACTTCGCGGCGGCGGTGAAGGCGACTGGACGCAAGAAGCTGATCATCGCCGGCGTCACCAACGATGTGTGCACCGTCTATCCGGCGCTGAGCCTGGTGGCGGACGGCTTCGAGGTTCAGGTCGTGGCGGATGCGGGTGGGTCGCCGACCCGCATGGCAGACGACATCTCCCTGCGCCGAATGGAGCGCGCCGGCGTCACACTGACCAGCACCAACCAGCTGATCGCCGAACTGGCCGGAAGCTGGGTGACGCCCGAGGGCGGCGAGTTGATCCAGGTGTTGATGCCGGCACTGCACGCCTGAGCCAGATTGAAAGTCCCTCCTGGTTGTTCCTGGAGGGACTTCTTGCGCTTAGGCACGACGCTCCGACAGACAGACAATTCATGACGTCTGCACGGTTTCTCCCGAGCGCGCAGCTTCGCGTCGAGAGAACCGCATAGTACGGGCCTATGACCCCGTTTCTTCCATGTTTGCGGCGATGGCGGACAAGCCGCCCGTGATGAACCTCTGGAAGTGCTTGACGACGGAATCAACCTGGTCCGCCACCGCCTCTGATGGCGCAGCGTGTTTGAGCATCTCCGGGCTGCCAACCAGCATCAGCGCAATGGGACCGATGATGCTTAGTCCACAGCGCGCCACGATCGGATGGTCGATCGGCAGTCCCAGAATTTCGGCGACGAAGCCGAGGGTGATCTGCTTCTTGGGAAGCACTTCTCGATCCAGCAGGGTTTGTAGCGAGGCCGAAGGGTGAAGCATCTCTCGGCCAAGCACGCGAAGCACCCAACTCGACGAGGTGGGGCCGAGGATGGCCCGGATCATGCCTTCGATAAAGGCATTGAGCTTTTCCAACGGCGGTGCCGGGGTCGCGGCAAGTTTCTTCAGGAACTCGAAGTCCATCAGCCGGTGGTGGGCCTCGATCAGAACTTCAGAATACAGACCCTCGATGCCGCCGAAGTAGTAATTCACCGCCGCCGAGTTGGTGCCGGCGCGCTCGGCGATCTCCTTGCCCGTGGCGTGGCCGACGCCTTTTTCGGCGAACACCTCGCCGGCTGCTTCGAGGATTTGCAGTCGGGTCGCGGCGCCGTCCTCGCGGCGTCCGGCGGGTTTGCGGCGTTGGGATGCGTGATTCATGGGCGAAAGGATAGCCCCAAACTATCCGGGAATAAAACAAATTTCAATTTCAAATTCAAATTTGACTTTTGAAAAATCCGGCACCATAGTGTGACCATGAAAACCAAAGCCCGACTCCTCATTCCCGCCCTGCTGGTTGTTGCCGCGTCCGGCGCCGCGGCGTGGTGGTATGCCCAGCGGCCCGTGGACGACAGCGCCCTCACGCTCTACGGCAACATCGACTTTCGCCAGGCATCGGTGCCATTCAATGGCAGCGAGCGCATCGCCGAGGTGCTGGTGGAGGAAGGGGCGCTGGTGCAGAAAGGCCAGGTGCTGGCTCGCCTCGACACGAGCCGTCTCCTTCCGCAACTGGCCCAGACCGAAGCCACGATGGCGGCCCAGCAGGCGGCGGTCGAGCGGCTCCTGAACGGCACCCGCAAGGAAGAAATCGCCCAGGCCCGGGCCAATCTCGAGTCGTCGAAGGCGGACGCGGTGAACGCGGCGGCCCAGTATGCGCGCCGCAAGGCGCTGGGGCCGATCGCTGCGGTTAGCCAACAGGACATCGATCAGGCCAAGGCTGCGACGGACGTGGCCGTCGCCAAGGTGGAGGTGGCGCAGAACGCCCTCAAGCTGGCCGTCATCGGTCCGCGCCGCGAAGACATTGCCCAGGCCAAGGCGCAATTGCAGAGCTACGCGTCGCAGGTTGCGCTGCTTCGCCAGCAGGTCGCCGACACCGAGCTTCACGCCCCCTTCGACGCCATCGTCCAGTCCCGGCTGATGGAGCCGGGCGAGATGGCGTCGCCGACGAAGCCGGTGTTCTCGCTGGCGACCGTTGGCACGAAGTGGGTGCGGGCCTACATTCCGGAGCCGAAGCTCGGTTACGTCCGCAATGGTGTGCCGGCGGAAATCCGCATCGACAGCATGCCGGACCGAACGCTTGAAGGCTGGGTCGGCTTCATCTCGCCGGTGGCCGAATTCACGCCAAAAACCGTGCAGACCGAGGATCTGCGCACCAGCCTGGTTTATGAGATCAGGATCTTCGTGAAGGACGCGAACAACGTCTTGCGCCTCGGAATGCCGGCGACGGTCAGGATTGTGCCGGCCCAGGGCCGGGCGGCCGATGCGCAGGCCAGGTGATGATCGCCCCGGAGATGGCACAGCCGGTTGAGATTCGGCGCGTCCACAAGACTTTTCGGCGCAAGACCGGCGAAGTCGTGCGGGCGCTGGACGATGTCTCCTTCACCGCCCAGCGCAACACACTGACGGCCCTCGTCGGCCCGGACGGCGGCGGCAAGACGACCCTGCTGCGGATGATCGCCGGGCTGGTGGCGGCCGATGACGGCGCTGTGCAGGTGCTCGGCTTCGATGCGAGCGTCGATCCACAGTCGGTGCAGGATCGTATCGGCTACATGCCGCAGAAGTTCGGCCTCTACGAAGACCTGACGGTGCAGCAGAACCTCGATCTGTACGCCGATCTGCACGGCATCGATGCGGCGGCGCGGGCCGGAATTTACCCGCGTCTGCTGGAGATGACGGCGCTCGGGCGTTTCACTGGGCGGCTGGCCGGTGCGCTGTCGGGCGGGATGAAACAGAAGCTCGGCCTCGCGTGCACCCTGGTCCGCTCGCCGGCGCTGCTGCTGCTCGACGAGCCGACGGTGGGCGTGGACCCGTTGTCGCGCAAGGAGCTGTGGGAGATCGTCCGGCGACTGGTGCGGGAGTCGGGGCTGACGGTGATCGTCAGCACGTCCTATCTCGACGAGGCGGAGTTTTGCGATCACACGGTGGCGCTGCATCTGGGCAAGGTGCTGGCGGAAGGTACGCCGGGCGAGATCACGGCGACGGCTGAGGGATGCGTTTTCCTGGCCAGCTCGGGCAAGTACGCGACCGCCAGGGCGCTACAAGCGCATCTCTTCAGGCAGCCCGGGGTCGTCGATGCGGTTCCGGAGGCCGGCATCGTCCGGGTGGTTACTCGAGAAGCGGGGCCGCCTGTGCACGGCGCGGACGACGAAGGCATCTGCTACACGCCGACAAGTCCGCGCTTCGAGGATGGCTTCATGAAGCTGTTCCGGGCGGCGGTCGGGGAGACGCAATCGACCCGGATCACGCTGGAGCGTCGTCCGGGCGGCGACGCGGGTTCGACCTCGGTGGAGGTCAGCGACCTGTATCGCACCTTCGGCGACTTCGTGGCAGTGAACCACGTCTCCTTCGAGGTTCGCCGGGGCGAAATCTACGGGTTGCTGGGCCCCAACGGCGCGGGCAAGAGCACGACCTTCCGGATGCTGTGTGGCCTCATCCCCGCCCGCCCCCCCCCCGCCACTGGCGGGCGCCTGCGGGTGGCGGGCGCCGACCTTCGCACGTCGCGGGCCGAAGCACGCGCCAGACTCGGCTACGTGGCCCAGAAGTTCTCGCTGTACGGCGATCTTTCAGTGGATGAGAACCTCGACTTCTTCGCCAGTGCCTACGGTCTGCGCGGTAGCCGCAAGCAAGCACGCATCGACTGGGCAAAGGCGCAATTCGAGCTGGATGCGATGGCCCATCTGCCGAGCGGGCAACTGCCCGGCGGCTACAAGCAGCGCCTGGCGATGGCCGCCGCGCTGCTGCACGAGCCGGAGATCCTCTTTCTCGACGAAGCCACCAGCGGGGCCGATCCGCTGGCCCGGCGTGAGTTCTGGGGGCGTATCACCGCGCTGTCGGAGCAGGGCGTCACGGTGATCGTGACGACGCACTTCATGGAAGAGGCGGAATACTGCGACCGGATCATCATCATGGATGGTGGCACCTCGCTCGCCGAGGGCTCGCCGGGCGAGATCCGGATGAAGGCGCGGCGCGACGCTGGCCGTGAGCCGACGATGGAGGACGCGTTCATCGCGATCGTTGAAGCGTCGCGAACCCAACAGGTGGAGGCTAGATCATGATCCGGGATCTGGTCCGCGACCACCGCGCGAGCATCCGGCGCGTCATCGCGCTGACGCGCAAGGAGACCTGGCAGATCCTGCGCGACCCAAGCGCCCTGGCGATCGGTGTCGTCCTGCCGCTGCTGATGCTGATCCTCTTTGGCTATGCCCTGTCCTTCGACATCAAGAACCTGCCGGTGGCCGTGGTGGTTGAGCATGCGTCCGAAGACACAGGGAGCGCGGTCGCGTCGCTTCGTTTGTCCCGCTATTTCGTCGTCCATCCCGTGGGGACGATGGTCGAGGCCGAGCGCCTGATGGCGGAAAAGAAGGTCTATGCGATCCTGCGTTTCCCGCCCCATTTCTCCCGCGATGTCACGCAAGGCGATGCGTCGCTGCTGGTGGTGGTCAATGCCGCCGACGCGAATACGGCGCGCATCGCCACGGCTTACGTGAAAGGGGCGATCAGCACCTGGCAGGCGCGGGATGCCAAGGACGGCAAGCCGATGCCTGAGATGCCGACCATCACCATCGAGAACCGGATGTGGTTCAACGACGCCAACCAGAGCCAGTGGTTCCTGGTGCCGGGCGTGATCGTGCTGGTGATGACCCTGATCGGCGCCTTGCTCACGTCGCTGGTGATCGCCCGCGAGTGGGAGCGGGGCACCTTCGAGGCGCTGTTCGCCACGCCCGTCCGGCCTGGGGAAATCCTGCTGAGCAAGACGATTCCGTACTTTGTGATGGGCATGCTCGGGCTGGCGCTGTCGGTGATCGGCAGCCAGCTTCTGTTTAGCGTGCCGCTGCGCGGCTCGCTGTGGCTGCTGGTGCTGGTGTCGTCGCTGTACCTGCTTGTCGCGCTGGGAATCGGGCTGGTCATCTCGTCGGTCACGAAGAGCCAGTTTCTCGCCAACCAGATCACCTTTCTGGTCACCTTCCTGCCGGCAACCATGTTGTCGGGCTTCATCTACGACATCCGGAGCATGCCGCTGGCCACCCAGATCGTGACCCGAATCTTTCCTGCGCGTTATTTCGTGAGCAGTCTCCAGACCTTGTTCCTGGCCGGCGATGTGTGGGCTGTGATTCTGCCCGATGCGGCGGTACTCGCCGTGATGGCGTTGATGCTGATGACGATTGCGGTGAAGGCAACCCGCAAGCGCATCGAGTGAGGTTTCCATGATCGAAGCCCTGTATCGCATCGCCGCGCTGATCCGCAAGGAGCTGCTGGCGATCCTGAAAGACCCGAAAAGCCGGATCACGGTGCTGGTTCCCCCCATCCTGCAATGCCTCATCTTTGGCTATGCCGCGAGTTATGACCTCAACCGCGTGCCCTACGTCGTGCTGGACCGCGACCACAGCGGCGCTTCGCGGGCGCTAATCGCCGCCATCGAACGGAACGGCGCATTCGAGCGGGTCGCCACTCTGGGTGCGACATCGGAGATCGCGGATCAGATCACCGACAAGCGTGCTGCCTTGGCGGTTGTCATCGATCGGGATTTCGAGCGTCAGCTTATGGCCGGCAAGGCTGCCCGGGTGCAGGTGATCGCGGACGGGCGCAACACCAATACTGCCGGCACGGCACAGGGCTATCTCGGCACCATCACTGCCGATTTCGCCCAGACATGGCGCACGGAAAATGGGTTCTCGGCGGGCCAGGGTGTGCAGGTGGTCACGCGGGCCTGGTACAACCCCAATCTTGAAACGCGCTGGAACATGATTCCGTCGCTGATTGGCTCCATCACGATGATGATGACCATGATCCTTACGGCCCAGTCGGTTGCCCGGGAGCGTGAAATGGGGACGTTCGAGCAGCTCTTGGTCACGCCCTTCCGACCGTCCGAGATCATGATTGGCAAGGCGATCCCGTCGATGCTTGTCGGGCTGATTCAGGCCACGTCGATCCTGCTGGTATCGCAGTTCTGGTTCCGCATCCCGTTTGCCGGATCGTACTTCGTGCTCTACCTCACCCTGCTGGAGTTCCTGGCGGCGTCGGTTGGCATCGGGCTGTTCATCTCGTCCATTTCGAAAACCATGCAGCAGGCGATGATCGGATCGGTCGTCGTGACAATGCCTTTCATGTTGCTCTCCGGCCTGACGACCCCGGTCATGAACATGCCGGTGGTCCTGCAATACCTGACTCTTGCCAACCCTCTGAGGTACGCGATCAGCATGACTCAGCAGATCTACCTTGAGGCGGCGGGCATCGGACAACTGCTCCCTGAAATGCTGGGCTTGCTGGTGATCTCAGCGGTCACGCTGCCCATCGCCGCATGGATGTTCCGCAACCGGCTTGCCTGAACGAATAGACTGCCATGAAGAACCTAGCCCTGATTCCCGGTCTGCTGCTGCTCTCGGCCTGCTCTCTCGCGCCCGATTACCACCGACCCGAGCTACCTGTGCCGACGGCGTGGGATGCGATCTCACCCAGCGTCCTGCAAGCCGAAGGCGCCGCGTGGGGCGACATGGGCTGGTCGGCCTTCTTCCCGGACCAGACATTGCGGGGGCTGATTCAGACGGCCCTTGTGCATAACCGCGACCTGCGGGTGGCTGTTCTCAACATCGACGCCGCCCGCGCCGCCTACCGTGTGACCGAGGCGGACCTGCTCCCCCGCGTCGATGCCGGCCTGTCGGAAGCCGCCCAGCGCACCCCGCAGGCGCTGAGCCAGTCCATCCCCAAACAGGCGCGGGTCAGTCATCAATACAACGCCAATCTGGCGGTGACGGCGTTCGAGCTCGATCTGTTCGGCCGTCTTCGCAGCCTGAATCAGCAGGCGCTCGAAACCTATCTGGCGACCGAGGCTGCGCGCGACGCGACCCGGATCGCATTGATCGCCGAGGTCGCCAATGCCTATGTGACGCTGCTGGGTGATCGCACGCAGCTATCGCTGGCGGAAAGCACACTCGACACCCGGCTTCGCACCCTCGAACTGATCGAGCGTCGACTCGATGTCGGGATGAGCAATGCACTGGACCGCGCCCAGGCCCGTACAGCGGTTGAGTCGGCGCGCACCAGTCTGGCCCGCTACACCCGGCTCGTGGAGCAGGATCGGAATGCGCTGCAACTGCTCGTCGGCGCCCCGGTCGCCGGCGGCACGCTGCCCGCCACGCTCGACGGCATGGCGCTGGTCGAGGATCTGCCATTGGGGCTGCCCTCGGAAGTGCTCCTCAGGCGGCCGGACGTGATGCAGGCTGAGCATACGCTGAAGGCGGCCAACGCCAACATCGGCGCGGCCCGTGCGGCGTTCTTCCCGCGGATTTCGCTCACCGCGATGTTTGGTCTGGCGAGCCCTGCCTTGAGTAACTTGTTTGAAGTGGATTCCCGGGCGTGGTCGTTTGCGCCGGGCGTCACCGTCCCGATCTTCGATGCGGGGCGTAATGAGGCCACGCTGGCCGCGTCGAAGGCGAATCGCGACATCGCCGTCGCCCGCTACGAGAAGGCCATCCAGGCTGCGTTCCGCGAGGTGTCGGACGGGCTTGCAGCCCGGCGAATGCTGGTGGATCAGGCCGAAGCCCAGAAGGCACTGGTCGACGCCGCAGGCACCAGCCTGCGGCTGTCGGATGCCCGCTACCGGCAGGGCATCGACAACTACCTTGCCGTGCTAGACGCGCAGCGCACCCTCTACGACGCGCAACAGAGTCTGATTCAGGTTCAGGTGCAACGCCTGTCGAACCTCGTGTCGCTCTACAAAGCCCTCGGCGGCGGGCGGACCTGAGATCCGTTAGAGTTTTTTGCCCTCGCAGAGCAACTCCACGACGGCGGACTGGGTCTGGTGAGGTTCTTTGTTACGAGAAGTGCGAACGTGACCCGGCGGCGCTTGGCGTCAGTTGGTGTTTGCAGGCGTTTGGGTGTGCGAGAGGCGCGCCTCAATAAGTAACATCAGTGGGCTTTGCTGTCGGGGTCTAGGCCGTGGATCGGGGTGTTTCTTGCGCAGAGGCTTCTTTAAGTAGTGTGGTTGAACGGTCACCTGAAGGGAAGGCGGGTGCAAAAAGTTCTAAGCGCGCGCACTGACGCTCATCAGCCATGAAAGCGGCAACTGCACCCGTCGTGCACAAACGGCTGAACCAATTGTGGCCGAACGAATCCTTGTAGGCCGTTACTGCGACCGGCGAACACCACCCGACTAGCTCCAGCATCTCGGCATGAAGCTCCCGAAGCTTTTTTACCGCGTGGCTCCAGTGGGGGCCTGATGCACCTAACCAGTGATGCTTCCAGATAGCCTCGAAGTGACAGACTCGATTTCGAAGGTCTTGAAGCCGCTTTAGTCTAAGGATGACGACTTCTTTGTTCTTTGGAAACGACCAATGTTGCTTGGTTGAATGAGGGTGGTGCGAGAACACTTCCAGAAAGGTCTGTGGCGCGTACCGTTGGTTGAGTTCCTCCATGACGTTCGGCCAAAATCCGAACGACAATCTTGATACGACGAGGTCCGGTGAGGGTTGAGTCGCCTTTCTGATAGGCGGGGTGCCTTCAAAAAGCAACTCCTCCACCTTTGCTTGTGATTTTCCCTTTAAGAGAATACTTCCGTCTGCCGCACGGTCGTACCATGGGTAAGAAACGTTGTTGCCCTTAGAGCATTGCTTAGACAGGCTTTGGTGGATTGCGTTGCGGATGATGACTTCTGCGATGCCGAGGAACGGGTAGAGACTTGCGCTTACCGCTTGTCCCCAAAGGTAGGCCCCTAGTTGCCCTTCGTTTGTGTTGGGCTTGAATGCCTGCACGTAAGGCTGTAATCGGGGCACTGACAGTAGCTCAAGCATTTTGGAGGCTTGATCAGGCTCTGTAATTGCACTTGAGGTTTTTTGTTCTTGGGTGCTAGTCATCTCTTTTTTGAGGCGTTATACTTAGTCTGTAAGCACTGAGGATCCCACTCCCGCACCTTGTTCAGGTACCTAAGCCGGTGAAGCCCTCGGCAGCACCAGAGTTCAACGCCACCTACGGGTGGCGTTGCGCTTTCCAGCGGTGCGTTGACTACTCCCCGGCCTGAAGCGCCGGGGTTTTACGGCGCTCTCGATAAAGTGGCCGGAGAGTCAATCTCCCCCCCTCCAGGACACCGGCTTACACTACAAGTGTACTCTTTTGCGCCTGGTTATCGAACCGGGCTTGACTACTCCCTGGCCTTGTTCCGGGGAGTAGTCAAGCCCGAAGTTCCTTTGATGCGTTTTCCCCTCGGCCTGTTGTTCCAATTGTGTGCCACATGTCTTGGAGCCACACCGTCCCGATCTTCAATGCGTCTGTCTGATGTTCGCTACCGGCAAGGTATCGACAACTATCTTGCCGTGCTCGACGCGCAGCGCACCCTTTACGACGCTCAACAGAATCTGATTCAGGTACAGGTGCAACGCCTGTCGAACCTCGTGTCGCTCTACAAGGCGCTCGGCGGCGGGCGGGCCTGAGCTTCTCTACCAGATGGTACGCAGACCTTGCAGTCCGTCTTGCGGGGAAGGCTGGTCGAGGGATGGCGAGGTTCATCACCGCGAGAAGTGCACACGCTACACGTTCGGGGTCCGGGTGTTGAGGTGTATGCGGCGGACTTGTTGAGGCCACCTCAAGTTTTATTCGAAGTCCGAAGAGACACCTCAGGTTTGTTTATCAAAAATACCTGTTTCACCCTGGATTATCTACTTGTACTTCTCTGAGGGGCTCCGGTTGGCGTTCATGAATCGCCGATACTGAGCTGTGGAATACTCATATTGACTGATAATTGAAATCTGAGATGGGCGTAAATCCATTATTTGTAGTGGGTTTAGAGCTTCTTTGAGTCATTTGGAATAATCTTAGGCTGCTCAGCTAGGGTTGCTAGCTCAGGTTTTATTCTCATCTCAGATTTATTTAGTCCACCTCAGGTTTCATTTATCAGACTCCAGTGCGCTTGTACTTCGACGACGCGGATGCCTTGACATTTCAAGAAGTGAACGTATGATTA
>APMI01008290.1_pt1 | contig 10585 bp, 12 predicted proteins | sample 667938 | NCBI WGS metagenome assembly APMI01 (sample SAMN01084076, study PRJNA167559) | wastewater metagenome | biome: Wastewater | place: Denmark: Ejby Moelle, Odense | collected 2011-11-28
AAATTGAGCCTGGTTTGGTGCGACAATTTATGAAATACGGTAGTGGCCGCCAGCAGTTTTTCGATCTCAAAATTGTGATCTACTACAGAAGACAAGACGGATCTTTCCGGGCGGTATTTTGCCAGGATCATTTCAACTGGTGCAAGGCTGTCATCCGGCAGGCTGATCTCTTCTACAAATTCTTCCCCTGCAAAAACCCCGGCCTTTAAACGGGTATTACCAAAATCAAGACAAAGTGTGGTCATGAAAAAAGTTTAAAGTTGAAAGGTTGAAGGTTTAAAGTTGGTGAACGAATGAAGGTAAAGTAAAGTGAGTTGCTGCGAATTAAGGTTAAATGCATCTACCCTCAACATTAAACCTTTCAACCCTTACAAATCGAATCCATGCAAATTTTTAAAATGCCCGTTTAGCTGGATGCGGCTTTTGAGGCTTTCCATCTCAGACAATACCGGCAATACTTTCAGCATATGCTGTTTTAAATACTCTTCCCGCTGCAGTTCGTTCATCAATTGCAGCAATTCGTATTCTTCCTCCAGCGACAGGCCTGCATGGTGTGCCACATCGTAACTCCACAACTCATCATCTGCTTTTTTAAAATCTTTTGTCACTTTTAAAAACTCGTGCATTTCCCGGAGCGCTTTTATCACCCCCTTCATGAGGGTACGGTTGCCTTTTGTTTCATTGGCAGGATAATTTACGATGGCACCGCTGTACAGTTTATCCGGCACTTCCTTTATCACTTCCAGTATCCTGAACACTTTTACCCCCTTCGTCTTAATATCCATCTCCCCGTTATCGTATTCCTTGGTGACCTCTGTAACCTGCATCAGGGTGCCCATCTCATTCATCTTATCGTTGATAACGGTAGGGATACCAAACATTTTACCGCTTGTTGTACAATCTTTGATCAATTCCTTATACCGGGTTTCAAAGATGTGCAGGTTCAGGTCTTCGCCGGGATACACTACAATGCCAAGTGGAAATATTGGAATAAAATTTGTCATTTTTCAACAGCTATTTTAACCGAAGATAAAGTGTAAACAGGAATTACAAAAAGTGAATGCTGTGCATGGAATGGCCTTTAACATTCGGCATCGTAAACCTGTCAGATCCTGTGTTCCAAAAAATTTAACGGGCTGTGCAGGTAATAGCAATGCATTCTATTGAGGCGCCTGCATAAAATACATTGATTCAGCATTACCTTTGTGTTCCTTATTAAAACATTAGTATGAGATACCTGGCCTTATTGTTTTTCTTTTTCCCACTCGTTTCTACCGCCCAAAAACTTAAAAAAGCGGATAAGCTGATCGTGAACAATTTAAAGACGCACATCAGTTTTTTGGCAGATGATAAATTAGAAGGGAGAAGGGCCGGCACCTTGGGCGAAAAGGCAGCTTCCGATTACATTACAGAAGAATTTAACAAAGCCGGCCTGCTGGCCAAAGGAGAGAACGAAAGTTTTTTGCAGGCTTTTGAGATCAACGAAGGCAGGTTCATCAGCTCTTCATCCCATTGTATCATCGATGGCAACGACCTGGAGCTGACAAAAGAATATTTTCCATTAACCAGTTGCCCCAACCAGTCGCTGGAAGCCACTGCAGCAGTAGCATTGCAGGAAAGCGGCGCTCCCTGGTTCTTCGATCTCCGGGAATTGCTGGAACAAAATAAAGAGAACCCTCATTTTGACCTGGACGATGCCATTAAAACAAAGGCGGAAGCAATAAAGAAAAAAGGCGCCACTGCCCTCTTTCTTTACAATTCATCTTCTATTGATGATGGGTTAACATTCCAGTCAAAGGCGAAACCAGCGCCCTTCGTTATACCAGTGATTTATATTTCAAAGGCTGCCAAAGAAAAATACCTGAAAGACGAAACCGCCACACTCGACATCAAATTGAAAGTGCTGGTAGAAGAAAAGAAAAGATTTGGTCACAATGTGGCTGGATATATTGACAACCACGCTGCTACTACGGTAGTGCTTGGCGCTCACTACGATCACCTTGGTTACAACGAAGATCATAATTCGCTCTACAGCGGCACCGATATACAGATCCACAACGGTGCAGATGACAATGCCAGTGGTACAGCAGCGCTTATTGAAATGGGTAAAATGCTGAAAGAATCAAAATTTAAAGACAATAATTATTTGCTGATCGCATTTTCGGGTGAGGAGCTGGGGTTGTATGGTTCAAAATATTTTACAGAACATCCAACCATTGATCTTTCAACAGTCACTTATATGATCAACATGGATATGGTGGGCAGGTTGAACGACAGCACTCATGGATTAACGATCGGCGGATACGGCACATCGCCGGCATGGGGCGAAGAGCTGAGTACAAAGGATAAATTTTTTACCATCAAATTCGACAGCAGCGGCGCCGGACCCAGCGATCACACTTCTTTTTACAGGAAAGATATACCCGTATTGTTTTTCTTTACCGGTCTGCACTCTGATTATCACAAACCCAGTGATGATGCAGACAAGATCAATTACACCGGTGAACTGCAGGTGCTGAAATACATTTACAAGGTTATTGAAACAAACAATCAAAAAGGAAAACTTGCTTTTACCAAAACAAGAGAAATGACGATTGGTAAAACAAGTTTTAAAGTTACATTGGGAATTATGCCCGACTACACTTTCAGTGGTGCAGGTGTTAGAGTGGATGGCGTAAGTGAAGGGAAGACCGCACAAAGAGTAGGGATTAAAACAGGCGACGTATTGGTACAATTGGGTGATCATAAATTTACAGATGTACAAACCTATATGGAGGCATTGGGTAAATTTAAAAAAGGTGATACCACTACTGTAAAATTAAAGAGGGGCACAGAAGACCTGAGTTTTGATATCGTATTTTAAAAACTGGTGCAAAACTGGAGCATTATACCAGGCGAACAAAAGATCATAAATACTAGTAAATAAATTCCCTTTTCAGGGTGAGGGCATGAAACTTAAAATTGATAATGAAACACTGGCCCGTGAGTTTTTTGAAGACAGCATCCTGCTGGGTATTGTGGCGCCTGTAAAAATTTACCAGATGAGCTGGTACCTGAACCAGTTGCTGGGTTTCGATTTCAGGATCAATCACGATTTTGAGATCCAGTTGTCTAAAAAGAACCGCAAATATTTTTTTTCCATTTACGAATACCCGGTACCATCCACTTCGCTTACCCATTATCTCTACAACAACCAGTTTGACGGTGAATACCTGTTGCCGGAATTCAAGCACCTCGATTTTTTATGGCTGATAAAAGGAGAGCCGGTTGCTCCTGATGAACTGCAGCAACTCATTCAATCCATCAGGTCGCTGCCGGGCGTGCAACTGGTAATGGAGATGACCAATGAAAAGATCCGAAACAAACAGCACCTCATATTTTAATGAAGGGGCAGGCAATGGTCTTTGGCTCAAACATTGTAAGATGTATGGAGTAGTGTAATGCAAAGTACTCCGGCCGAATTATCAATTATCATTTAAACAACTATCAATAAAACATCATGTGGAAAAAACAACAAAACAAACTCTATCGCAAGTTTACCTTCAAAGATTTTTCCGAAGCATTTGCCTTTATGACAAGAGTAGCGCTGGCAGCAGAAAAAGCGGAGCATCACCCGGAATGGACCAATGTGTACAATAAGGTAGAGATCTGGCTCAACACACACGATGCCGGAGACATCGTTACAGACAAAGACAAGCAGCTTGCCAAAGCAATCGATGCTATTTTTAAAAGTGATAAAAAGTGACCTGGAGGCAGGCGAAGTAATTATTTAAGCACTTTCATTTTTACGGTTTCGATCCTGGTATCGCTTACGTTCAGGATGTCGAACTGGTAGTTGCCGGTGATATAGGTTTCCTTTTGTTTGGGGATCTCATCCCTGTTTTGAATAATAAATCCACTGAGTGTTTCTGTGCCTTCACTATCCGGGAATTCGAGGTGGTATTTTTCTGTGATGTAATCCAGCTCCAGCCTTCCGCTAAAAATAAATTCGTTGGCTGCAATTTGTTTTTCAATCAGGTCTTCGGTATCATATTCATCCCTGATCTCTCCAAATATCTCTTCCAACAGGTCTTCCATGGTTACAATACCGGCGGTACCGCCAAATTCATCCACCACCCAGGCAATGCTCTTTCTTTCCCGGCTGAATTTATTCATCAGGTCGGTGGCACTCATGCTTTCAGGAATTACCGGGATAGGCAATAGGATCGACCTGATATCGGGTGGATTTTTAAACAGGTCCAGTTGATGAACATAACCTGCAATGCTGTCGATATTGCCCTCATACACTACCAGCTTGCTTAACTGTGTATGGATGAATTTATTTTTTACTTCGTTGATATCAGTGCTGATGTCAATGGCTTCAATCTCACGGCGTGGTACAAAACATTCCCTGATCCTCGTTTCGCTGAGCGACAGGGCGTTCTCAAACAATTCCTTGTTGATCTCGGTGGTGTCTTCTTCCTCGTGGTGCTTGCTCTGGTTCACAAAATGCTCCAGGTCAATTTTGGTGAAGGCATCTTTTTTATCGTTCAGCTTTACATTAAAAATATACCGGAGTATCCATTCTGCAATGTCTACAAAAAAATTCGCTACTCCGGCAAAAGCATTGTAAAAAAAGCGGACGATGATGGCAATGAACCCGCTGCTCAGTATCATATCGTTCTTTGCCCTGAAGAATGCTTTGAACATGAATTCAAAGAACAGCAGTACAGTGGTGGACAGCAGGGTTTCAACCACCAGCCTGATGTAAGGATTTTCTGTGTTGAATCTTTTCCAGAAATCCATTTCCCAAAATGGCTTAATGACAAAGCTTAACGACAAGCCATAAATAACAAGGAAAATATTAAAACAGATAAGCGTGGTACCGATAAATTTTGCCGGCTTATCAACATAGGCACCCCATATTTTTCCGCTCAGTGTACCCTGCTTTTTTCGCAGTTCCACCGACAGTTTATTCGCAGATACAAAAGCGATCTCAATCCCTGCAAAAAAACCTACCAGCAGCAATGATATCAATATTGCAAAAGGAGTTACTAAATCCATGTTGTAAAAATAAGGAAATTGATGTTGGTTTCAGCCCGGATGAGGCACAGCATTAGCTTGCCAGGAATTCCTGCACTATCTGCACCGCTTTTGCACGGGCAGTTTCAAGGTGATCGTTCACCACCTGCCGGTCAAACTGGTCTTTAAAAGATATTTCGTAAGAGGCTTTATTCACTCTTGCTGCCAGCGATTCTTCTGTTTCCGTACCCCTGCTTTGCAATCTTTTTTTCAATTCATCTACAGAGGGTGGTTCAATAAAAATGGTGAGCGATGAACCAGGATATTGCTGTTTTACATGAATGGCACCTTTTACATCAATGTCTAAAATAGGCACCTGGTGGTTGTTCCATATCCTTTCCATTTCTGATTTGAGGGTGCCGTAATACTTTCCTTCGTACACCATTTCCCACTCCACAAATTCGTTGTGCTGAATTTTTTGTTTAAAGTCTTCGGCACTCATAAAGTAGTAGTCCACCCCATCTTTTTCTGAACCCCTTGCCTGCCGGGTAGCTGCAGAAACAGAAAATGCCAGTTGGGGAAAATGCTGCATCAGGTGATGCGTAATAGATGTTTTACCGGCACCCGATGGTGCAGTGATGATGATGATCTTGTGATTGATTGCCATGTGCAAAGAAAAGGAAGAAAAGAGATATGCGAAAATCTTTGCAGCAGTATTGCCTCGGATTTGCACGAAGAGGCTTATTATTTATTTTGTACTTAGCTGTTAAGCCATGTGCAACTTCATTAGCACAGTTTATCCCGTTCCGAAAGCTTTCGGAATTCGGGACACTCTTTTACAGCATCTCATTATTCAACCATCTATTCTCCTTTAAATGAAGCCGTACGTTTTTCCAAAAATGCATTGATGCCTTCATTGTAATCGTAGGTAGCTGCAGCTTTTTGCTGGTATTCATCTTCCAGCTCCAGTTGCTGTTCCCAGGAGTTGTGGAATGATTGATTGAGTACCTGTTTGGTGTAGGCCAGTCCTTTGGTCGGCATTGCGGCTAAAGCATGGACGATCTTGCTGGCCTCCTGCTCAAATGCATCAGCAGGAAATACTTTATAGATCATGCCCATTTTTTCTGCTTCTGTTGCTGTAACCTTATCACCCGTCATCATCAGCGCACTTGCTCTTTGCCAGCCGATCAGTCTTGGCAAGGTATAGGTGCCGCCACTGTCTGGTATCAAACCGATCTTGCTGAATGCCTGTATAAAGGAGGCTGTTTCTGTTGCTAACACGATATCACAGCACAAAGCAATATTGGCACCGGCACCGGCGGCCACACCGTTTACTGCAGCTATAACTGGCTTGGCCAGACTGCGTATTTTTTTAACGATCGGGTTGTAGTGTTCGGCTAAGATCTGTTTGATCTCCAGCTTTTCGCTCCCTGTTAGTTCACTAATATCCTGCCCGGCACTGAATGCTTTGCCAGCACCGGTGAGATATACACAACGCACTTCTTCCTTCGATGCACACCAATCCAGTTGTTCCTGTAAGAGCAGGGCCATGGAGCGGTTAAAAGAATTGAATTTTTCAGGACGGTTGAGCGTGATGAAGGCGGTATTGTTCTTGATCTCAAAGAGAATGGAAGACATAGAGGTTGCTTTTTTGATTACACGAATTGGAACGAATTACACGAATTTAAAATCAATGCGCCGGTGAAAGTTTTTCGCTGCATCATGGTTCCTGTTGGCTGTGATGAAGACGATGCTGCTAATATCGAAGAGAATGGAAGACATAGACGTTGCTTTTTTGATTACACGAATTTAAAACAAAGAGCAGGCATGGCAAATTCGTGTAATTAGTGTGATTGTTTTAATCAGTGAAATTTATTAAACGTCAAAACTTTGCACATCGGGGTGCGTTAGTAAAAAATTATTCACTGCATCATAATTCCGGTTGGGCGAACTTATACGGTATAAATAAACAGCATCATTGTTCTCTTTACTCACTTTCATACACCTGAAAGTAATGTCGCCGGAACTTAAATACTCTTCCAGGTCTTTTTTAAAGGCGGTTCCTATCGATTCTGTTTTGATGCGGTAGTCTTTTACTTTGTGCAGGTTGTTGATAAAACGTTGTACGGGCTCCAGTACAAATAATGCCACCACCACCATTGAAGTAACCACAATGGCGATCGGGTAATTGTGATACCCTACGGCCATGCCCAACGCAGCAGTGATCCAGATCAATGCTGCGGTAGTAAGCCCATTTACAGAAATGCCCTCTTTGAAAATAACGCCGGCACCAATAAAACCAATGCCCGTAACAATATTACTGGCAATACGGTCGGGGCTGGTAGTGTTGCTCTCTCTTGAAAGAATGGTGTACAAACAAGAACCCACAGAGATCAATATCATGGTTCTGAATCCGGCAGGTTTACTTCTGAATTCTCTTTCAATGCCAATAATAGCACCAATGATAAAGGCTACTGAAACCTGTGCGGCCTCTTCCAGGTAAATCGTAATGTTCATGCAGGAATAATTGCTTTTGATAAAGTTAGGGATATTAATGCCTCATCAACCATCTGCAACTGGTTTTAGCAATCCTGGTAAGATCAATTAAAATAATGATGAAAGAAAAATAAGAACGGGATTTAAACCCCGCTAATTTGAACTTTGACAAAAACCCGGATGTTGATAATTTTGAAAATTAAAACTGCCGGCGAAAGGGTACGCCGGGATATCAATGACATTTAAAATAATCAAAAGGTTCTTTGCAATCACTGCATTGATACAATGCCTTGCAGGCCGTGCTGCTAAATTCGCTTAACAATTTTGTATTGGAAGAGCCGCATTGCGGACAAATAACACCATCTGCGGGAATAGAAAATCTTTTTTCAGGCGGTGCAATGCCATAGGCCTGCAACCGCTGCTTTCCTGCTTCACTCATCCAGTCTGTTGTCCAGGCCGGCGAAAGTTGCTGCGTAACCGTTATTTTTTTAAATCCAAGCGTTTGCAGCAAGAGGCGTATCTCTGCGGCGATCATGTCCATGGCCGGGCAACCGGTATAAGTGGAAGTGATCGCTATTTCAATCCCTTTTTCTTCTTCGCTGCTGCCCGTAAATTGTACACTTCTTACAATGCCAAGGTCAACGATGGACAATACGGGTATTTCCGGATCTTTGATCTCCTCCAGGTGCTCCATGATGGAGGCCTCGCTGAGAGAGGCTACTATAATATCGTTATCACTATTCATTTATCTATTACCATTCACAACCGGGATAAGCCCGCTGCATGTACTGCAGTTCTGTCAAGATATAACCCATGTATTCGGTATGCACACCTGTTTTTCCACCGCTTTGCATAAAACAATCTCCCGGCACCGACAATGCAGCCGCTTCAAAAACACTGGCTACTTTTTTATTCCATGCATCCTTCAATAAAACAATATCCACCTGCGCTTCCTGTTCATAAGCCGCCGGCATAAACATTTCACCGGTATAGCGCCACAATTCCTCTACCGCATTTTTCATTCGCTCATTGCTTTCGGCTGTGCCATCACCCAAGCGGATCACCCATTCGCTGCTCCAGCGCAAATGATATTTAATTTCCTTTAATGCCTTGGCACAAATCGCCGCCAACTGTTGATCGGCATGCTGCTGCAATTGTTCAAACAACAGGTATTGATACTGGCTGAATAAGTACTGCCGCAATACGGTTTGCCCCCAGTCGCCGTTGGGCTGCTCCACCAGCAACAGGTTTTTGAATGCTCTTTCAGGCCGCATACCCGCCAGTTGATCTTCATCGGTATTGCCAATGAGGCTGGCGGCGTACTGGTAAAAATTCCTGGCCTGACCGATGAGGTCAAGAGAAATATTGGTAAGTGCAATGTCCTGTTCCAATACTGGTCCGTGCCCACACCATTCACTGTTGCGGTGCGAAAGGATCAGGCTGTTATCGGCGAGGTGGAGGAGATAGGCCTCCCTAGAGCCCTCCAAAGAAGGGGCTTCCGACCAGGCTGTTTTAAGTTCTTTTTGAATATCTGAAGAATCGGTCTTTTGCATTTGTGAAAGCTTTTAGAATTATTTTACTCTTTGTAGCGGCCTACATATGGTTCACCTCATCCGGCAATTGATAAAAAGTTGGATGACGGTAAATTTTATCTACTGCTGGTTCATATAATTCGCCGGCTTCTTCCGGGTTGGATGCGCTGATGTATTTACTCTCTACCACCCAAATGCTAACGCCTTCCATCCGGCGGGTATAAACATCCCTGGCATTCTCAATTGCCATGGCTGCATCTGCAGCATGCAGGCTGCCCACATGTTTGTGATCAAGCCCCTGTTTGCTGCGGATAAAAATTTCCCAAAGCGGCCAGGCGTGACTGTCTGCTGTTGACTGGTAATTACCCGTACCGCCTTTTTCTTCCGGGATATCCCCGTAGTAAAATTTTTTAATTGCAATATTCATACAATGATGTTTTAGTAATATTAAGCCATTTCCAGAGCTCCCGCCTGCATTGCAGCGGCTGCCTTTTTCTGCGCCGTTTTTGCTGCATAGGCCATGGCTGCTTCTCTAACCCAGGCGCCCTGCTCATGTGCTTTTCTCCTGGCTTCCAGTCTTTGTTTATTGCAGGGTCCATTTCCTTTTACAACCGCCCAAAACTCATCCCAGTTAATGGCACCGAAATCGTAGTGCCCCCGCTGTTCATTCCATTGCAATGCTTCATCTGGCAGTTTCATGCCCAACACTTTTATTTGCTGCGCTATCATATCAACAAATTGCTGGCGCAGTTCGTCATTGCTTTTTCGCTTGATCTTCCACTTCATGCTTTGGTCGCTGTTGGTGCTTTCGCTATCCTTAGGACCAAACATCATCAGGCTCGGCCACCACCAGCGGTTGATCGCATCCTGGCACATCGCTTTTTGCTCATCGGTACCCTTCGACAAAACAAGCAGGCTTTCGAAACCCTGGCGCTGGTGAAAACTTTCTTCTTTACAAATCCTTACCATCGCCCTCGCATAAGGACCATAACTGGTTCTGCACAACATTACCTGGTTTAAAATGGCAGCGCCATCCACCAACCATCCAATAGCACCCATATCCGCCCAGGTGAGGGCCGGGTAGTTAAAGATGGAAGAGTATTTGGCCTTGCCACTGTGCAGATCGCCGATCATTTCATCACGGCTCATGCCAAGGGTTTCTGCAGCGCTGTACAGGTACAGGCCATGGCCTGCTTCATCCTGTATCTTAGCCAGCAAAATGGCTTTTCGTTTTAGTGACGGCGCTCTTGTAACCCAGTTACCCTCCGGCAGCATTCCCACTACTTCGCTGTGTGCATGCTGACTGATCTGCCGCAGGTTGGTTTTGCGGTAGGCATCCGGCATCCAGTCTTTGGGTTCGATCTTTATCTCCCCATCGATTTTATCCTGGAAAACTTGTTCAAAATCCTGTACAGGCATCGGCATATTATTTTATGATTGTAAAGATAATAAAAAAGCTAACAGTTGTTAGTTTTGAAAAATTTCCTGAACCTGTATCAGACAGTATTAATTTAAACAGCTTTCCAGTTGGTTACTATTGTGTAGTTCCTTACTTT
>APMI01001034.1_pt1 | contig 10584 bp, 7 predicted proteins | sample 667938 | NCBI WGS metagenome assembly APMI01 (sample SAMN01084076, study PRJNA167559) | wastewater metagenome | biome: Wastewater | place: Denmark: Ejby Moelle, Odense | collected 2011-11-28
GAAAGCCAACCGCAGCCATGATTGTGCTTCCTATAAATTTCGCTATGCGGCCCTGAGTTGACGAGCTGAAAATATATCAGGCTGAAATGGATCAGCATAATTTCGCACAAAAAAATGCCCCACTAAAAGCGAGGCATTTCATATTACTGCGGAGAGGATGGGATTCGATCCTTTCCTCTGTCTTCCTTATTGGTATAGGCTTTCATAATTCCTGAACACTAAGTCCACCGATTATTCCACCTGTATTTTTACGTTATTTTTCATTGCAAAGAACTGGATTGCTACACCACAAATATAGTGATTATTAATGAATTACAATGCAATTGTAAGAAATATTTTAACTGTTTACTCTTTTGTTAATAATTTTAAACATAACAATTTGTCAATCTATTTTCATTGATTACTACCTTCGCTTATAAACTTTGAATTTTAAAGAATGAAAAACGAACTACTGACCCTTGAAAATACATTCAGTGATTTCACCAAGTATGAAATTCAATTAAATGAATACTTTATTAATTATGAGCATGAAGCATACAACCAGTTCTATCATTATATAAATGATGAGTGCATTAGGGTTAAAAATGCAATTAATGAGGCAACGCAGGCAATGTCTCAACAAGATTATATCAAGCTTTACATTTCACAGATTTTAATACGGTTAAGCAATCTTTGTGGCAGGATAAATCTCTATATGGGGATTTATACTCTTAACTTGGAGAAGAAGTTCAAAGAGATGGGAATAGTTGAAGGTACACAAAGCACGGAAACTTTATTCTTTATCGAATTACACCTTGAACTAGCTATCAAAATGTGTGAGAACCGGATTAAAGTTCTCACAATTGATCTGGTTCATGATTATGAATACCTATTTGATACCCTGGAGCAAGATGACCAGATTTCTATTATAATCAATGACTTCAAAAAGAATATTCCTCCAAAGCACGGATTTCGTCCAAGCCAAAAAATTAACTGGCAAGGTACTGCAGCAGAATTTGTTGAGCTCTTTGCAAAACTTATTAAAACTGGTAAGCTTTCATTGAATGGCATCTCAGACACTGATCCGCTCGTAAAAATACTTCATTCAATGTTCATGATTGAAAAAGACAGGGGTGAAGGCGAAATTGCTGAAGGCTCACTTTGCACGAAATTTAAAGAATACAATTCAACGGTCCGGTAGATTCCAACCTCTTGCTATTCCTCAATGTATTATTACAGTAATAATACAGTAATCTGATTTTCAGTATATTGCATTTTATTGCTATATTTTTGCATCATAATCTTTCATTTGGCCAAACGAAGATTACAACAAATCTTTTGTTTAATCTTAAAACTTCAAAACCATGGAAACCTGTTGTATTCCATCCGACAAACTCAATGAACTTCTTAACAAGGTAGACAATCTGCACTCGAAGTTCGACAAACAATCTCAGCAAAATCCTTTATCAGAGCGTTGGCTCGACATCCAGGAGACCTGCCAATTGCTTAAAATATCGAAGAGAACGCTTCAGTCATACCGCGATAATGGTGTGCTAAGTTTCTCTCAGATTGCTGGCAAAATCTATTTTAAAGCTTCTGACATTGAAGATCACCTGAAGAATCATTATGTAAAAGCTTTTAAAAATAAATAAGCCATGAACATAAGTATCTTCCGCAAATTCAATGACGTCGTTGAAAATAAGTCCATCCCGGATATCCTCAAAGATATTAAGGACGGCAAGTATGAAAAAGAAGTCCTTAAAATCCGTGATCTGGCGAAGGCCAACATGAAGGAAGAAGCCGACAACCTCAAAAAGAGGTTGTTGGCCTTTACGCCTTCCGGTTTATACGAAGGTGGCAGAAAACCTGAGTATCTCAAAGAATATACAGGATTTATAATCCTGGATATTGACAAATTAAATCCTGATCAGGTCAGTTCTTTGTTTTTATTGGCTATTTCTTTGGATTATACCTATTCTTGCTTCCAAAGCCCTTCCGGATTGGGATTGAAAATCCTTGTCAGGGTGAGTACTAAACTCGAACAGCACGTAATCTCTTACAACCAGGTTGCAGACTATTATGAAAAGGAATTAGGGGTAAGTATCGACCGCTCTGGTAAAGATGTTTCACGTTTATGTTTTATGTCGTTTGACCCAGATTTGTATTTCAATAAGGACAGCTTGTCATTTGGAGTTCCCAAATCTTATACTCATGACCAGGAACAAGATCAACCAATTGAATCAGACTTTGAGGCAGCTTTTCAGAAGTGTGTTGATTTTACTGATCAAAAGGAGGATTATGCGACCGGCAACCGAAACAATTACATTCATCTCTTAGCTCACAATTGTAATCGGGATGGTATCCCTCGTGAAGTTGCTCTTAATCTTATCACTGGTAATTATGACCTACCTTTAAAGGAGATTGAAAGTACAATCACTGGTGCCTATGCAACAACTACAGAGCATAACACGAAAAAGAAGAAACCGAAGCTTTTACTGATTGATAAGATCGAACAATTTCTCTCAGGTAATTATGCTTTCCGATTCAACGAAGTAACAGGAAGGCTTGAGATTAAAAATAGAACTGAAGAAACCTTCGAGCCTGTCAGTGATTACATAGAAAATTCTGTTCTTCGAAACCTGCTGAAAAATAACATCAGATGCAATCAGTCAACGCTTCGGAGTATTCTTAACTCAAATTTTTGTCCACCCCATAACCCATTTAATGAGTACTTCAACTCATTGCCTCCCTGGGATGGCTGCACAGATTATATTTCACAACTTGCTGGCACTATTACAACTACACAACAAGACTTATGGTTAATTCATTTCAAGAAGTGGCTTGTAGCCTTGGTAGCTACAGCCATCGATCCAAAAGTGATCAATCATACAGTTATTGTTCTTACAGGTGGCCAGGGTATCGGTAAAACTACATGGTCCTTAAAACTGGTTCCCTCGAAACTGATGAACTATGTTTATTCAGGATCTATTAATCCGAATAACAAGGATACGTTGATCCACTTAACTGAATGTATTTTAATAAATCTTGATGAACTCGAAAACCTGAACCGCACTGAAATTGGCTCACTAAAAGAGATGATAACCAAAAGCCATATCCGGATGCGCCGGGCTTATGGTCATAACAACGAATCGCTGGTTCGCCGCGCTTCTTTCATTGGCTCAGTTAATACTTCTCAATTCCTGAACGATTCAACAGGTTCCAGGCGTTTCCTTTGCTTTGAAATCAAATCAATTCAGTATGAGTTCGAGATTGACCTTGATCTGGTTTACTCTCAGGCCTTGCAATTATATCGGGGTGGCTTTCGGTTCTGGTTCGATAAATCCGAGGTAATTTCAATTACAACTAACAATGAGCAATATCAGATTCGCACTGTTGAAGAAGAATTATTGCTGTCATGGTTCAGGAAACCTAAGGCTGGGGAGTATCCTCATTATTTATCCGCTTCACAGGTACTTTCAAAACTGTCTTCCCTTGCGAAAATCAATGCTACTACAGGAAATGTTATCACTTTAGGCAAGGCTCTGCGTAAACATGGATACGAAAGAGTAAAAAAAGGTGGTGCCTGGGTATATCCTGTTATTGAACTTACCTGGGAACAAGTTGAGTCTGAAAGTCACCAGTCACCAGGTGAATCATCGGATACTACACAACACACTGAAGAACAGTCTGTTTCTGTTTCAGAAGATCTGCCCTTTTGACTTTGGGTAAGTAGGGTAAGAAGGTTTTGACAAATCATTTTCTTGCTTTTTAATTTAAAACTGTAAATCCCTTGTATTCCTTACAGTGCCTTCATTTCTCGATGGAGGCACTTTTTATTTATTCTTTTTTCTATTCAATTCATCTTACCCATCTTACCCTATAAATCTTTCTAACAAATTAGCATCTTTTTGCGCTCATTTTATTATTTTTACACTTTTCATTTATTTTTTGAGGTAATGGGTGCAAAAGAGGCGCAAGCACGTATTAAAGTCAACAAGCTTCTTGAAGAAGCGGGTTGGCGATTTTTTCAGACTGCCGAAGGCAGGGCCAATATCAAATGTGAGTATCTTACTCAGTTGAAAATTGGCATTCAGGATGTTGGAACTAACTTTGAAAAAGTCAAGAATGGTTTTCTTGATTATCTGCTACTTGATGAAAACGGGTTCCCTGTTGCTTTAGTTGAGGCCAAGAAAGCGGGTATCGACCCGCTCGACGCTAAGGATCAGGCACGTGCTTATGCTGAAAGTCAGAATGTACGTTATATTTTCTTGTCTAATGGCGAACGCCATTACTATTGGGATCTTCTACATGGTAATCCTTTGCCTGTTCGTAGGTTTCTTAGTCTGAGCCAACTGGGTGAGGCTTCAAAATGGGAACCGGACCCTAAAAGCATGTCAATTATTGAGATTGAGGAAAATTACATTGCGTATTCTCAGGATGCAAAATGGAAATCATATTCTGCCAAAGATCGGGAACTTGTTAAGAAAAACAAGAGTATAAAACTTCTTCGCGACTACCAGGTTGAAGCTGCCAGGGTTATTCAGCGCGAATACATTGCAGGTAAGAACCGTTTTCTTTTTGAAATGGCTACCGGAACCGGCAAAACTCTGTTAAGTGCTGCCATTGTCAAACTCTTTCTCGCAACAGGAAACGCCGAAAGAGTTCTGTTTTTAGTTGATCGTTTGGAACTCGAAACCCAGGCTAAAGATGCTTTCGATAAATACTTTAAAGAAGATAATTATAAGGCAGTAATCTATAAAGAAAACCGTTCAAGCTGGGAACATGCTAGAATAGTGGTCACTACAATTCAGAGTCTCACATATAATAACCATTACCGTTCTGAGTTTATTCCTTCCGACTTCCAGCTTATTATATCCGATGAAGCTCATCGTACCATAAGTGGTAATAATCGGAATATTTTCGAGTATTTTATTGGTTCAAAATTGGGACTTACCGCAACGCCTCGTAATTACCTGAAAGGGATCGATGTGAAAAAAATGCGCGAAAATAAAACACTTGAATTGGAACGTAGACTGTTACAGGATACATACACAACTTTCGGTTGCGAAAATGGTGAACCTACTTTCAGATACGATCTTCAAAAAGCTGTTAAGCATGTACCACCTTACCTGGTTAATCCTTATGTACTCGATGTCCGCACTGATATAACAACTGATTTACTTTCCAAACAGGGTTGGGCAAGTGTCGTTACAGGTAACGAAGAAGAGGAAGAAATCGAAGAAAGTCAATACAAAAATAATACCGGTAAAACAGACGAAACTGCCGAACCGGAGCCGGAGCGTTATTACAAACGTGATTTTGAACGTAAATTTTTCTCCCAGGCGACTAACGATGCGTTCATATCAACATTTCTCAAGCACGCTAAGCGTGATCCTTTAACCGGCGAAATCGGTAAAACTATTCTTTTTGCTGTTAAGCGCACTCATGCCGCTAAACTTGTTAAAATACTCAACGACAAAATTGAGATGCTTTACCCCGGCCGATATAATTCTTATTTTGCTAAACAAGTCACATCCAACATCCCTAATGCACAGGATTGTACTAATGATTTTAAAACCGATCGGAATTGCTTGTCTGGTAATTCCAGGTTTACTGATAAATTCGAGGACTATAAGACTTCAAAAACCCGTGTATGCGTTACCGTAGGGATGATGACAACCGGTTACGACTGCGAAGATCTGTTAAATGTTGTACTCTGTCGCCCTGTCTTTTCTCCAACAGATTTTGTTCAGATAAAAGGAAGGGGCACTCGCTTATATAGGTTTGAACATCCTGAAGCGCCTAAACACGTTGATAAGGACAATTTTTATCTTTTCGATTTCTTTGCGAATTGCGAATATTTCGAGAAAGAATTCAATTACGATCAAAAAATTGAACTCCCTAAGAAATCAGGCGATGCCGGTGGCACAAGCGAGCCTGGTGCTGTAGCCTATGAATTTGATGGTCCCGATGATATTAAAAATATCGAGCAGGAACAGATTGGCGATGATTGTATGAAGATTGACCGTGAAATGTTCAAACCTGTTAAAGTGGATCTCGAAATTCGCGAACAAGTTCAAAATAGTCCTGAAGCTCAGAAATTACTTGACGACGATGATATGCCTGGACTGGTGCGGTTTGTTAACGAAAACATCCTTAATAAACCGGTTGAGTTCTGGAATATGGACAAAATCAGCCATGAACACAATATGAAGCGTAAATTGGATATTGTTGAATATTTGCAGGTATTATTTGGCAAACGGCCACGATTCAAAACCGACGATGAGGTATTAAATGCGTATTCTGAACAATTTTTCATGACCGATAAGGCTGATACCGCAAAAATGTACGAAATTCGCAGCCTGATTTTTGCTTACGTCCTCAATCCCGACATTCGCCGGATTATAGATAAAAAGGAATATCCACGCCTTGAAGTTCATTCTGGTCTCTCTATTGCTGACCTGGAGAAACTGAGCCCTAAGCAGATTAAAGACATTATTTCATTCATTAAAAACAATCATATAATTCAAAATTTTAACCAGAGTGCCTAATGCTTAACAGGGAAGTAAAGAAGAGAATTGACGACATACATGATTTGCTGGTAGGAAAACTCCCTTTGCCATCTGAAAGACTTGAACTCATCACCATCTCGCTCATTTATAAATTTATGGATGATATGGATGAACGTTCAATAAAAATAGGAGGGAGCCGCGGTTATTTTAAGGGTGGACTGTTAAAACATTCGTGGCGTAAAATTGCCGCGTATAAACCCAAATCGCAGGAGAACGCCGCCGACCAACTGGTTACCAATTTCAATAAAGCCATTAAGGCTATTTCCGAAGCTCCCGACATTCCTGAATTTTTCCAGAGTATCTTCCGCAACTCTTCTGTTACGCTTAAAGACGGTCGCATTCTCAAAGCCTTTATGGATGCCATTAACGGGTTCGAGTATTCTAATTCCGAGGAACTTGGTAATGCGTATGAGTACATGCTGCTCACTTTTGGCAACCAGAAGGACATAGGCGCTTTTCGCACTCCGCGTCACATCATTGATTTTATTGTAGAAGTTGTCCAACCTCACAAAAGTGATAAAATCCTCGATCCTGCCTGTGGAACATCAGGCTTCCTTATTTCTGCCTGGAATTATATCCGTAGGTCGAACACTTCAACTCAAAACATCGATAACCCTGATCATTGGGGTGATACACTTTCCAACGAGGAAAATACACTTTTAGCCTCTCATATCCAGGGTTACGACAATACTCCCCTCATGGTTCGCCTGAGTAAGGTCAACATGTTTCTACATAAGATTAAGGACCCTCAGATTAACGAATATGATACCATCAGTTCCGAGAAACGCTGGAACGAAAAGTTCGACTGTATCCTGGCGAACCCTCCGTTTATGACTCCGAAAGGTGGGGTTAAACCGCACAATAAATTCAAAATCAAAGCTCGCAAATCGGAATTGCTGTTCTGCGATTACATCATGGAGCACCTTAAACCGGGCGGAAAAGCCGGATTTATTGTGCCCGAAGGCATTATTACCAATTCGAGCAACAACCACTTCGTAGAGTTCCGCAAATGGGCTGTAAACGAAATGGGATTATGGGCTGTGGTTTCGTTGCCAACAGGTGTCTTCCAGCCGTATGCAGGGGTAAAAACCTCCATTTTATTCTTCGACCGTTCCATTGCCCGCACTGGTAAATCAATTATACTGCTCAAAATTGAAAATGACGGGCATTCACTCAACACGGCCAGGCTCGAAATTGAAGGTTCTGATATTCCGGCAGCCACTAACATTTTATTGAAATTCAAACAGGAACAAATTAAGGAGCAGAATAATATTTCCCTCAATCCTGATGCTGTTAAAACAAAATTTCAGTATTCCATCGTCCCGCGCGAAGACTTTGCTAAACTCGACCCTTATCGTTCCACTTCCACGGCCTGGGATGTTTGCCGTAAAGCTTTGAAGAATCTCGAAAAATCTTTCTCAATTTTTAATGATGCTGTTAAAACTACTCCTTTGCAATTAAGCCGGCAATTCGAGTTATTATATAAAGCCTGCGTAACTTTTACTTTACATACGGGTTATCCTCTCCCGGAAATTAGTAAGTTGAAAATATCATCCAAAAAGGGCAAAAATCGTATGATAATTCCTGTGGATGAAGATCAACTCAAAGCGTTTTTTGAAAATGAGCTAAAAGAACAGGCTGTCATTTGTGGACAACAATCTCCAATCTCTGAATTGCAGACTCCATTCAAATTGCCAACACTAATTATCGATGCTCTTGATAACAAAAGAGAATATAGTATAAGTTTAGATAGGCAGAATGGTATTCGCCCAGTTTTTTCTGAATATAACTTTGTTCGATTGGGTGATACAGAATTATTTGACATTCTTTCAGGCGGTACTCCCGATACAACTGAACCTGAGTTTTGGAATGGAGATATTCCTTGGGCAACGCTTGTCGATTTGCCAGCTACAAATTTTTTCACAACAATTTCACAAACACAGCGAAATATTTCTGATAAAGGGTTAGCCAATTCTTCTGCTAAAATTATCCCACCTAATTCAATAATTGTTTCTTCACGTGCAACTATAGGCCGTTTTGCAATTAATAAAATTGCTATCACTACTAATCAAGGCTTTAAAAACATTGTAATAAAAGACTTTTCGCGTATAGATACAAAGTACATCGCTTATACTTTGACTAATTTGGTTGATCAAATGTTACAAATGGCATCTGGAGCTGTTTTTAAGGAAATTTCTAAAGCTAATTTTTCAAATTTAGAAATTCCACTTCCCCCACTTAACATCCAGCATCAACTTGTAGCTGAACTCGATACCTACCAGAAGATTATTGATGGGTGTAATCTTATCATTGAAAATTTTTCCGGTATTTCAGGGATTGAATTAATCCAAAATAAAGACTCAGTCCTCCGAATTGGTGAATGTTGCCATATTATTACAGGAGGAACTCCGTCTACTAAAGAACCTTCTTATTGGGATGGGAATATTCCGTTTGTTACAAGTGCTGATATAGAACATGTATTCAAAATAACTCCAAGGCGTTTTATGTCTTATAAAGGAGCAAAAGAATCCGCAGTTAATCTTCTGCCTTCAGGAAATGTATTGGTTGTTTCTAGGGTTGGGCTTGGAAAAGTTGCATTTAATTCATTTGAACTAGCCTACAGTCAGGATTGCCTTGGATTAATCCTCAAAGATCATAGACTACTTCCCAAATATCTGTGTTTAGTTATAAGTCAGTTCGCAGAACATATTAAGACAATTGGAACAGGTGTAACCATTAAAGGAATTACTAAAAATGATATCTCTAATCTCGAAATTCCGGTATTGCCATTAGAGACACAAATGAAAATTATTCAGGAAGCTGAAAATGAATATAATACACTTGAAGGCTGTATTGCTTTAAAATCCAAAATGGAAACTAAAATCAAGCAAGTGGTCAGTAATCTTTGGAATAAAGAATAACATAGCGCATCAGTATTTATAAATACAAAAATGGATACCACAGGTGACAACCTCCTCAACAACCGCAACATCAAGCCAACCGCCATGCGCGAACTGGTGTTGAAAGTCCTTACTGAACAAACCACTGCAATAAGCCTGGCTGAACTTGAACATAAGTTTCATAAAGCCGATAAAGTCACTTTATTTCGCACACTAAAAACATTCGAGGAGAACAAACTCATTCATAGTATCGACGATGGCACCGGCTCGGTTAAATACGCGCTCTGCACCGAATCCTGCCAATGCAATCCGGATGATTTGCATGTGCATTTCTTCTGTACTTCATGCCATCACACATTTTGCCTCAACGATATTCCAATCCCGTCAGTCAATTTGCCGGTGCATTTTAATCTCGAAAGTATCTCAATGGTCGTGAAAGGAATATGCTCAAATTGCAGAAAGTAACTTTGCAACTTGGTTGCATGAACTTTTACATTACTTTTGCGGTTTATTCGTCATATGAAGATTTTCGCATTCATATTAGCCCTCATTGTAATGTGGCTCACTACAATACCTTGTATTGATGTGCCTAAGGATAATACTTTGCATAAAATCGAACTATCAAAACAAAATCAGGATACCCGGCATCAGGATGATACCGATCATTGCTCTCCTTTCTGTACATGTAATTGTTGCCAGTCTAATATTGATATTACCTATTTCATAGTTTCAACACCTACTGGTGCTATAAGTATCAATTTCTATAATCTCGCTCCAAATTTCCAGAGCCCGGTTATTTTCGATTTTCAGGTCCCTCCTAAAGCTTAATCTCTCTTTTCGTTAAAGCATATTATCATTCAAGCTATATCCCCGTCCGGGGTTAAGCAGAATGTAATAATGTCGCACTTTATCTCTTCTATTTCCATCCGGAAAATATACCACATGTTTATTCCATAAGCCGGGAAGCATAATGTTAAAGAAAAAAGCAAAAAAGAAGAAACGAATAAAAATTACACCCAGTCTGGTATTCCGATGGTTCTTAATTACTCTGGGATCAATTGTAGTTATTGCTGCCATCATAGCCAGGATATATCATTTTGTTCACTTTCATGTAAAATAAAATTCTTATGATA
>APMI01014906.1_pt1 | contig 10579 bp, 1 predicted proteins | sample 667938 | NCBI WGS metagenome assembly APMI01 (sample SAMN01084076, study PRJNA167559) | wastewater metagenome | biome: Wastewater | place: Denmark: Ejby Moelle, Odense | collected 2011-11-28
AAGAGCCGGACTTCGGAGCCGCAGCTTTCATGGCTCGCCTTCGCCGTCACGGGCAAGGCGCGGGCCTCCATCCGCCGTTTCGTGCGCCAGAAGGAACGCGCCGAAGTCGCCGCCATCGGGCGCAAGCTCTATGAGGAGATCGTCGAGCGCCTGCCCGGCACCGTGGGCAAGAAGGCGCTGGCTGACGCGATCAAGCGGCTGAAGATGGCGGGCGAGGAAGACCTGATGTTCGCCGTCGGATCGGCCAAGGTCGATGACCGGCAGGTGATGGAAGCCCTGATGCCGGGCAGCGCGGCGAACCTGCCCGATCCCGATCACTGGCCCAAGCAGAAGCGCGCGATCGCGGTGCGCGGACTGACTCCGGGCATGGCGTTCCAGCTTGCCGCCTGCTGCCATCCGGTGCCCGGCGATCGCATCGTCGGGCTGCGCCGGCCGGGCAAGGGCGTGGAAGTCCACGCGATCGACTGCCTCAACCTTGCCAACGGGATCGATGCCGACTGGATCGACCTTTCGTGGGATGCGCGGACTGACGGCGCGATCGGCCGCTTGCGCGCCGAGCTTTACAATCGCCCCGGCACGCTGGCGGAAATGGCGGGGATCTTCGCCAAGAACCACGCCAACGTTGTCAATCTGGAAATGACCCAGCGCGAAAACCCGTTCCATACCTACGAGGTGGATCTGGAAGTGCGCGATCTGGCGCACCTTACGCGCATCATCAGCGCCTTGCGCGCCAGCGACGCCGTGGCGCAGGCCGAGCGCATCTGATCCTGCCGGGCGCCACATTGCCAGCCGCCAGGCCCCGTGATCGCGGGTGTACAGTGTTTCCGGCAGAGGGTTTCCAGTATCCGAAACGGACTATGTTTATGATGCGGATTTTTTCATTTATTTTCCGGTGCTTGATTGTCTCTTAAAAAAGATGCGGCGTAAAACGGATATTTAATGCGTTTTACAACTGGGTAAATAATTACCGGGAATTAACCACTATTTACTTATCCGACTGGCGTCTGTCGCGACGAAAATTGCGCGACGAGGGGTCGGTTTATTATGAAATTTACAAAGTCGATCGCGGTAATACGCGTATTTATCGGACTGTATGTTTTCCTGCTTGGCGGGATGGCTTACGCCGCAGACTTGCAGGTTTCACAGTATTCAGCCGACCCTGATCCAATAGGCTCGGGCGCCCAGGCGACTTTTTCAGTCACCGTCGCAAATAACAGTACCCCGACGGTCAGCAACGCCGTGGTCACGATCGCGGTGCCGGGGAACTTCGAGGTTGCCGGTACGGCGGGCGACATCCCTTCGTATTGCGCGCTGTCCGGCACGCCAGGCAGCCAGACGCTGACCTGTACCCTGACGACCCTGCCGGGCGGTGGCGTGGCCAATGCCCGGACTTTCAGCTTCAAGGCGACCGCCAAGACGCCGGGCGCCAGCAACTCGACCGCGACCATAGCCGCAGCCGGGAACAGCGATTCCAATCCGGGGAACGACAGCCTGACTATCACGCCCACGGTGCGGGCGGGTGCGGACATCGCGCTGGTGAAAGCCGGATCGGCTTCCAGCGTGCCGGCCGGCGGCATTCTGCAATATACCCTGTCCGCGACCAACAACGGGCCGAACACCACCGCGGCGATCCGCGTGGTCGACAACCTTCCCGCCGCCAGCGACTTCCAGTTCCAGTCCGCCACGGGCTCGGGGTGGACCTGCAACCTTTCCGGGACCACGCTGACCTGCGACTACAGCGGTAGCGCACCGGCGGTCGGCCGCAGCTTTCCGGCCATCACGATCAGCGGCAAGATCACCAAGAACACCGCCGGCACGATCAGCAACATCGCGGCGGTGAGCATCATCGATCCGCTGGTGCTCGATCCCGCCACGGGCAACAACATTTCCAACACCGTCGTGACCAATGTGCAGGCGGGCGCGGATCTCCAGGCGATCAAGTCGATGACTTCCACGATCACCGTGGGGCAGGGGGGCAGCATCGTGCTGTCGATCCGCAATACCGGGCCGCAAACAACGCCGGCGGGAACGAAGATCGCCGACACCATCGACAGTTCGCTGACGATCGGCGCATTGCCCTCCGGCTGCGCGCGATCCGGCCAGACGGTGACCTGCACCGCGTCGTCGATCGTCGCCACGGGGCAGGTGGATTTCGTCATTCCGGTAACGGGCTCGTCGGCAACCTCAGGCGTCCTGACCAATACCGCGCATGTGACCCCGCCCAGCGGATTCACCGATCCGGATATGAGCAACAACGATGCCTCCGCGCCGTTCCAGGTGGTGCTGCCGAACGCGGACCTTGAACTCTATTCCAAGTCCAAGAGCCCCAGCCCCGTCGCGCCCGGCGCGGACATCACCAGCACCATCGTGGTGCGCAATCTGGGGCCGTCCGCGGCAAGCTGGACCCCGGCCACGCCGATCCGCGTGACCGACACGCTGAGCGCCGACGAAACCTACGTCAGTGTTTCGGGCAACTGGTCCTGTTCGGTTTCGGGCGTGGTGGTCACCTGCCAGACGACGGATTCGGGCACGCTCCAGGTCGGCGATCTGCTGTACCTCTCGCTCGTCACGAAAGCGGGAACGGGTGTCGATACCGACGTGGTCAACACCGCGTGTACCGACCGTACCGCCGGGTCGGCGCACACGCCGTCCTCGCCTTCCAGCCCCACCGGCAACGATTGCCGCTCGGCCGGCGTGCGCTCCACGACCAAGGCGGCGGACATTTCCATCGCCAAGGACATGAGCCTTTCGCCCTCTGGCGGCTGGACCCATAACCTGGCGGTCGCGAACACCGACGGCAGCTATTACATCCGCCTGCGCGTGTCGAACGCCGCCGGCGGCGACCTGGCGCGCACGGTTTACGTGACCGACGCCATTCCCGATTTCATCACCAGCGGCAGCTACGTCACCGCCGTCAACCAGAACAGCGTCAGTTCGGGCAGCATGAGCTACAACCAGTGGAACGGGCTGGTGACCTGGGCGCTGTCCAACCTGGCGGCGGGCGCCACCGAAACGCTGGTGATCCGCGTGGACCGGCCGTTCGAAAGCGGTTCCTACACCAACTTCGCCTCGGTGTTCTCGCCCGACACGACCGAGACCAACAACGCCAACAACAGCGATTCCGCGAACTTCAGCGTGGGCGCGGTGGCCGACATGACGATCAATTCGAAGTCGGTAACGCCCGATCCGGTGCGCGTGGGCGTGCCTGCCACCTATATCATCAGCGTGCGCAACGATGGCGCCAACCCGGCGGACAACGTGCAGGTGGTCGACGTGATCGATCCGGCGCGGTTCCAGATCACCGGTACGCCGAGCACGACCAAGCCCGGCGCAAGCTGTTCGGTCGTGCAGGCCACGGGGACCGTGACCTGCGCCATGGGCCAGTTCGCGCGGACCGAGGTGCGGCAGATCAGCATCGATGTGCTGCCGAAATACCCGTTCGGTTCCGAGACGGTGGCCACGCTGCCGATTACGCAGGCGAACAAGGCCACCGTCACCACCTCGACGCTCGACGCCAACGGCGGCAGCGATCCCAACGCGGGCAACAACGCCTTCACGCTGAACCACACAGTGAACGGCCCGGCGTTCGATCTGGCCGTGACCAAGACCGAAAGCGACCCGGTCAATGACGATCCGGTGCGGTTCGACGAGACGCTGAATTACGACATCCGCGTTTCCAACTACGGCCCTTCGCGCGCCACCAACGTGATCGTCACCGACATTCCCTCGCCGCCGGCCGGGCTGACGACCACGCTGCAGTCGGTGACGGTGAACCCGGTTGCGGCCAACGGCGGGCTGTCGCTCCAGGCGGCGCCCAACGCAGGGTGCACGCCTTCGGGCGCGACCTATGTGTGCCGCATCGATGCGTCGAACGCGGATGCCAACTACCTCGATCCTTCGCGGCAGGTGGTGTTCCGGCTGGTCTTCGCCATCGGCGGCACGCCGCCTTCGGCCCCGGTTACCTACAGCAACGCGGCGGAAGTGACCTCGGCCGAACAGCCGGTGTGGAACGGCACGGGCGCGGATTCGCAGACGGCCAACAACCGCGCGGTGCAGACGACGACGATCCGGCCGTCCACCGATCTCCAGATCGTGAGCAAGACGCGCACCGGAGCGCTGATGCGCAACGTCAACGAACCGGTCGAATTCACCATCCGCTTCCGCAACAACGGGCCTTCCACCGCAACGCGGGTGCGCGTGACCGACGTGCTGCCCGCCGGCTTCGTCTATGCCGCAACCCCCGCGCCTTCGACCGCCATTCCCGGCGGCAGCGGCGCCAGCGTTTCGGGCCTGACCTGTTCGGGCACGACCACTATCACCTGCGATATCGACGGCAGCTTCCCCGTGGGCGCTGCGCAGCTTGTGGACCTGAAAGTCCGCGCCAAGGCACAAGGCCCCTACAGCGGCGCGCTTTCGCCGATGGACGCGACCGACACCGCCACGATCACCCCCGGCCTTGACGGCAGCGGCGATCCGCTGAGCGAGGATGCCGACAACACCAACAACAGCCAGTCGGCGGTCGTCCAGATCAAGCCTTCGTCCATCGCGGGCACGGTCTATGCCGACAACAACGACAACAACGTGTTCAACGGCGGCGAAGGCATTGCCGGCGTCACCGTGTCGCTGACCGGCACCGACATCTATGGCAACGCGGTTTCGGCCACGGCCATCACCAATGCGTCGGGGGCGTTCGTGTTCGACGTGCTGCCGCCTTCGGATGCGGCGGGCTATGCGATCGTCGAAACGCAGCCGGCCAACTTCTACGACCTCAACGAAACCGCGGGCAGCGCCGGCGGCACCGTCAACAACGCGGTCCGTGGCAACACCCCGGCGGAGAACACCATCGGCGGCATCGTGCTGGCGGCGCAGACCGCGGCGACCGGCTACCTGTTCCAGGATCACGCCAGCGCGGTGATCGTGGCGGTCAACGACAACCCGCCGGCAGTCAACGGCGCGACCGGCCAGACGAACATCGTCAATGCCTTTGCCAACGATACCTTCAACAACGCCGCCATCGATCCGGCGAAGATAGTCACGACGATCGTGACCCCGGCGACGAATCCCGGTGTGACGATGGATACCGCGACCGGTCTGGTCAGCGTGGCGCCGGGTACGCCGGCGGGCACTTACACCATCGACTATCGCATCTGCGACAAGGCCGATGCCGCGACGTGCGCCACGGCGCGCGTAACGGTGATCGTCACCGCATCGCCGGTCACCGCCACCAACGACACGATCAGCGGGATCAACGGCGCCACCGGCGCGGCGGATGTCCTGTCCGCGCTGACCGGCGATACCGTCAACGGCGCCGCGGCGACGACTGACATGGTGACCATTGCCGTTGCCACCGGATCCACGGTGCCTTCGGTGCTGACGTTCGATACCGCCACCGGCAAGGTTTCGGTCCATGCCGATACGCCGGCCGGCACCTACAGCTTCAACTACCATATCTGCGAAAAGCTGAATCCGGCCAACTGTGCCATCGCCACGGAGACCGTCTCGGTCGTCGCCGGCGCGATCGCGGCGGTGAACGACAGTGCCACCGGCATCAATGGCGCGGCGGGCGCGACCGGGGTGCTGAATGTGCTGACGGGCGACACGCGCAACGGCGCGGCGGCGACCACGGGCACCGTCACCATCGCGGTGGCGCCCGGTTCGACCGTGCCGTCCGAACTGACCTTCGATACCGCCACCGGCGCGGTCTCGGTCAAGCCGGGGACTCCGGCGGGCACCTATCTGTTCAACTACCGCATCTGCGAAACGATCAACCCGACCAACTGCGCCACCGCCGAAGCGCGCGTGGCGGTGGTGGCTGGCGTGATCGCGGCCGCGAACGACACGGTTGGTGGCGTCAACGGAACGCTGGGCGGCAGCAATGTGCTCAACGTCCTGGCGGGTGACACGCTGAACGGTGCGCCGGCCACGACATCGACGGTGGCGATCGCGCTGGCGCCAGGCGCCACGGTCCCGGCCGGGCTTACGTTCGATCCGGCGACGGGCAACGTCTCGGTCGCGCCGAACACGCCGGCGGGAACCTATCACTTCGACTATCGGATCTGCGAGAAGCTCAATCCGACCAACTGCTCCACCGCGACCGCAACGGTAACCGTGGTCGCCGCGCCGATCACGGCGGACGACGATGCCTCCTCGCCCGTCACGGGTGCGACCGGTGCCGCCGACGTGGTCGACGCGCTGGACGGGGACGCGCTCAACAATGCCCAGGCCAAACTGGCCGACGTGGCGATGACGGTCGTTACCCCGGCCACAGCGGTGGGTGGCAATCCGGTGCCCGTGCTTGATACGGCCACCGGCAAGGTCAGCGTGCCGGCGGGAACGCCTTCGGGCACTTACACCATCGATTACCGGATCTGCGAAAAGCTGAACCCGGCCAATTGCGCCACCGCCAGGATCACCGTGCCGGTAACGGCGGCCGCGATCACGGCAGGCAACGACAGCGCGACCGGCATCAACGGCGCGGCAGGCGGCACGGGTGTGCTCAACGTTCTGTCGGATGACCGGCTGAACGGGATGGCGGTAACCGCGGGGACGGTATCCATCGCCGTTGCCGCCGGATCGACGGTGCCTGCGGTGCTGACGTTCGATCCCGCTACGGGCGCGGTCTCGGTCAAGCCGGGGACGCCGGCGGGGACCTATCACTTCGACTACACGATCTGCGAAAAGCTGAACCCCACCAACTGCGCGACAGCCACGGCCAGCGTGACGGTGGTGGCCGCGCCGATCGTCGCCACCCCTGACAGCGCGACCGGGATCAACGGTGCATCGGGCGCGGCGGGCGTGCTCAACGTGCTGGGGGGGGATACGCTCAACGGGGTGGCCGCCACCACGGGAACGGTCACGATCGCTGTGGCCTCGGGCGCCTCGGTGCCTGCAACGCTCGCGTTCGATCCCGCCACGGGCGCGGTCTCGGTCAAGCCGGGCACGCCGGCGGGCACCTACAGCTTCGACTACACGATCTGCGAAAAGTTGAACCCCACCAACTGCGCGACGGCCACGGCCAGCGTGACGGTGGTAGCCGCGCCCATCGTCGCGACCAACGACACCGTTCCGCCGGTCAATGGCGGCCAGGGTGGCGCGGGTGTGATTGACGTGCTGGGCAACGACACGCTGAACGGTGCGCCGGCCGACAAGGGCACGGTCACGATCTCGGTCGTCACGCCGGCCACGCCGATCAACGGGGGCGCCGTGCCGGTGCTCGATCCGGCCACGGGCCTGGTCAGCGTGCCGGCGGATACCCCGGCGGGCACTTACACCATCGACTATCGCATCTGCGAGAAGCTGAACCCGACGAACTGTTCGACGGCAAAGGTAACCGTGCCGGTCAGCGCCGGTCCGATCACGGCGAAGGATGACAGCGCCACCGGCATCAACGGTGCATCGGGCGCGACGGGCGTGGTCAACGTGCTGGGCGGGGATACCCGCAACGGCGCGGCCGCGACCACGGCCACCGTCACCATCGGCCTTGCGCCGAGGGCGACGCTGCCGGCCGGGCTGGAGTTCGATACGGCCACGGGCGATGTCTCGGTCAAGCCGGGCACGCCGGCGGGCACTTACAGCTTCGACTACCAGATTTGCGAGAAGCTGAATCCCACCAACTGCGCGACCGCAAAGGTTAGCGTCACCGTCATTCCCGCGCCCATCGTGGCGGTGGATGACACGGTTTCCGGCATCAACGGCGGTTCGGGCGCGGTCAACGTGCTGAACGCGCTGGGGGGCGATACGCTGAACGGCCAGCCGGCGACGGTTGCCACGGTAACGCTGTCGTTGGTGAACGCGCTGCCTGCCGGCTTCACGTTCGATCCCGCCACCGGCAACCTCGGTGTCGCACCGGGCACGCGCGACGGCACTTACGCCATCCCGTACCGGATCTGCGAGAAGCTGAACCCCACCAACTGCGCCAGTGCGACGATGACGGTTACCGTGATCCCGCCGCGCAGCACGGTTTCGGGCATCGTATATCTCGACGGCAACCTCAGCCGCACGCACGAAAGCAGCGAGGCGCTGCTGGAAGGCTGGACCGTGGAAGTGGTGCGCGGTGGCGCGGTGGTCGGCACTACGCATACCGACGCCAAGGGCTTCTACAGCATTCCGGACCTGCTGAGCGGCGATGGCTATTCCATTCGCTTCCGCCATGCGGCGAGCGGGGTGGTCTATGGCCGGATCGACAGCGCGGTGCTGCCGGTCAACGCCACGCTGGCCGACCAGAACATGCCGATCGATCCGTCTGGCGTGGTCTATGACTCGGTCACCCGCAGCCCGGTTCCCGGCGCGGTGGTGACGCTGGTGGACGATGGCGGCGTGCCGCTGGCGGATACCTGCTTCATCGATCCGGGCCAGGCACGCCAGGTCACGAGCGCCGATGGCCTCTACCGCTTCGACATCGTGGCGGGCGCGGCGGCCCAGTGCCCGGCGGCACGCACCGGCTATCACCTGAAGATCACACCGCCTGCGGGATATTCCGGGCCGGAATCGACGGTGATCGCGGCGCAGCAGGGCCTGTTCAACCCCGCCGGCCGTGGCACTCCGGCGCCTGTGGTGGCCAATGCCGGCGCGCCGCAGGCTTCGGACCCGACGACCTATTTCCTCGGCTTCCTGCTGGGGCAGGGTGACGGCAACGTGGTGAACAACCACATCCCGCTCGATCCCTTCCTGTCGCGCACGCCGCTGATCGTCACCAAGATCAGCGACAAGCGGACCGCGAACGTGGGTGATCTGGTGCCTTACACCATCACCGTGCGCAACACCGAGGCGCTGACCCGCGCCGGGGTGGCGGTCGTGGACATCCTCCCGCCGGGCTTCCGCTATGTCGCGGGATCGGCGCGGGTGGAAGGTCTGCCGCTGGAGCCGGTGGCGAACGACCGCGAACTGCGCTGGAACGGGCAGGTCGTGCCCGGCAACACCACGCTGACCTATCGCATCATCGCGGTGATCGGCGCGGGCGTGACCGAGGGGGATCGCGTCAACACCGCCGTCGCCCGCAGTGGTGGCGCAGCGGGCGCGGGTGGCTCGGACATCTCGAACCGGGCGCAGGCCGTGGTCTCGATCGTGCCGAGCACGCTGTTCGACTGCGCCGAAGTGATCGGCAAGGTCTATGACGACCTGAACGGCAACGGATACCAGGACGCAGGCGAACCGGGCATCCCCGCCGCGCGCCTCGCCACGGTGAACGGCCAACTGGTGACGGTGGACGATCATGGCCGCTACCACATCACCTGCGCCGCCGTGCCCAACGCGCTGATCGGCTCCAACTACGTGCTCAAGCTCGACACGCGGACGGTGCCGGAAGGCTATGCGCCGACCACCGACAACCCGCAGTCGATCCGCCTGACGCGCGGCAAGATCAGCGAGTTGAACTTCGGCGTGCAGCGGGCGCGGGTTGTGGCGGTTGCCATCGACGCCCGGGCCTTCGCGTCCGGGAGCGCCGATCTGCTGCCCGCCTTCGCCACGCGGCTGGAAACCCTGAAGACGATCAAGGCCGCAAGGCTGGCGATCCGGGCGACCTACACGGCCGCCGCCGGTGAGCCCGCCGCGCTGGTCGAGGCCCGCCTTGCCAGCCTGCACGACCGGATCGGCGAGGTGTTCCGCAACGGCTGGGATGGCCCGCCACCGGTGATCGAGATCGACATGATCGCCGCCGGCAGTGCCCGCACCAGCGCTTCGGGACAGGAGTAAGACCAATGAACCGCAAGACCATCCTGGCCCAGCAGCCCGCGTTCAAGGCGCGCCATGCCACCCTGCTTGCCAGCGTTTCCGCGCTGGCCGGGCTGGGGATCGCCACGCCGGCCTTTGCCGCGCCGCAACCCGGCTCCATGGCGTCGCAAGCCGATTTCGCGCGGCTTTCCAGACTGGCGATAGGCGCCAACCTGACCGACCGGGCGGCGTTGCCGGGCGCGGAGACACGCCTTGCCGCGCTCTCGGCCAGCCTCGTGCCGATCGCGCCCATGCCGGTCCTGTCGGTCGGGCTGGTCGGCTCGGAGAGCACCGTGCGGCGTGGCGATGCGGCGCTGTTCCTGGGTTACAGCAACTATCCGGCGTTCGTCGATCGCGCGGAACTGCGCGTATTCGCGCCGGATGCGCCGCTCGCCGGGCCGCCGCACGCGGTGGTGGAGGCCGATCGCAACGGGCTGATCCGCTGGACGCCCAGCACGTACGCGGGCGATGCCATGCGCTACGTCTATCGCGTCTACGACCGGGAAGGCCGCTTCGACGAGACCGCGCCGCAGCCGCTCACGGTTTTGTCGGCGGTGCACCTGCTCCCTGCCGAGCCGGTGGCGCGGGCCGACTTCGGCATGGTCGATAGCGCAGGAATCCGTCAGCTCCTGCTCGACGGCGCGCAGGCGGTGGCGGTGGAGGGGCAGACGTCCGCGCCGGATCAACTCGTGCGCATTGCCGGCCAGATCGCGCCAGCCGATGCCGCCGGGCGCTTTGCCGCCGTGCAACTGTACCCGGCCGGCTGCGGCGCGGTGGCGGTCAGCGTGACCGGCGCGTGCGGCGAGAGCACGACCCGGCACGTCATGCCCGATCCGGCACAGACCGTGCCGGCCACCGCGATGGGAACGGG
>APMI01027325.1_pt1 | contig 10579 bp, 6 predicted proteins | sample 667938 | NCBI WGS metagenome assembly APMI01 (sample SAMN01084076, study PRJNA167559) | wastewater metagenome | biome: Wastewater | place: Denmark: Ejby Moelle, Odense | collected 2011-11-28
CGGCGCTGGCGCGTGGCGCGCGATTCGAGCAGATGATTCAGCATTGGACAGCCTCCACGAGGTGAGTGTGGAGACAGCATGGTACGGTCGCATGAGCCGGCGGTTACGCCGGCATGACGCCATGTTGAACGATTGATGAAATGACCGTGACGCGCCGATGATACGGCGATGATGCGCAGATGACGCGCGGATTACGCCTCGAGCTCGCGCATGGACTTCCTCGCCTCGGCCTCGCGAATGGCCCGCTTGGCAATGCGCGTCACCGTCACCGTTAGCACAATCGTGGCGACAATGCCGATACCAATGAGCCACGTGGGCTTTTCGGCACCCGTCTTCACACCCGCCGCGCCAAAGGCGGCGAACGCGCCAATCGTTGGAATCATACCCAGCATGGCGAGCACGAAATCGCGCGGGCGTACGGTCGTGACGCCCAGCGCGTAGTTGGTCAGCACGAAGGGCGCCATGCCGGAGAGGCGAATCAGAAACATGAGCTTGAGGCCGTCTTCGCCAATGACACGGTCGATGACCGTGAGCGTCTCATTCTTCCGTACCTGTTCGGCCACGCGATCGCGCAGAATGGTACGCCCGAGTGTGAAGGCAATGATGGCGCCGATGGTGGAGCCGATGAACACCAGCACCGACCCCTCCAGCACGCCGAATACGGCGCCGCCGGCCATGGTCAGCACAAATGCTGGCAACATACAAATGGTCACCACGATGTACGCGGCGACGAACGCCACTGGCGCGAGCGCGCCAAGGCCGTGCACCCAAGTGGAGAACGCCGGCAGGTACGGCGAGGCCAACTGGCCAACCCCCACACCAAGGACGATGGGGAGGGCAAGGCCAGCCAGTTTGGCGGCGGTAGTGGCGTGCTCGCGAAGGGTACGGGCCATGACGCAATATAGACGCATGACTCCCTCATCCATTTCTTCGCCCGCGCTGCGCACCATGGCGCTGGGTACGGTGCTGCTCACCCAGCTGCTCACGGCGTGCGCCGACCGCCCGAACCAGGATACCACGCTGGCCATCGTGAATGGTCGCGTATGGACCGGTGACTCCACCACACCGTGGGCCGAAGCGGTGGCGATCGGCAACGGCAAGATCCTCGCGGTGGGGACGACGGCGGATATCCGGCGACGCGCTGGTCGCGCGCCGGTCATCGATGCCGCGGGCGGCATGGTCACACCCGGATTCATCGATAGCCATGTGCACTTCATCGACGGCGGTTTCGCGCTGGCGTCGGTCAAGCTGCGCGATGCGAAGACCAAAGAGGAGTTCATCCGACGCATTGCGGACTTCGCGAAAACGGCGCCCGCCGGCACGTGGATTCGCAACGGCGATTGGGATCACACCAACTGGGGCGGTGAGCTGCCCACGCACGAATGGATTGACTCGGTCACGCCGAACAATCCGGTGTGGATCAATCGTCTCGATGGGCACATGAATCTGGCAAACCAATTGGCGCTCACCGCCGCGCACGTGGACGAGCGCACCCGCGACGTGGACGGCGGTACGATCGTGCGTGACGCGCGAGGGAATCCTACCGGCGTGCTCAAAGACAACGCGATGGGGCTCGTGGACGCGGTACAACCTCCGCGGTCAGCCGCCGAGGCGGATATCGCGTTGGACTCGGCCATGCACTACGTCGCGTCGAATGGCGTTACGAGTGTGCACCACATGGGTACTATGGCCGATCTCGCCATTTTCCGGCGCGCCGAGGCGGCTGGCCGGTTGCAAACTCGGGTGGTGGCGCAGGTGCCGTTGTCGCAGTGGGCGGCGTTGCGTGACACGGTGAAGGCACATGGTACCGGCGACGCGTGGCTCCGCATTGGGGGACTCAAAGGGTTTGTGGATGGGTCGCTGGGCTCGCACACCGCCGCCATGCTCGCGCCCTTCGCCGATGCCCCGCGTGATACCGGCCTCTTTGTCACACCGCCCGAAAGTCTGTATGTGTGGACCAAGGCGGCCGATGCGGCGGGCTTGCAGGTCATGGTGCACGCGATCGGTGACAAAGCCATTCGCACACAGCTCGACATTTTTGCGCGGGTGGCGCAGGAGAACGGGCCGCGCGATCGACGCTTTCGTATCGAGCATGCCCAGCACATTGCCGCGGCCGACTTTGCACGCTTCGCGACGCTGGGGGTGATTGCCAGCATGCAGCCGTATCATGCGGCGGACGACGGCCGGTGGGCCGACGCGGTGATTGGTGCGGAGCGCGCGAAGGGCGCATACGCGTGGAAATCGCTGCTCGATGCGCACGCCACGCTCGCGTTTGGCAGCGACTGGTTCGTCGCGCCGCCCACTCCACTGGAGGGCATGAAGGCCGCGGTAACGCGGCAGACACTCGATGGAGCCCACGCCGCCGGGTGGGTGCCCGAACAGCGCATCACATTGGAGCAAGCGCTCCGTGCCTACACCAGTGGGTCGGCCTATGCCGGCTTTCAGGACACACAGCTTGGCACCATTACGGCGGGCAAACTCGCGGATCTCGTCGTGCTCGATCGTGATTTGACAACACTCAAGCCCGACGAGATCGATCGCGCCCACGTGCGGGTGACGCTGGTAGGCGGCAAGGTCGTCTACCAGCGCCAGTAACCGCTACGCGTTACATCGCCTTCTTGGGCTTCTCAAAGCCGCCATCCAGCGCGTTCAGGAACAGCTTGAACGTGCCGTGCGGCTGCGAGCGGAACAGAATCTCCGGACCAAACATCCAGAGCGTGCCCTTGCCAATCGTGGCTTCGGCCATGGCCGTGCCGCCTTCGAGCAACTCCTGACCCCACGCCCAGCCCGAGCGCAGCGAGGTCTTCGAGTCGAACGTCGCCAGCGACCGCACACCCTTCGCCGCGGCATCCGGCCCGAGCTTCATGACCGGACTGGCGTCGAACATGACGATGGGGCGCGGGTTCATGCCCGTCGCAATCGTCGCGCTCGTGTCGAGCTTCACTTCGAGGAGCGAGCCGGGGATGTAGTACTTCTCGCCCGGATACGCGCGGCCGTTGGCGTCGGCCATGTAGTTCTCGATGGGGAGCCCCATCGCCTTGCCAAGTCCGATGGACGAACCAATCGCCACCACGCGACCACCGGCTTCCACGAACGCCTTGATGGCCGGCACCGACTTCTCCGCGCTGATGCGGCCAATCTGACGACGCAGCTCGGCCGGAATGAGCGTCGTGTCGGGTGACCCACCAAAGCCCGCGCCGGGGCCCGCACGATCGGTGAACATGCCGTCGGTGAAGACCAGCACGTCATACTTGGCCTTCAGGTTGCCCGCGTCGATGTCCTGCGGATAGATGGTCGTGAACGGATACTCGAACTTCTCGAGAATCAGTCGCGTCCAGCCGCTCGGCATGCTGCCGCCGTACCGATCGATGAGGGCAATACGCAGCGGCTGCACCGGCTGCGCCGAACCCGGCTTGCTGTTCGCCGCGGCGAAGTTCACGCCAAGGTCCTTCGCGGCCTTCGCGACCACGGCGTCGGCCTGACCACCGGCGGGAATGAACCAAGTGCCGGCGCCCCACGAGGTCGTGCCATCCTTGAAGCCGGTCGGCACACGCGTGGCCTTCACATTCACCTTGGCGAGACGGTTGGCCACCGTGGCCGCATCGTTCACTTCGGCGTTGATGAAGTACCCCGCCTTGCCCTTGGCGACGGTGCCCGCAACCATGGGCGTGATGCCCTTCACCTTTTCGAACGGGCCCGTGAGGCCATCGAGCACGCGCTCGAACTTCACGTCCATCTGGTACGCGAGCGTCCAACCAGCGTTGTCATACGGCGCGATTGGCGGGCCACCCGGATAGCGGAAGTCGTTCGGGTGATCCTGCGGCTCAAACATGTCGAGCACGTGGCCGCGGAACGCCTGACCCGTCATCACGACCCACGAGCCAGCGGGGAACTGCTTGCCGTTCGCGCTAAACGAAGCGGTGGCCTTGTGCACTTCGACGCCCGAGTACTGTAGCGCGCGAATGAACTTGGTGGCCGTGGCGAAGTCGTTCTGCGCGCTGCTCAGGATGTACGCGCGCGGATCGCGATTCTCCGGCTTCTTGAGCTCGGCCATGTACTTGATGTCCACCGGCGTGCTGGCCACGTTCACCGCGCCACCACCACCCCGACGACCACCCGCACCACCATCGGCGTTTGCCGAGCCGCGGTCGGCCGTGATCTTGGCGACCATGGCATCGACACGCTTGGGCGAGATCGTCCAGTTGTCCTTCGCGCCCGCGACGATGGCATCGTTGCCCATCACCCAGCGATTGAACAGGAACTCTTCGCGATAGCGCGACGCCATGTCGAGGAACGCATAGTTCGCCGACACCGAGTAGTCGATGGACTGACGGAAGTGCCATTCCTGCGGCGCCACCGGCAGCGGCAAGCCGGCCGAACGCAGCTGACGTTCCGGCACGAGGGCGACGCGCATTGGCGTCGGGTTGCCAATCGTTTCGGTCAGGATGCCGATGACGTTGTGGAAGTAGCCCACCGTGCGGAGACCACCGTTCCACCACGTGCTGTAGTTCGAGCCCGCGCGGAAGGTGAGACCCGGCTTGTGCTCAAGCACGAAGCGGTGGTTGAGCGCCGCGCCCACGAGGTCGAGGCCCGTGATCATGGCCGGGTGGAACCAGTAGTTGGCCGGATCCCGGTACGGCGGCGCCGCCATCACCGTGCCCGTGGGGCCGGTCTGGTGATGGTTGTACATGATCTGCGGATTCCACTCGATGAACAGCTGCTGCGACATGTTCCGCGACTCGGCGAGCGCGTTCATGTACGCGTCGCGGTTGTTGTCGTGGCCCGCGTACTTCTCGTACAAGCGCGGGATGTTCATGTTGCGCTTGAGGCGGTCCGATTCCTTCATGTACCAATCGGAGACGAGCTCCATGCCGTCCGGATTGGCGTGCACCATGAGAATGATGCAGTCGTCCAGGATGCGCTTCGTTTCGTCGTCGTTGCGGCTGTTGAGCTGCCAGAACGTTTCGATGAGCTGCTGCGCGCCCAGCACTTCGGTGGCGTGGAGACCACCGTCAATCCAGAACACGACCTTGCCTTCCTTCGAGAGGCGGGCCGCTTCCGCCGAGTCGACGCCCTGCGCGGAGGCCAGCTTCCGGGAAATCTCGCGATACTTGTCGAGATTCTTGAGGTTGGCCGGGCTGGAGACGATCGCCATGATCTGCGGGCGACCTTCTTCGGTCAGTCCGATGGTATCGAGGATGACGCGGTCGCTCTGCTTCGCGATGGTGGCGAAGTACTGGTGCAGCTTGGTGTAGTTGGGGAGCACGTAGTCGGCGCCGATATCGTGGCCGAAGAATTCCTTCGGCGACGTAAGGCGCTGCTGCGCGGGAAGCGCGAGCGGCATGGCGGCTGCCAGGAGCAGGGCAGCGGACAGCCGAGTGGCACGACCGAGGCGTGGCATACGGGGACTGGTGGAGATGGCGGGGGACGAATCGTGACCGACGCGTCCGAAATGCCCGGAGGGGCCGGGACACCGAGGATACGATGGGAGCAGGAGCCCCGTTGGGCTAGAGCCGTATTGTGGGCGCGAGTCGGGGGTACGTATCTTCGCGGACCGGCCAGATGGCCGTTTCCCGTCCCACACCTCGGAGTAACCTCAATGCCACGTTATTTCGCCGGCGCCCTGGTGGGCGCGCTGCTGGTTGCGGCGCCGCTCGCCGCCCAGAAGCCGGCCCCGAAGGACACGGCCAAGGCCGCGATGGCCGGTATGGATCACAGCAAGATGGCCGGCATGGACCACGGCGCGATGCAGGACAAGATGAAGAGCGGCGCCAAGGCGGAGGCGTGGAAGGAGCTGGACGCCTACCACGCGCTGATGATGGCTACCTGGCACCCGGCCAAGGAGAAGAACGACCTGGCGCCCTTCCGCGCCAAGGCGGCGGAGATGGTGGCGTCAGCGAAGGTGGTGGCGGCGTCCAAGGCGCCGGCCAGCTGCGGCAGCAAGGCGGAGGTCATCGCGGCGCAGAAGGCGTTGCCGGCCGAAACCGAGAAGGCCGCCAAGTTGGTGAGCCCGAAGACCACCGACGCGGACCTCAAGGCGGCGCTCAAGACGCTGCACGACAAGTTCGACGTGCTGGAGATGGGCTGCGGCGCGATGGAGCACGAGATGGACGGCAAGAAGAAGTAGCCGCGAAGGCGGCACTTTCTTCTCGACAGTCAGCGCCGCCTCACCCGCGGCGCTTTCTGTTTGGCGTCGGGTTCGCTCAGCAATACACGCCGCGACTCGAAGTAGGGAGCGCGCTGCCGATCGTCGACCTGAAGGACTTCGCCTGTCTCTTGGCTGATCTGCCACACTTCCGGCGTAGGGCCCGTCTCCAATAGCACGCGCCACGTTGGAAATCGCCCAATGACCGTCTCCACCGTGTCGGCTTCGTCAACGCGAAGATTGACCGCGACCATGCTCGGCGCCGCCATGCCCATCTCAAGTCGGCGAGGGATTGCCACGCTGCCACGCCAGCCGGGCTTCAGTACTAGCGTGCGAAACAGCAGCTCGATCGACGACTCCGTGATGGCCGCAAAGCGATCGGGTGCGAAGGGCATGATGGTCTCGTTGCTGGCAATGCGACCTCGGAGGCCGGCACGCGGTAGAAAGTACGCTGGCGCCTGTCGACTCGTATCGATCATCTCCGAGCGCATTCGGTCGCCACTCGACGAGTAGTCGTGCGACGTGCGAAGCGACTGGTGCTGCGGCCACTCACCCACCACGGACACGCTGCGTAGTGGTTGCAAGGTTGAACGATGGAGCCACAGCGTATCGCTCACTTGCGACCCGCGCGTACGAACGAGACGCCACGCCGGCGTTCCGTCAAGCGTCACTGAATCGACCCTCTCGGTGAGCACGCCGTGCGGTAGCAGCTCGTGATAGAGTGTGGCGACGCTTCGGAGGTACGAGCGTTGTCCCGGGTGAATGCGTCTCACCTCACCGACGCGAACCGGAGGATACGCAGCGGGCATCGCTATGCCCGCCTGCGCGAATGCGAGGCGCGGCCATGGCGCGAGCAATTCGCCGAGCGACTCAGAACTTTCACGCGTGCTCGAATCGCTGGACTCCGTCAAATGCGACGGCGCCACACGCGCCGAAGGAGGCGCGCGGTCGATCACCAATGAGAGCAGCAGGAACGCGGCAAGACCGCCTCCTGACACGAGTACGCGCTGTCGCCAGGATCGGCGCGAGCGCGACGGAACGGGCGCGGGAAGGTAGGGCACGCTCGGCAGCAAGACTCGCGCGCCACGTGCGCGCGAGCGCTGCACGCGCGCCTGGAGGAACTCGTCGTCGCCATCCCACACGAGCGAGCGCATCGCGGCTCCGAGCGCCGCATCGGTGTCATTCTCCGTGGCGTCGACAGACGAGTCAACGCCGAGATGATGCTGTTCCGTCATACGACACCTCCCAGCAGTGTGCGTAGTTCGCGGGTGGCCCGATGCAGTCGCACCTCCGACGCGCCCGGGGTGATTTCAAGGAGGGCGCCAATCTCGGCGTGGGTGTAGCCATGCAGCGCGCGGAGTACAAACACGTGTCGCAGGGCCGGGCTCAACGTGCGCAGCGCGACCAGCAGGCGCTGGCGCAGCCAGGCATCGCTGCCTGGGAGCTCGGGCGCGGTGAGCTCGCAGAGTGCCTCAGGGCCGCCGTTCCGCCGCGCGGCCCGCTGCCTCAACAACACGAGCCGTACAACGATGCGCGCCAACCACGCCCCGAACTTTCCACGCTCCTCATAGTGCGCCAGCGCCTCGGGCAGGCCAACGAAGAGGTCGTGCACGACGTCCTCGGCGTCGCTCCGCGAGGCGGAGAGCCGAAGGGCCAGCGTCAGCAGTTCCGGTGCATGATGGCGATAGCAGGTCTCAAGCGCCTCAGGATTTCCGGCGCGGAGCGCGACCAAATCGATCGGTCGGGGCGGCGGACGCCGCGGATCGTCGGGCATAAGCAGCGCGGTCATCGCAGCACCCCTGATGGGACATTCACATGCCGGTGTGTCATACCAACCAATACCGACGGTCTCGCAAAGCTTACACGCGGAAAGAGCATCCCGACAACTTGTCGGGATGCGGTCCCGATCCGACTGCGCTCGTCTGCAGAATCCCGGCACTCGACGGGGGGCGGGCACGGACTGGTGCATGAGACAGCTGTTCACGGTGAGGTCAACGTATAGCAGAAAGCCGCGGCGCCTGAATCAGATGCCGCGGCTTTTTGCTCCCACCAACTACATCGCGATCTTCTTGAGCTGGAGCTTCTTCGCCTGCTCTCGTAGATGCTCGTCCATCTTGAGGCGCGGGATACCGTTCTTCAGCCACTCGGGCGCCGGCTGCGCCTTGAGATACGTGTCCCAGTACTCAATGAGCCGCTGGCTGTAGTCCTTGCGGTTCTTGAGTTGCGCCAAGCCATGATTCTCGCCGACGTACTCGAGAAGAATCACGTCCTTGTTCAACTGCCGAAGCGTGTTGAAGTATGTGATGCCTTGATTGAAATCCACCGCGCCGTCTTTGTCGTCGTGCAAAATGACGAGGGGCGTCTTGACCTTGTCGGCGAAACGGTTCGGCGAGTTCCGCTCGTAGGCGTCCTTGTTCTCCAGGAAGTTGCCCTTGAAACGCCCCTGCGAGCTCTGGAAGATGCCTTGGTTGGCGCTGCCGGTGTTCCAGTACACCGAGCTATACATGCTCACCATGTCGGTGAGTGGCGCACCCGCGACCGCACTCTTGAAGATGTTCGTCTGCGTGACGAGGAACGACGTTTGGTAACCACCCCACGAGTGACCATGTAGACCCACATTGGCGGAGTCCACAACGCCCGTCTTGATGGCCGCTTTCACCGCCGGCACCACACTCCACACGGCGCTCATGCCCGGATCGTTCAGCTTGTAGACGATGTCCGGAAGGAACACCGCGTAGCCGCGCGACGTGTGCACACCGATGAGCGCGTTCGGTGAGCTGGAGAACGTCGGAGAGTAGAAGCTGTTCAGGTTATCCGACTGTAGTTCGTAGATGAACGTCAGCGTGGGATAGGCTTTGCCTTCCTGATAGCCGGCGGGAAGGTACAACGCGCCCTGCAGCGAGTCGCCCTTCTCTGTGACGTAATTCACCAGGCGCGAGCCCGGGCTCCACGCGACGCCGTTCATGTTCGGGTTGGCATCCGAAAGACGCACGGAGTCCGCGAGCGCGCCGTTGGCGAACGACACGCGCCAGTAGTCGGGGAATCGCGCCGACGTCTGAATCGATGCGACCCACACGTCCGCATCTTTTGCCCGCATCGGATTCACGCGAGTATCGCGCCACCCGGTCACGGCCACCGCACCGCCCTTGAGTCCATCCACGCGCACGAGTGCTTCTTTCTTCGTGCGTGCCTGCATGGCCAACAGGTACATCGGCTTAGTCAGATCGATGGCGCGCTCCCGCGCATCGACGACAATGCGCCGCTGGTACCGGATGTGCTTGGCCTTTCCGTCCATGGTGAGATTGGTGTACTGCCCACCGGCCAGCGCCACCTTCCACACATCGTAGTTGTCCTGCAGTAGCGCGAACTTGCCATCCTTGCTGAACCCCACGATCTGCGTAGGCGGACGATCCACGTTGTGATCATCCTCGGTGTCGATGAACGACACCGGCGCCCCCTTCGTGATGTTCGTAGTGACCTTGGTTGCCACGTCGTACGCCTGCCAATGTCCCACATCCCACAGCAGCACCGTACGTCCATCGGGTGAAAGCTGCGCCACCGAGTGCGCTTCCTTCTTCACCAGCGTCTTCTCGCCGGTGCGCGTGTTCACCACATAGACATCGCGGCGCTGCACGCCATCAACGCTCGACTGCCGCTCGTATGCCGTCTGGTCGAAGCCCATCATCGTGCCATCGCGGCCGCCAAAGGTGCCGGTGCGCACCTTGTCGTCGGCCAGTTGCACAACCGTCTGCGTGGCCGGGAAGTACGACGCGAGGAACGAGAACCCCTTGTCGGCCTGCTCCTGCACCAGCTGCATACTCTGAAGGCGCGGATCCTTATGGTGCCACAGAATCAGCGTCGGCTTTTCGTCGTCCTCCAGCAATTCCGTGCGCGGCACGGGCGGCGTGGCGACGCGCAAGCCAATCACGAGCCCGTCGAGCGTCTCCATCCAGCGCGGTGCGCGGTCGGGGCTCACTTCCATGCCCGCCGGCAGCGCGGCCTTCGCGCCGTAGCCAACACTCACCAGCTGCATGGTGGGTAACCCCACCTTGTTCGCGCCCATCGCGGCCCACGTGGTATCGGTGCCAGCGCTATCAGCGGTGCCCTTGAGGAACGCGAACGCATCGAGTGTGTCGCTCCACGCCAACCGGCGATACAACGACTTGCCGGCATCAATCACCCGCACCGAGCCGCTGGCGAGGTCGCGCAACTGCACACCGTTGCCCGCCTGCTCACGCGCGTCGATGGCGTAGGCCAACCACCGACCTTTGTCATCAAAGGCGAAGTCGGCCACGTTACCCACGTTGAACACATTCGCCGTGCCCAGCTCGACGAGTAGCATGTCGGTGCCATCCACCCGACCGCCGCCACCGCCGAGCGGGTTGCCGCCCATGCCCGGCGCACCCGGCTGCGGGCCACCCGCACCGCCACCAC
>APMI01002466.1_pt1 | contig 10577 bp, 7 predicted proteins | sample 667938 | NCBI WGS metagenome assembly APMI01 (sample SAMN01084076, study PRJNA167559) | wastewater metagenome | biome: Wastewater | place: Denmark: Ejby Moelle, Odense | collected 2011-11-28
CACTAGGGTGCCGTCCATCGGATTGAGTTCGCCGCCCTGGTAGCCGGTGACGACCCGCGCCGGTACGCCGGCGGCGCGCAGGGTAACGACGAAAGCGGCGGCGAAGTGCTCGCAGAAACCTTGCCTGGTGTCGAACAGGAAGCTATCCACGTCATCCCGCCCAAGGGGCGCGGGCTCGAGCGTGTAGTGCAGGTGGCTGTCGCGGAAATGGGCGATCGCGAGCGCCGGAATTTCGTCAGGACGGCTGGCCTTGGTACGCAGTTGTGCACCCAGTTGGCGGGTGCGCGGGTTGAAGCCGGCCGGTAGTTCGAGGGCTTGGCGCAGCGTGTTTGCGTTTTCGTTCAGACCCACCGGCGTGTGCGGATAGGCAACCAGCGTGAGGCGCTGGCGATTGCGTACCGGCTCGCGGGCCAGGAGCTGGAAGGTGTCCGTGTAGACCAGTCCGGGTACGGTGCCCGGAAAGTCGAGGGCCAGCAGCCAGGACTGGTTGTGGGGTTCGAGGGTCAGGATATAGGCGTGGGCGATGCCTTGGCTGCGGTAGGCGGGGGCATCGCTGGCGTGGGTTCGCCCCGGGCGCCAGGTATGACCGTCGAAGCGGGTGAGTACCGGCCCGCGCCAGTAGCGCTCGGCGGGCGGCGGCAGCTCGCCTTCGAAGGCGGCCCGGAAGGCGATCTCGCCGGACTCGCCAAGGCGCGCCAGATCGCCTGGCGCCATGCTGTTGGAGAGCCCGGTAACGCTGTTGTAGGCGTCTGCCGGCAAACCCCACAAGGGGCCCTGAATGCGGGGAAACAGGACGAACAGCACGAGCATCAGCGGAAGGCCCTGTAGCGCCAGTCTGGCGGCGGCACCGGCTTGGGTCCTAAAGGGCATAGCGGCGCCCTGCAGGGCCAGCAGGCTGGCGATGGCTGCGACACCGCCAAGCAATGCCAGTGCGGCGATGGCCATGTTCTGCTGATAGAGGAACTGGCCGAGTTGCATGAAAAAACTGAGTAGTACCGCCGCGCGCCCGTCCCGCACGCTGTCGGTTTCGAGCAGCTTGAGGCTTAGCAGGCCGGCCAGCAGGGCTATGCCGGGCTCCTTGCCGAAAAAATGGTGGAATTCGATCTGTACCATGGCGACGATGCCGGCCGCCAGGGTGAGGCGCAGCAGTGGATGGGGCAGGCGTCGGCCGGTGTGGGTGAGGATGCCGCGCCACAGAAGCAGCAGGGCGCACACCGCGCTGAGGGCGATGGGAAGGTGCTCTGCGTGGGGGGCAAGGGTAAGCGCGGCGCAGGCCAGCAGCCAGCCGCTCTGGTCACGGCGCAGGCGGGCTTCAATCATGCGCTTGTCCGAACAGGGCCAGTGTGGCGAGGCAGGCGTGGCGATGTGCGTGGCCACGGGCTGGCGGAAAGTCGGCACCCGGCACACGCAGGCCGAATTCGAGGCCGGCTTCGTCGGCGTCGATGAGCCAGCGGGTCAGGCGCGACAGGCGTTCCTCGGTGCCCAAGCGCGCGGGAAGCTGGTTCCAGTCGAGCTGCACCGAGCGAGCGCCAGCTCCGTCGAACTCCTTGGTGCGCCACGGGCCACCGCGGGCAACGGCCTTCCAGGCGATGTGACGGGGGGAGTCGGCTGGCTGGTGGTGGCGCAGCCCGGCGAAGTCCTCGTTGCCTGTGCTACGTCCGAGGTTCCCGGGGCGTTCGTCGTCACCAACGGGAAGTGGTGGCGCCTTGGCTTCGGGGGTTGGATAGACGAGGCAGCGCAAGTCTGGCTGGAAGAGGCTCCAGGCGCGGATCAGGCCCAGGGGGTGGCGGGTTTCAAGGGTCAGGCGTGGCAGTTGCAGCCAGCCGCGGGTCTGCGTGTCAATAGCGACTTCCTGAGCACTGATGGCGTCCGTGGGGATGTCGAAAGGGGCGCCGCGGGCCGTATGCGCAGCGCCAGCTGGCCACAGCTGCAGTCCGCGGCGCGGGCGCAGGGTGGTGTTGTGCAGGAGGACGCCGAAACGTGCCGGGCTGCCGCAGAACACCGGTTCGGCCCGGCCCGGCGCAATGCTCAGCTCCACAAGGTTGCGAAAGGCGTGATGGATGCTCACCCATGCCACGCTGCCTATCAGGAAGGTGAGGGCAAAGCCCAGGCTGAGAGCGTAGTTGATCGAGGCCAGCAGCATCACCAGCAGTGTCAGTCCGAGGGTCATGCCGAAGCGGCTGGGAAGAACGAAGATACGCCGCTGGCCGAGCCGGATCGGCGTGGGCTCGGGCCCGCCGACCCGGAACAGCCAGCGCTGGAAGGTGGTGCGGATAGACGGCCAGAGCATCAGGGCAGGGGCACCGCTTCGATCAGGCTGCGGGTGAGTTCATCGGCCGTCTGCGGCGTGTCGCCAGTGGGGCGCAGGCGATGGCCGGCAACTGCTGGCAGCACCGCCTGAACGTCTTCTGGAATGACGTGATTGCGTCCACGCAGCAGTGCCCAGGCCCGCGCCGCAGCGAGAAGGGCGAGGCCGGCACGCGGCGACAGGCCTAGCGTGAAGCCGCTGGCATCCCGGCTGTGCGTCAGCAGCGCCTGCACGTAATCGAGGAGCCGCGGCCCCACATGCACCTGACGGGTCGCCGCGAACAGGGTGTCGAGTTCCCCCGGCTGCAGCACCGGTGGCTGGTGGATGAGCAATGCCCGTCGGTCTTCACCGGCCAGCAGGGCGCGTTCGGCGGCGCGGTCGGGGTAGCCCAGAGAAATCCGCATCAGGAATCGGTCGAGCTGGCTTTCCGGGAGTGCAAAGGTGCCGATCTGGTCGCCCGGGTTCTGGGTTGCAATCACGAAGAAGGGCTCGGGCAGTGGCCAGGTGCGGCCTTCTGCGCTGATCTGGCGCTCTTCCATGGCTTCGAGGAGGGCACTCTGGGCCTTGGGGGTGGCGCGGTTGATCTCGTCGGCAAGCACCAACTCGGCGAACACTGGCCCCGGATGAAAGCGGAAAGCGCCGTCGCGCTGATCGAAGACGGATACGCCGACGATATCTGCCGGCAGCATGTCGCTGGTGAACTGGATGCGCTGGAACTGCAGACCCAGAAGGCGGGCCAGAACATGGGCGAGGGTGGTCTTGCCGACCCCGGGAACGTCTTCGATCAGCAGATGGCCACGGGCAAACACGCATGCAAGGGCAAGGCGCACCGCATGTTCCTTGCCGAGGATGATGCGGCTGGCTGCTTCAACGAGGCGGTTGGCAATGTGAATCGGCATGGTGTGGGCTTTTTTCAGCGTCAAGTTAAGTGGATAATGGCTCTACAAGAGCATTCCCGCAGCGGGTTGTCGCCGGGCAATGCAACAATTCACGGGCTAGAGCGTTTAGCGAGAGGCAGGGGAGAGTTTATGACGAGTACCGCATTCATCACGCACCGGGACTGCTGGCTTCACAATATGGGTGAGCATCACCCCGAGTCTCCGGAGCGGCTTGGTGCCATAAATGACCGCCTGATTGCTGCTGGTCTCGACATGTATCTTTCCTTTCACGATGCGCCGGTCGCCACGGTCGAGCAGCTTTCCCGTGCCCACCCGCAGGACCACGTCGAAGAGCTGCTCGCCAGCGTACCGGAGCACGGGATTCGCCACCTCGATCCTGATACAGCGCTGTGTCCCCATTCAATGAAGGCTGCCCTGCGCTCTGCCGGTGCCGGCATTTATGCGACCGATCTGGTCATGTCTGGGGAGGCCGAAAATGCCTTCTGTGCCATCCGCCCGCCTGGCCACCATGCCGAGGCTGGCAAGGCGATGGGCTTCTGCTTCTTCAATAACGTCGCAGTCGCAGCCCGCCACGCGCTCGAGGCACATGGTCTCAAGCGTGTGGCGATCATCGATTTCGACGTGCACCATGGCAATGGCACCGAAGATATTTTCAAGGACGATCCGCGCGTGCTGATGGTCAGTATCTTCCAGCACCCGTTCTACCCATACAGCGGCGCCGACAACCCTGCGCCTAACATGGTCAACGTGCCGATCAAGGCTGGCAGCAGGGGAGATGTGTTCCGCGAAATCGTAACCGATATCTGGATGCCGGCCCTGCGCAACCACGCGCCTGAAATGCTCTTCATCTCGGCCGGTTTTGATGCGCACTACGAGGATGACATGGGTTCCCTCGGCCTGGTCGAGGCCGACTACATGTGGGTCACCGAGCAGCTCAAGACCGTAGCTGCGGAGTGTGCCAACCGGCGCATCGTGTCCTTGCTGGAAGGCGGCTATTCCCTGTCGTCCCTGGCGCGCAGTGTCGTTTCGCACATCAAGACGCTGGCCGACCTGTAAGTTCCGGCGAGTCTTGCCGAAGGGCCCCGCTGCGGCGGGGTTTTGCGTTTCGGCGTGTCGCTAGGCCGTTTGCCCGGTCGCTTTTGGTAACAGCAGTTTGCGCCTGTCTATCCTTCCCGAAGTGATTGGGTACAATACTCAACTTTCCCCTCTCCAGCGATAGCTCATGATTACCGGTTCGATTGTCGCCATCGTTACACCGATGCACGAGGATGGCAGCCTGGATCTTTCCCGTTTGCGCAGCCTTATTGACTTCCACATCCAGGAGGGGACTGATGGCATTGTCGTCGTCGGCACCACCGGCGAGTCGCCCACCGTGAATGTGGACGAGCACTGCGAGCTCATCCGCACCGCCGTCGCGCACGCGGCCGGTCGTATTCCGATCATTGCCGGCACCGGAGCCAACTCGACGCGTGAAGCCGTTGAGTTGACCGAGTTCGCTCGCGAAGCCGGTGCCGTTGCCGGCCTTTCTGTGGTCCCTTATTACAACCGTCCGACACAGGAGGGCCTGTACCTGCACTTCCGCGCGATCGCAGAGGCGAGCCCGCTGCCGATGATCCTGTACAACGTGCCGGGTCGCACTGTCGCAGATCTTTCCAACGATACCGCGCTGCGCCTGGCCGAGATTCCGAACATCATCGGTATCAAGGACGCGACCGGCAATCTGGATCGCGCCTGTGACCTGATCGCCCGCGCTCCTAAGGATTTCGCGCTGTACACAGGCGACGACATGACGGCCATGGCTTTCATCATGCTCGGTGGTCACGGTACGATTTCGGTTACCGCCAACGTTGCTCCGCGTCACATGCACGAGATGTGTGTGGCCGCTTCGGCTGGCAATGGCATGCGTGCCCGCGAGATCAACGCCAGACTTGTGGGTCTGCACCGCCACCTGTTCTGTGAAGCCAACCCGATTCCCGTCAAGTGGGCCGTGGAACAAATGGGCTACGTCGGCAAGGGTATCCGCCTGCCGCTGACCCATCTGTCCGAGTCCTGCCATCAGCGCGTGCTCGACGCCATGCGTCAGGCCGGCGTCGAAGTTTGAGTTTGTCTCTCCCACCCCGAGGTTTACGCATGCAAAGCCGAAAGCTGGCTTCCGGTTCAGCGGTCGTTATCTCGATCGCCCTCGCCGGATGTTCCGGTTCCTTGCTGGAATCGAAAAAGATCGACTACAAGAGTTCCGCAGTTGCATCCAAGCTGCCCTCGCTGGAGATTCCGCCCGATCTCACCGCGCCGACGGCGGATGATCGTTACGCCGTGCCGGATATGAACCCCAAGGGTTCCGCGACTTTCTCGGCCTATAACGCCGAGCGTTCAGGCCAGTCGTCGGCTGGCAGTGGTTCTGCGGCGACACCGGTCACGGTTGCCCCTCAGTCCATCGACAAAATGCGTGTCGAGCGCTCGGGCAGCCAGCGCTGGCTCGTGGTTCCGGGTACTGCCGACAAGGTGTGGCCGCAGGTGCGCGAGTTCTGGCAGGAAAACGGTTTCATCCTTAACGTCGATCGCCCCGAGATCGGCGTCATGGAAACCGACTGGGCCGAGAATCGCGCCAAAATCGATAACGGTTTGATTCGCAACACCATCGGTAAGGTGATTGACGGCCTTTACTCCACTCCCGAGCGGGACAAGTTTCGCACGCGTCTTGAAAACGGTGGCGAAGCCGGTTTTGTCGAGATCTACATCAGTCATCGCGGCATGATGGAGATCTATCCGAACGAGGCCAAGGACAGGACAATCTGGCAGCCCCGTCCGGCAGATCCCGAGCTGGAGGCCGAATTGCTGCAGCGCCTGATGATTCGCCTCGGTGCCGATGAAACACGGGCCAAGGCGCAAATTGCTGCCGCTCCGCAAGCCGAGAAGGCCAAGCTGCAGAGCGCCCCAGATGGTGCTGCCGTCCTGCAGGTTCAGGAGGGTTTTGACCGCGCCTGGCGTCGTGTGGGGCTTGCTCTTGACCGGGTTGGTTTCACGGTCGAAGACCGGGATCGTTCCCAGGGTATCTACTATGTGCGTTACGTCGATCCCGAGATTGATGTGAAGAAAAAGGACGAGGATGGCTTGCTCTCAAAGCTCGCCTTCTGGCGCAGCGACGCAAAGCCGGCACCTACCGGCAGCCAGTATCGTATTTACGTGAATGGGCCTGATGCTACGTCAACGGTGAAAGTGTTGACGCGCGAAGGTGGCACGGATACGTCGGCTTCAGCCCGCAAGATTCTGGGTTTGTTGTTTCAGCAGCTCAAGTAAATTGGGAATCGGATGTAGCTGATTTTTTAAAAAGCCGGGATGCCCCGGCTTTTTTGCGTCTGTTTGTTGTGGACGCAAAAAAGCCAACCCGCAGGTTGGCTTTTCATCACTGGAAAGAAGATTACTTCTTTTCGGTGGTGGCAGCAGCGGCTGCAGCGTTTTCGGCGGTAGAGCCAGCCGGGGCAGCAGCCGGAGCGGCTTCAGCGGGGGCGGCAGCAGCCGGAGCGGCTTCAGCGGGGGCAGCAGCCGGAGCGGCAGCCGGAGCGGCTTCAGCAGCGGGAGCAACAGCGGGAGCCGGAGCTTCAACGGGCTTCGGCTCTTCCTTCTTGCCGCAAGCAGAAACAGCGAGTGCAACGAGAGCAGCAACCAGGAGAGATTGTTTCATTGTTGGTTTCCCTTATCGAAAAATGAAGTACAACGAGCTAATTGTAGGAGCAATCAGGTGGGGGACCCGATCTGCCCCGAATGCTATCACGGAGGAAGTGCTTGAATAAAGGCATTGTTGCATTGCCGCAACAGGCATGCGCCCTTGTCAAGCCCTTCCGTTAGCGGAAAGGCTTATTCCATCAAAGTTTTTGATGTATAGGCGAAGCCACAGCAATACCAGTCGTAAAGAAGTGCAAGGCCTTCTTCCGACAGCCCGGCGACGCTATCTAGCTGTCGCTGGTCGGCAAGGCGTTCCAGAATTGTCATGTCTTCAGGCTGTACCGGCACTGGTTCTGCATTGATGAAAAACTGGCCGCCGGAAAACAGTAGCAAGCTGCTCGCGTCGAGCCGGTACCCTTCGGCGAGGCAGGCCGCCACGAATTCCTCGTGTTCAAGTGGCTCGTCGGGTGAGTCGAAGAACACGTGAGGTTTTGGCTCGGTGAGATAGGCGCCAAGGAAGCTGCGCACATTTTCGCGGTTCCAGGTGATGCGATTGAGCATCTCTGCGACGCGATCAATCATCTGGTCGCTGATCTCGCCTGAATGGGCCTGGAGCTTTAGATCGGGGTCAGCATAGATCCCGTCGAGCTGGATGGTGTCCTGCAGGTGAATCAGGAATTGCTGGCCGAGCTCCTGCGCGGTGGGTGAGCGGAAGCCGATGGAGTAGGTGGTGCATTCGCCGATGGCGATGCCGTTATGGGCCCAGTGGGGCGGCAGGTAGAGCATGTCACCCGGCTCCAGCACCCAGTCATGGACAGGGCGGAAGTCCTGCAGGATCTTGAGCGGGGCGTCCTCGATCAGTGTGCGGTCGTCCTGGTTGCCGATCTGCCAGCGACGCTTGCCGATCCCCTGCAGCAGGAAAACGTCGTAGTTGTCGAAATGGGGGCCGACACCGCCGCCATCAATGGCGTAGCTGACCATCAAGTCGTCCAGGCGGGCCTGGGGAATGAAGTCAAAGCGGTGCAGGAGGGCGTCGCCGTCCGGGCAGACAAGATTGAGTCCCTGGATCAACACTGTCCAGGGTTGCTTCTTGCGGCGCAGATCGGCGGCTTTCTGGGGGCCGTGGATGACGTCCCAATGGGTTTCATCGTGGCAGACATAGCGGGATTCGACGTCAGGGTCGCGGGCGAGGGTGAAGAGTTCATCCTTGGTAACGACACCGGTGAACCCGGGAACCGCCTGGCGAATGAGGAGCGGTTTTTTTTGCCAGTACTCGGCGAGGAATTCCTCGCCCGACAGGCCGCCGAGAAGAGTGTTTATCATCGCGCAATTATAACGCCGCGCCTTGCAATGGCCGCCCCGGCGGCTAAAATGGCGCCCTTCGTTTTCAGACCCTTCCAGCCATGAACGAAGTCGCCATGCGTGAAGCCCTTATCGAGTCGCTCGACCATGAAGGTCGTGGTGTCGCCCACGTGGACGGGAAGGTGGTCTTCATCGACGGCGCCTTGCCCGGCGAGCGGGTGACTTACACGTCTTACCGCCGCAAGCCGAACTTCGAAATGGCCGAGGTCGTGCGCATACTGGCGCCCAGCTCCCGCCGCGTGACGCCGCGTTGCCCGCATTTTGGTGTGTGCGGCGGCTGCAGCATGCAGCACCTCGAGCCGACTGCCCAGGTGGCGGCGAAGCAGCGTGTGCTCGAAAACGCGCTGTGGCATATCGGCCGGGTGAAACCCGAAGTCATCTACCCGGCCATCGTCGGCCCGGATTGGGCATATCGTTACCGGGCGCGTCTGAGTGTTCGCATGGTGCCCGGCAAGCCCGGTGTGCAACTGGGTTTCCATGAGCGGCGCAGCAGCCACATTGCCGACATGAGTCGTTGCGACGTGTTGCCGCGACATATTTCGGACATGCTGCCGCGGCTGCGCCAACTGGTGGCCAGTCTGTCGGCGCCAGACAAGGTGCCGCAGATCGAGATTGCCGAGGGCGAATCCGTCACCGTGCTGCTGTTCCGCAATCTGCAGCCGATTTGTGCCGCTGATGACGCTCGTTTCGCCGCTTTTGCTGCGGCCGAGCAGGTCCAGGTCTGGTTGCAGCCGGCAGCCTGTCCGGAGTCGGCGTATCGTCTGTATCCGGTCAAGGCGTCAGGGCTTGCTTACTCATTGCCGGAGTTTGGCGTGTCGATGGCGTTTCTGCCGACTGACTTCACTCAGGTTAACGTCTTTATCAACCGACTGCTGATGCGGCGCGCCATGCAGCTGCTGGATCCTAAGCCCGGTGAGCGCATCGCCGACCTGTTTTGCGGGTTGGGCAATTTCAGCCTGCCCATCGCCAGCCTTGGCGCGCATGTGATCGGCGTGGAGGGCAGCGATGCGCTGGTGAAGCGCGCTGCCGAGAATGCTGCGGCCAACGGTCTGGCCGGTCGTAGCGAGTTTTACGCGGCCAATCTCTTCGAGGCTACGGACGACAGCCTTGCGGCTTTCGGCACGCTGGACAAGATGCTCATCGATCCACCCCGGGAAGGGGCGCTGGCGGTGGTCAGGGCGATTGGTACTTCCGCGCCGCAGCGCATCGTCTACGTTTCGTGCAATCCGGCCACGCTGGCCCGCGACAGCGCTGTGCTGGTGCAGGAGAAAGGCTATCGCTTGAAGGGTGCCGGTATCGCCAACATGTTTCCGCAGACATCCCATGTGGAGTCGATTGTGCTCTTCGAGCGTGACTGAAAGCTGCGTCAGCGCTGTTTTTCGAGGCACAAAAAAAGGCGACCCGCGGGTCGCCTTTTAGCTGAACTGCTTCCGCTTAGTCGCGATCGCCGCCGGTGAAGGCCATGATCAGGTTGAGCAGACTGACGAAGACGTTGTACACGTCCAGGTACACCGCCAGGGTGGCCGTCACGTAGTTGGTCTCACCGCCCCGCACGATCTGGTTGATGTCGTACAGGATGTAGGCAGAGAAGATCAGGACGACCGCAGCCGAGATGGCCAGGGACAGCGCCGGGATCTGGAAGAAGATGTTCGCCACGCCTGCAAGCAGCACGACGATCACGCCGACGAACAGGAACTTGCCCATGCTCGAGAAATCTCTCTTCGAGACGCTGGCAATGGTTGCCATGGTGGCGAAGATCGCCCCGGTACCGCCGGCTGCCATGGCAATCATGGACCCGCCGTTCGAGAAGCCCAGCGTGACCTGCAGGATGCGCGAAAGCATCAAGCCCATGAAGAAGGTGAAGCCCAGCAAAAGCGCAACGCCAAGGCCGCTGTTCTTGTTCTTCTCGATACCGTAGAAGAACGCAAAGGAAATGCCCATGAACAACAGGAAGCCGATGAAAGGGCTGCCGGCCATGAACGAGAACTGCAATTGCACGCCCAGCAGCGCGCCGGCAACGGTCGGCACCATGGTGAGTGCGAGCAGCATGTAGGTATTGCGCAGCACGCGGTTGGCGCCTTGCGACAGAACCTGCGTTTGCTGACCGTAAGTGTCGAGTTGCATTTAAATCCTCCGAATGACATTAAACAGGGTGGCCTGTACGCACTGAGAGTAGCGGAGGCCCTATAAAGTTTCAACCGCGAGCGCCGCCATTTTGGCTGTGCTGTGCATCGTGCTAGAATCCGGGCCCTGAGCAGGAAGTGTGGCAGAGTGGTCGATTGCACCGGTCTTGAAAACCGGCGGCCCGAAAGGGTCCGTGAGTTCGAATCTCACCGCTTCCGCCA
>APMI01030445.1_pt1 | contig 10577 bp, 8 predicted proteins | sample 667938 | NCBI WGS metagenome assembly APMI01 (sample SAMN01084076, study PRJNA167559) | wastewater metagenome | biome: Wastewater | place: Denmark: Ejby Moelle, Odense | collected 2011-11-28
TTTGTAGCGGTTTTGTATGTTGTGGCGCTTTTTGTTGCAATGAGGCTAGGCTCCCGAACTCTACTTATCATTGGTGTCGCGTCACTTGTTTTGGGCCTCATTCTGAACGGCAGACGTATTGGAATAGTAAAGACATTATTAATTCTTTTCGGGTTTTCATTTTTTATATATTTTTTTATGTCTTACCTTGAAGGTGTTCTTGATATCTTCAGCTATTTTCAGGATAGGCTTGATGATGAGGAATACGGGACTGCAACGGCGGGGGGGCGGACTGAGAAATGGTTAAATTCACTAGAGCTCTTGGTCAATAGTCCTTTGGGTTGGGGGGTTGGCATTAATGGGTTTTCACACAATCTTTGGCTGGACTCCGCTAGAAATGGAGGGTGGCCTTCATTTTTTATTCTGATGGTGCTTACTGTCATGTCGTTAAGAGATTTTCTTGCGACTATTAAATGTAACGCCAAGGATGCTTTGTATAAAACGTTGGTTCGCTGCATTGGTTTTGGCTTTTTGTTGCTTTTCTTTGTCGAGCCTATACTTGACGGATTTATCTATGTGTTTAGCGCATATTGCTGTTTTTGGGGTGTGGTGACGGCTTTTCGACCATCGAAGGATGGTTCGCGCGCGCAGACTAGTGTGTGATGAGCATTTACCCTGTTGTGTAGCTGGTTTAGTTTTGGCTCCGCAGTTTTTCATATATATTCTTAAAGCTACTGTTTAAATAGATGGACCACCCGAAAATATATCCGAGAGTTCTTGTTGTCGCTCTTGGTCGAATCAATAAGGCCGATACTTATAACAATGGGCTTTTTCTTCGGAATCTTTTTGGTTCGGAGTGGCCGCGGGAAAATATAGCCCAGGTTTACAGCAGTGGTGATACAGGAGATCGAGGTTTTTTCGGAAGCTATTACTGTCTAGGCGCGCAGGAGCGATTTCTTGGGGCGCTGTTTTATCGTCTCAAGAATGATAAGCATGCGAAAAGCCCCATGGCTCCAGCCCATTCCATGGCGATTTCTGGTTCATCACAAAGTTTTGGAGCTCGCTTGAAAAGAAGGCTCAGTTCCTTGCTTATCGATACCGGCGTATATGAACTGATCTTCCCGCCCAGACTGTCTTCCGAGCTGCTTGCATGGGTTGATGAGTTTAAGCCGGATGTCATCTTAGCCCAAGGCTATAACCTTACGTTCAGTTGGCTTCCGTTGATGCTTAAGCATCACACTGGCGCCAAGTTGGCTGTGCTTGCCACTGATGATTGGCCAAAGTATCAATATGCCGGAATGCATGGAGAACCCACGGTTTTTAAGTGGCTGGTGCGTCCCTTCGTCAAGAAGGCCGCGCAATCTCTTTTTGCAGAGGCTGATTGTCCTTTCGCGTTTGGAACGCCTATGGCGATAGAATATGAAGGGCGCTATCGAAAGTCTTTCGCTGTTTTAAATCACTCTGATGATGAGTCGAGATTTCATACAGCAGTCCCACTGCGTGTTCATGAGCCACAAGTAATGTCAGTTGTTGCAATCGGAACATTCAACAAGTTTCGTTATCCATTGATTCTGGATCTTGATGACGCATGTCTGAAGCTCAATGATGAAGGTGTTAAGGTTCGAGGTGCTGTTTTTTCATCTTCAATCGACAAGGATGGAAGAAGTGCGCTTGCCGTCAGGCAGTTTATCGATGTTTTTCCTGACCCCGGAAACGAGGCCTTGCCTTCCTACCTAAAAGGAGCTGATGTTCTTCTTCTGGCTGAGGGCTTCGACGAAAGTTTTGTCTCGGCGATTGAGTTGTCAATTTCGTCAAAGGCTCATATGTTCATGTTCAGCCGTAGACCAATAATCGTTTATGCAGGCGAGGGGGCAGGTATTGCCAAGTATGCTAAAAGCCATGGCTGGGCAAAAGTCATCACCAGCAGGAGCGCTGACAGCCTTACGGCCACCCTGAAGAATGTCTTGAGCGATTTAGATGAGTCGGCGAAGTTGGTTAAGAGAGGATCCGCTGTCGCGAAAGGTTTTCACACACACGTGGCGAATAGGTCTATATTTTTGTCATCCATTGTGGATAAACTAGATTAGTTTTATTGTAAATTTTTTGTTGCATGTCGAGTCTTATGCGGCAATGTGCTGTTGAGCTGAATTGATCAGGGTCGAGAAAATTGCGGGTTCTACAGGTTTCCAATCTCGTAAGCCATCACCAGCTGCCGCTCGCCCGAGAGTTGGCGAGAGCTGTCGGAGATGAGAATTTTAGATTTGTGGCCACCGCGGTTCCTGATGCTGAAAGAGCGCGGTTAGGCTGGAACAGCGATGTGGATGAGCCCTGGATACTGCGGGCAGGTGAGCGCGAGAGTGATCGACTTCTGTTTGAGCAGTGGTGGGATGAAGCCGATGTTGTCATATGCGGTGAGCGGCGATTTGAGAGGATGAGCGACCGGTTGGTTAGAAAGAAGCTTTGCTTTTATATGTCTGAGAGGTGGTGGAAGCCACCGCTTGGGATGGCACGGCTTTTGGATCCTCGGTTTTTGAAGGTTGCGCGACAGTTTCGGAAAATATGTAAGTATTCCGATTTTCATTACCTCCCAATGGGGCCTTTTGCTGCTGGCGATATTTCCTTATTAAGTCGGCTTGATGGACGGATCTGGAATTGGGGGTATTTTACTGATGTTCCTGGCGAACTTTCAACCGGCGCAATAAGGACGGAGCGCCTTAAGTTGCTTTGGGTGGGGCGAATGCTTGCATGGAAGCGGGTGGATACACTCATTAAGGCATTGGCTTCGCTGCCCTGCGCTGTTGATTCGTTTGAGTTGACGTTAGTGGGGGATGGGCCTGAGAGGGGACGACTTGAATGTTTGGCCCGCAAGCTCCTAGTCCACGGAAATTATCAATTTCTCGATCCAGTGCCGGCCGCAGAGGTTCCGGGCCTAATGAGGCAGTCTCATGTCTACATTTTGCCTAGTTCAGAGTATGAAGGGTGGGGGGCTGTTGTTAATGAAGCAATGACTTGCGGATGCGCTGTTGTTGCGAGCAAAGGTGCTGGGGCATCTGCTGCGATGATTGAAAACAAGGTGAATGGAGTCCTTTTCAATCCAGGGGACTGGCGTGGTTTGGCTGACTCTCTGAGAGATCTTGAACGCGATGAGGCGTGGCGACAGTATCTTGGCGTGTCAGCTCAGAGCTTGATGAGTGACGTTTGGTCTCCTGCGGCTGCTGCAGCGAGGTTTCTGACGATATGTAATGCTTTGCTGGAAAATAGGAGCATTCCATCCTATAAATCTGGACCGATGTCTAAGGTGTAGTACCGAGTGCTTAGCTAAAGTTCGGACTTTTTAAATCCGAATATATCTATACGATTTCGACATATATATTGATATGAAAAATTCAGATTTCAAGTTGTATTCACTTCTTCATGTCGATTTGAAGAATCGACACAAGAATGTAAACCTGAACAGTCATGTCGAGAATCCAATTGATGTGTACATCAATTGTGGTCGTTTGCTTGCCGAATCATGTCGATATTTCAATGTCTCATACGCAATCGTAACCAATGAAGGTGATTTTGTTAGATCACGTGTGGAGGCGCTCGGCGGTGGGGTTGAGATCATAGCTGGCGACTTCGACAGATCTGTTCCGGGAGATGTGGCGTTTCATTCGGCACACTTCAAGCTGGATCTGCTTCGGGCCTTCGGAAATGGAGATTTTGGTACGAAGGTTGGATTGATCGATTTAGATGTTGTGTTGACGAAACCCGTTGATTTTGGTGCTTTCTTTGAGGGTCAAGAGTCTTTGCTGGTTTACGATATTTCTTCTGAAGAACGTGCTTCATACGGTGATGAGAGGATTGCCAAGTCACTTAGAGCCTTAGGTGCATCTGTCGAGAATCATGCATATTGGTACGGGGGCGAATTCATCGCCGGGCGCAAGGAGTTGTTCGATACTCTTTCAAAAGAGGTTGATCGAATCTGGCCGGCGTATATGTCGGAATATCGATCCTTGCATCATATGGGTGATGAAATGGTTGTCACGGCTGCCCTTAATGCTTTAGTGCGTGCAGGCGTTTGCTTGGTCGATGCGGGTCGGCCCCTCAAGCCGAGTGGAGCTCCACTTGTTGCCCGGTGGTGGTCCGGAAGAACGCTTTGTGAGCAGTCATCTTTTTCAGCTGCATCAGGTGCGGCCTTTTTGCATTTGCCTGCGGATAAGCCCTTTCTTGCGAAGATGGCGGCGAGGCGTTTCAGTCCTGAGGTTTTTTTGCAGGAGTACAGGCGCTACGCCGGGATTAAGTTGCTATATAGAAAGCTGCTTAATCCGTTCTTGAATATAAAAGAGGGGCGCAGGTTTTTTGTTGCCAATATGCGCTAGGTTTCTCCGATGGCCTGTCTTTGCGTGAGTACTCTTTGAAAAATGAAGCGAGTCTTGATTAATGCCTCCAATCTTCATGTTGGGGGGGGGGTGCAGGTAGCAGCGTCGTTTATTCTTGAGCTCAGCAGAATGCTGGATGGCATGAAGAGTTTTCATGTTTCTATTTTGGCATCTTCGGAAGTCGATGCGAATTTGATTTCTTCCGGTTTTCGGCATGATTCTCTATGCAATTATTCGGTTTTCGATGTGCATGGGTTGGGTGCTCTCAGTCCGAATGTTTCGAAGATGTTTTATGGGTATGACCTTGTATTCACGATTTTCGGACCTTTGTATCTATTGCGAAAAATTAAGAATCACATTGTTGGTTTCGCGCAGCTTTGGATACTTTGTCCCGATAACGAGATAAGTCGGCGGTTTTCTCGTAAAAAGCGCATCTTGCAGCGTCTGAAATTTGCTGTTCAGTGGTTTTTTTTTAATAGATCGATGCGACTTGTTGTCGAGTTGCAACATGTCAAAGTGGCGCTACTTGCGTTAAAAGGCCTGTCATCTGATCGCGTTGAGATAGTCAATAATTGCGTTTCGTCTGTGTATTTTGATAAAGATCGCTGGTTGTCGATAGCCGGACTGTCTGAGCTGAGAAAAGATAGTGTCAAGATCGGTTATGTCTCACGGGACTATCCGCACAAAAATCTTGATTTGTTGCCTCTCGTTGCTCGTGAGTTGAGAAGAGTTTCGAACATAAACTACGAATTTTTTGTGACTCTCACGGAAAGTGAGTGGTCAAACCGAAGCGTTGAATTCCGGGAGGTGATCGTTAATGTAGGCCCGATCAGTGTTGCTGAATGTCCGTATTTTTATGATTCCATGGATGCTGTGTTTTTTTCTAGTTTCCTGGAATGCTTCTCTGCTACTCCTCTTGAGGCGATGGTGATGAAACGACCATTGTTTGCATCGGATAGAGGATTTGTCAGGGATTGTTGCGGAGATAATGCGATCTATTTTAATCCGCTAAATGCGGTCGAGGCGGCCAAGTGCATTGATGATTGGTTCTGTCGAAAAGACGATGAGAGCAGATGTACGCACGTCGAGAAGGCCTATCGCCACGTGATGTCTCTGCCCGGCAGCAAGGATCGCGCGTTGGCGTACATTGAGATTATAAAGAAGCAATTGGATCTGTAATTTTTTTGAGGTAAATCATGTTTAGTGGAAAGACACTGCTTATTACGGGCGGGACTGGTTCATTTGGTAATGCCGTTCTCCGTCGTTTCCTGAATACCGATATCGGCGAGGTCCGCATCTTCAGTCGCGATGAGAAGAAACAGGACGACATGCGAAAGCATTACAACAGTCCGAAGCTCAAGTTCTACATTGGCGATGTGCGTGATGCGCGCTCCATCGCAACCGCGATGCGCGGTGTTGATTACGTGTTCCACGCTGCCGCCCTCAAGCAAGTGCCGTCGTGTGAATTCCACCCGATGCAGGCTGTGCGTACCAACGTGCTCGGCACGGAGAACATGCTGGAAGCTGCCATTGCCAACAAGGTCAAGCGCGTTGTCTGCTTGAGCACCGACAAGGCCGTGTATCCCATCAACGCCATGGGTATCAGTAAGGCGATGATGGAAAAGGTGATGGTTGCTGCGTCCCGCAATCTGGAAGGCACGGGGACGGTTATTTGCGGCACGCGTTACGGTAACGTGATGGCTTCCCGTGGCTCGGTGATTCCGCTGTTTGTGGATCAGGTTCTGGCGGGCAAGACAATTACCGTGACCGATCCGGCGATGACCCGTTTCATGATGACCTTGGACGACGCGGTGGATCTGGTGCTGTATGCGTTCGAACACGGCAACAACGGCGACATCTTTGTTCAAAAGGCACCTGCCGCGACGGTGGAAGATCTCACCAAGGCCATCCTTCAGCTGATGAACAAGCCGGAGCACGAAGTGCGCGTTATTGGCACCCGTCATGGCGAGAAGCTTTACGAAGCACTGCTGAGCCGCGAAGAGCGTGCTTGCGCCGAAGATCTGCCGGGCTATTTCCGCGTTCCGGCTGACGCGCGCGACCTCAACTACGACAAGTTCGTGGAGCAGGGCGAGACGAAGATCTCCGAGGCGGTGGAATACACCTCCCACAACACCGAGCGCCTGGACGTGGAGGGTATGAAGGCCCTGCTGCTGAAGCTGGAATTCATGCAGAGCATCGCCCGCGGCGAGCGCGTCGAAGCCAAGGACTGATCCGCAATGCGCATTGTCATCACCGGGGCCGACGGGTTTATCGGCCGCAATCTTTCCGTGCGTCTTGGCGAGCTGGGTTACACCGATGTGGTGGGAATCACGCTTGAGTCGACGCCTGCTGATTTGCAGGCTGCCCTGGCGGGTGCCGGCTTTGTGTTCCATCTGGCCGGGGTGAACCGTCCGAAAGACATTAGCGAGTTTGCCGAAGGCAATACGGGCCTCACCGAAACGGTGTGCCGGATTCTAGCGGAGGCCGGAAACACGGCACCAGTGGTGTTGTCGTCTTCCACCCAGGCTGCGCTGGATAACCCCTATGGCGTGAGCAAGCGGGAAGCGGAAGACGCACTGCTGGCGCATGGCAAGGCCACGGGTGCGCCGGTTTACGTGTATCGGCTCACCAATGTGTTCGGCAAGTGGTCACGCCCCAATTACAACTCGGCGGTGGCCACCTTCTGCAACAATATTGCCCGCGGGATCGACATCACCATCAATGATCCGTCTGCCCCGGTGAAGCTGGTCTATGTGGACTATGTGGTGGAGGCTTTTGTCGGCCTGCTGACCAAGCCCGAGGCCAGCGGCTTTGTTACTGCAGGGCCGGAATACGACACCACGGTGGGGCAATTGGCCGACACGATTCGCGGTTTTGCTGCGAGCCGTGCGTCGATGATTACCGATCGCGTTGGCACCGGCCTTGTGCGTGCGCTGTATTCCACCTACCTCAGCTTTTTGCCCCCGGAGGCTTTTGCCTATAGCGTGGTAAAGCATTCCGATCCGCGTGGTGACTTTGTGGAAATGCTCAAGACGCCGGATTGCGGACAGTTTTCGTATTTCACGTCACATCCGGGCGTAACCCGGGGCGAGCACTATCACCACACCAAGACCGAGAAGTTCATGGTTCTCAAGGGGACGGCGCATTTCGGTTTCCGGCAGATCGTCACTGGCGAGCTTCACGAGCTGGTGACCAAGGGTGGTGAAGGCCGCATTGTGGAAACGGTGCCCGGTTGGACGCACAACATTACCAACATTGGCGATGACGAAATGATCGTGATGTTGTGGGCCAACGAGATTTTTGATCGTGAGAAGCCCGATACGTTTGCGATGAAGGTGAAACCATGAAAAAGCTGAAGGTTGTTTCCGTTGTTGGCACTCGCCCGGAAATCATCCGGCTTTCTCGCGTGCTGGCCCGCCTGGATGACTACTGCGAGCACGTGCTGGTGCACACCGGCCAGAACTACGATTACGAACTGAACCAGATCTTTTTTGATGATCTGGGTGTGCGCAAGCCGGATCACTTCCTGAATGCCGCTGGTTCTACCGGCGCCGAGACCATCGGTAACGTGATCATTGCGGTGGACAAGGTGCTGGCCGAAGAGAAGCCCGATGCCATGCTGGTGCTGGGCGATACCAATAGCTGCATTTCGGTGCTGCCGGCCAAGCGCCGCAAGATTCCCACCTTCCATATGGAGGCGGGTAATCGCTGCTTCGACATGCGCGTGCCGGAAGAAATCAACCGCCGCATCGTCGACCACACCGCCGATATCAACCTCACCTACAGCAGCATCGCCCGTGAATATCTGCTGCGTGAAGGTCTGCCACCCGACATGGTCATCAAGACCGGCAGCCCGATGTTCGAGGTGATCAATTTCTACCGTGAAGGTATCGAGGCTTCCAATGTGCTGGAGCGCCTGGAGCTCAAGCCGCAGCAGTTCTTTGTGGTGAGTGCCCACCGGGAAGAAAACATCGACTCCGACAAGAACTTTGCCGCTCTGGTGACAACGCTCAATGCGGTAGCCGAAAAGTATCAATTGCCGGTAATCGTTTCGACGCACCCGCGCACCCAGAAGCGCGTGGACGCCATGGGGGCCCAGTTTCATCCGCTGGTCCGCCTGCTCAAGCCACTGGGCTTCAAGGATTACAACAAGCTGCAGCTCACCGCCAAGGCTGTGATGTCGGACAGCGGCACGATCAATGAAGAGTCGTCGATCATGAACTTTCCGGCTCTCAACCTTCGCGATGCTCACGAGCGCCCCGAGGGTATGGAGGAGGCCGCAGTGATGATGACCGGCATGAACACCGAGCGCGTTATGCAGGCGCTGGCGATTCTCGAAGACCAGCCGTCTGGTAATGCCCGGATTTTGCGGCAGGTGGGTGACTACAGCATGCCTAACGTGTCCGACAAGGTGGTCCGGATCATTCACAGCTATACGGACTACGTGAATCGCGTGGTCTGGAAGAAATACTGAGGGATTTGTCGTCGATGCGTATTGCCTTGATCGCGGATGCCTATCCGCCCTTGCGGTCTTCCGGGGCCGTGCAACTGAGGGATCTCTCGCAGGAGTTCGCGCGGCAGGGGCATGAGATTACGGTCATTGTTCCGTCCTCGCAGATGGACTCCCCTTGGACGCTGGAGGTGCTGGAGGGTGTTCAAATACTGCGTGTCAAGGCGATGCAGACACGAGATACAGGCTATGTAAGGCGGACCCTTGCAGAGTTGGCTCTATCTTATTTCGTCCGTAAGGGGCTGCAAGCCAGTCCTTTACGGAATACAAAATGGGATGCGGTTCTCTGGTATTCACCGACGATCTTTTTCGGCCGGGCTGTGGGCTGGCTCAAGAAGAAGTCTGCTTGCCCGAGCTATCTGATCATTCGAGATATTTTTCCTGAATGGGCTGTGGATCTTGGATTGATGAGCAGGGGGCCGGTTTACCGCTTCTTCAAGTTCTTCGAGCGGCTCCAGTATTCCGTTGCCGACACTATTGGCGTCCAGTCGCCGTCCGGGCTTCCTTATTTTGCGGAGTGGGCCAAGCAGCCCGGACGCAGTCTGGAGGTTTTACAGAACTGGTTAGCCCCGGCCCGCAACGTGGGGTGTGTAATCAATGTGGCCGATACGCCGCTGGCCGGTCGCCGGATCTTTGTGTATGCCGGCAATATGGGCGCTGCTCAGGGTATGGACATGCTGCTCGGCCTTGCCGAGCGCCTGAAGGCTCGCGCGGACGTAGGCTTTCTGTTGGTGGGCCGTGGCTCCGACGTGCAGCGCTTGCGGGCACTTGCCGACGGAAAGCGACTCGGTAACGTGTGCTTTCACGACGAAATTGACCCGACCGAGGTACCCGGTTTGCTGGCGCAATGTCATGTTGGGCTGGTAATGCTCGACCCCCGCCACAAGACTCACAACGTACCTGGAAAATTTCTGACCTACATGCAGGCGGGCCTGCCGGTGCTGGCCCGGATCAATTCGGGTAACGATTTGTGTGATCTGATTGCCCAGGAAGGCGTCGGGCGCGCTTACTTGGGAGACTCGACTGACGAGTTTGCTCAACTGGGTCTTGACTTGTGTGAGAGCAGTGAAAGAGATCAGATGGCTGAAAGGGCTAGGGCGCTGGCCCAGAGCCTTTATTCTTCGCAGGCGGCGGTTGGGCAGATTGTGCGGAATCTGGTCGTGCGGATTGATTGATTTGAAATTGAATATCTCAAGGCTGATTTAGAAAGCTATGCCAAATACCACAACCCCTGCGTGGCGAGCTCTCGCCGAGCATCGTGATTCCGTAGCCCAATCTCACCTGCGCGACTGGTTCGCCGCCGACCCTGCGCGCTTCTCCCGCCTTTCGCTTGAGTTCGAAGGCATGCTCGTCGACTTCTCCAAGCAGCGTGTTGATCAACGTGCGCTTGAGCTCTTGCTCGACCTGACCAAGGCCGCAGATCTGGAGGGTTGGCGTGATCGCCTTTTCTTCGGCGCAAAGATCAATTTCAGTGAGAATCGTGCAGTCCTGCATCCGGCCCTGCGCTATCTGAAGACCGGGCCTTTCCCCACTGCCGAAATCGATGTGATGCCCCAGGTACGCGAGGTGCGGGCGCACATGCGCCAGTTTTCCGAGCGGGTACGGGCGGGTTTGTGGCGGGGTTTCTCGGGTGAGGCGATTCGCGATGTGGTCAATATCGGCATCGGCGGGTCGGATCTGGGGCCGAAGATGGTGGTGCGGGCCTTGTCGGCCTACCAGCATCC
>APMI01010184.1_pt1 | contig 10574 bp, 11 predicted proteins | sample 667938 | NCBI WGS metagenome assembly APMI01 (sample SAMN01084076, study PRJNA167559) | wastewater metagenome | biome: Wastewater | place: Denmark: Ejby Moelle, Odense | collected 2011-11-28
GGCAAGTGGTGACCTTGCAGTGACGTCCGGCCCTGTGCACAGGCCATGACGGAACAGACACTGCAGACCTGAACTCGCCGAGACCACTGCGCATGCCTCCGCTGACCCAAGCCCTGATCGTCGCCAACGTGCTGGCCTTCCTGCTCGAGCAGGTGCTCGGCAATGCCGTTACCGGCTGGTTCGCGCTCTGGCCGTTGAGCACCGGCCTGTTCATGCCCTGGCAGCTCGCGAGCTACGCCTTCCTGCACGGCGGTCTCACCCACCTCGCGTTCAACATGTTCGGCCTTTGGATGTTCGGCAGCGAGCTGGAGCGCATCTGGGGCTCGCGACGACTCGGCATCTTTTACGCGGTGAGCGTGCTGGCCGCCGCCGCCATGCAATTGGCGGTGACCGCGGTGCTCGGCAGCCACGCGCCGACCGTCGGTGCGTCAGGCGGGCTGTTCGGCCTGCTCATCGGCTTCGCCATGGTCTTCCCGCACCGCAAGATCGTGCCACTGCTGCCTCCCATCCCAATGCCAGCCTGGCTGTTCGTGACGCTCTATGGGCTGGTCGAATTGACGCTGGGCGTGACTGGCACGGTCAGCGGCGTCGCGCATTTCGCCCACCTTGGCGGGCTGCTAGGCGGCTGGCTGGTGATGCGCTACTGGCGCGGCCAACTGCCATTTCGCAGTTTCGATCGCTGATCGCCTTCACAACCATGTCCCTTTTGCCGGAAAGAACGATGCAAACCATGACCTACCCACAGGCCGATGCAGACCGGAGCGAGGCGCTGACCAAGGTGCCCGAAGTCACGCTGCTCTTCTGGATCGTCAAGATCGCTGCGACGACATTGGGTGAGACCGGTGGCGACGCGCTGTCGATGTCGCTGAACCTGGGCTACCTACTCAGCACCGGCATCTTCGCGGCCCTATTCATCGTGGCCGTGGCCGCGCAAATGCGTGCGCGGCAGTTCCACCCGTGGGTCTACTGGACGACGATCGTCGCCACCACCACGGTCGGCACGACACTGGCCGACTACTTCGACCGGTCGCTGGGCATCGGCTACAGCGGCGGAACGACCATCCTGCTGGTCTTGCTGCTGACCTCGCTATGGACATGGCAGCGGACCTTGGGGACCGTCTCGGTCGAGAGCGTCAGTTCGCCGAAGGCTGAAATCTTCTACTGGGTGACGATCATGTTCTCCCAGACCCTAGGCACGGCGCTCGGGGACTGGACGGCCGACACCGCCGGACTGGGCTACTCGGGCGGTGCTCTGGTCTTCACCGGCCTGTTGTTGCTCGTGGTGGCCGCCTACCGGTGGACCCGCATTTCCCGGACTGCGCTCTTCTGGGCCGCCTTCGTGCTGACCCGGCCCTTGGGCGCGGTGGTTGGCGACTACCTCGACAAGCCCGTGGCCGCGGGCGGCCTGGCCTTGAGCCGATTCGGCGCCTCCGCGGTGTTGCTGGGTTTCATCGCCGCCTGCCTGTTCTTCTTCACACACCGTGCCAGCCGCAAGGAGCACTGAGCCATGTCCAGCGAGCACGCCCGCCTGACCCGTCCTGCCGAGAGCCTCACGGCGCTTGTGCTGCAAGGTGGCGGCGCACTCGGCGCCTACCAGGCAGGTGCCTTCGAGGCACTGGCCGACGCGGCGCACCAGCCCGATTGGGTGGCCGGCATCTCGATCGGTGCCATCAATGCGGCGCTGATCGCCGGCAACCCACCTGAGCGCCGCGCGCACAGGCTGCAGGACTTCTGGCAGCGCGTGACCGCATCGGTGCCCTCATGGGGCTGGACCGTGGCCGACGGACCGTTGCGCCATTGGTCCAACGATTGGGCTGCGGCCTGGGGCGCAGCCTTTGGTCTGCCGGCGTTCTTCCAGCCGCGGCCGGGGGCAACGCTCTGGCCAGGCGAGTGCGACCGCCCCAGCCTCTATGACACCGCGCCGCTGCACGAGACGCTGCGCGCACTGGTGGACTTCGACCGCCTGAATGACGGCCCCATGCGGCTGAGCGTCGGCGCGGTGGATGTGCAAAGCGGCAACTTTGCCTACTTCGACAACCGCCAGCAGCGCATCGGCCCCGAGCACATCATGGCCAGCGGCGCGCTGCCGCCGGGCTTTCCGGCGGTGACGGTGGACGGCCGCGCGTACTGGGATGGCGGCCTGGTCTCCAACACCCCGCTCCAGCACGTGGTCGAGAACCTCGCCAGCGAGGCGGCGACGATCTTCCAGATCGACCTGTTCAACGCCCGCGGCGCCTTGCCGCGCACCCTGGCGCAGGTGGCCGACCGCGAAAAGGACATCCGCTTCTCCAGCCGCACGCGCGCCGTGACCGACATGCTGCACGAGCGGCAAGACCTGCATCAGCGCCTGCGCGCACTCGCGGCCCTGCTGCCGCCGGCACGACGATCCGACCCGCAGGTGCAGCAGCTGCTGGCCGGCACGCGTGACACCGCCATCACGCTGGTGCACCTGATCCACCGCCACAAGGGCAGCGAGACCCAGACGCGCGACTACGAGTTCTCGCGCGCCTCGATGCAGGAGCACTGGCAGGTGGGTCATGCCGACATGGCGCACTCGCTGCGGTCATTGGCGACCACCAAGGCCAAGCCCGAGCCCGGCGACTTCCGCGTTTTCGACTACACCCGCCCCGTTCACCCAGGAGTCACACCATGAATGCCGACGACGTGCGCAAGAGCGCCTTTGCGATGCCTTTGACCAGCCCGTCCTACCCCCGTGGACCGTATCGCTTCGTCGATCGCGAGTTCCTCGTCATCAGCTACCGCACCGACCCGGTGGCGCTGGCCGCCGCCGTCCCCGAGCCGCTGGTGCCCGCCGGAGACCTGGTGCGCTTCGAGTTCATACGCATGCCCGACTCGACGGGTTTCGGCGACTACACCGAGTCGGGCCAGGTCATTCCGGTCACTTTCGAAGGCCGCCATGGCGTCTACGTGCACAGCATGTACCTCGACGATGACGCGCCGATCGCCGGCGGGCGCGAGATCTGGGGCTTCCCGAAGAAGCTCGGCAGCCCGGCACTGCGCGTCGACAAGGACACGCTGCTGGGTACGCTGGACTACGGGCAGGTTCGCATTGCCACCGGCACCATGGGCTACAAGCACCGCAGTGCCGACCGCGACACCGTGCTGCGCTCGCTGGGCGAGCCCAACTGGCTGCTGAAGATCATGCCGGACGTCGACTGCAGCCCGCGCGTGTGCGAGCTGGTCGAGTACCGGCTCGAAGACGTGATTCTCAAGGGCGCCTGGGAAGGCCCGGCGGCCTTGCAACTGTTCGAGCACGCCCTGGCGCCCGTGGCACGCCTGCCGGTGCTGCAGGTGCTGGGTGGCCTGCACTTGAGCACCGACCTCACCCTCGGCCTGGGCCGCGTGGTGCACGACTACCTCGGCCGCAGAGCCAGCGGCATCACTTCAAGGAGAAACACATGAGACTCGATGGCAAAGTCGCTTTCGTCACCGGTGCTGCCAGCGGCATCGGCCGGCACATCGCGCAGGTTTACGCCGACGCCGGCGCGGCCATTGCGGTGGCCGACCTAAACCCGCAAGCCGCAGAGGCGGCGGCCGGGGACCTGCGCGCGAGCGGGGCCAAGGCCCTCGCGGTGGCCGTGGACGTGACCGACGAGGCCGCCGTGGATGCGGCTGTCGCGCGCACGGTGGCCGAACTCGGCGGCCTGGACGTGCTGGTCAGCAATGCCGGCATCCAGATCGTGGCTCCACTGCAGGACTTCAGCTTCGCCGATTGGAAAAAGCTGCTCGCGGTGCATCTCGACGGCGCCTTCCTGACCTCTCGCGCGGCGATGCGCCAGATGATCAAGAGCGGCCGCGGTGGCTCGATGATCTTCATGGGCTCGGTGCATTCGAAGGAGGCCTCGGTGCTGAAAGCGCCCTATGTGACCGCCAAGCACGGGCTGGAGGGCCTGACGAAGGTCATCGCCAAGGAAGGTGCGGCCCACGGCGTGCGTGCCAACCTGATCTGCCCCGGCTTCGTGCGCACGCCGCTGGTGGACAAGCAGATTCCCGAACAGGCTCGCGCGCTCGGCTTGTCCGAGGACGAAGTGATCCGGAAGGTCATGCTCAAGGAGACGGTGGACGGTGAGTTCACCACCGTCGACGACGTGGCGCAGGTGGCGCTGCTGTTCGCGGCCTTCCCCAGCAACGCTCTCACTGGGCAGTCGCTGGTGGTCAGCCACGGTTGGTTCATGCAGTGAGGATGAGACACTGAGCGGACGCCGACGCATTCAAGGAACAGACCATCGTCGCGACACGCAAGTACGGCCTACAAAAGGGTCTGCGTCAGATCGGCCCTGGCCTGATCACCGGCGCTGCCGACGACGACCCCAGCGGCATCGCCACCTATTCGCAGGCCGGCGCCCAGTTCGGGTTCTCGATGCTGTGGACCGTGGTCTTCACGCTGCCGCTGATGGTGGCGATCCAGATCGTCAGTGCGCGCATCGGCCACGTCACCCGGCGCGGCCTGGCGGCCAACATCAGGGCCGGCTTTCCGCGCTGGGTGCTGTTTGGCGTGGTGGGCATGCTGCTGGCGGCGAACACGCTCAACCTGGCCGCAGACATCGCCGCGATGGCCGAAGCCCTGCGTCTGCTGGTCGGCGGCTCGGCGCACGTCTATGCAGTGACATTCGGTCTGCTGTGCCTGGTGCTGCAGGTCTTCCTGCCCTACAAGCGCTACGTGCGCTGGCTGAAATGGCTGACGCTGGCGCTGCTGTCCTATGTCGGCGTGGTCTTCACGCTGCACGTGGACTGGTGGGCCGTGGCCCATGAACTCTTCCAGCCCCGACTGGCAGCCACGAACGACGTGCTGTTGATGGTCGTCGCCGTGTTCGGCACCACCATCAGCCCCTACCTGTTCTTCTGGCAGGCGGCGCAGGAAATGGAAGACACCACCGATGCCACGCCGCAGACTCCTAAAGACGTGCGGCGCCACCTTCGCCGCATCAAGGTCGACACGATCATCGGCATGACCTTCTCCAACCTCATCGCCTTCTTCATCATCCTGAGCACGGCAGCCACACTGCACGCAGCGGGTGTCACGAACATCCAGACCTCCGCGCAGGCTGCCGAGGCCTTGCGGCCATTGGCGGGTGATTTCACCTTCGTGCTGTTCAGCCTTGGCATCATCGGCACCGGCATGCTGGCCGTGCCGGTGCTTGCTGGATCGGCAGCCTATGCCGTCGCAGAGGCCGCAGGTCTGCAGGGCAGTCTGAGCCTGCGCCTGGACAAGGGCGAAGGGCGCGCCTTCTACGGCGTCATCGCCGCCGCCACCGTGGGCGGTGTGCTCCTGTGCTTCACGCCGACCGACCCGGTCAAGGAGCTGTTCTGGTCGGCCGTGATCAACGGCGTCATCGCCGTGCCGATCATGGTCGTGATGATGCTGCTCGCGTCGCGCACCGCCACCATGGGCGCCCACGTGATCGGCACACGACTGCGTTGGCTGGGGTGGATGGCGACCGCCGCGATGACCGCCACCGTCGGCGCCATGTTGCTCACGCTCTGAACCGGCCCGCGAGCGGAGCCCCGCCGCTTCGCGGGGGGGCTGGCCCGAGAACCTCAAGCTTCCGGGCCATGGATCGTGACGGCAGTCATCGGTGTGTCGTGACTGCGCGGTGACCCTCGGCACTGGCTGCCCAGTGCGCCCGGCGGGACACTGCCTTCGTGGGTGTCATCGTGATGGCGGCCGCAACAGGCTGCTGCCGATGGCGCCGTTTTCCAAGGAGTCTGACATGCTCACACTCGACAGGCACTCAGCGTCGGACGCACCCGACGAGACACGCGCCTCACCCGCGACTTGGCAGGCCCACCGCGGCAGTCCATCGCTGACGCCGCGCGACCGTCAGTTGATCGACTCGCTGATCCAACCCAATGCGGCCACATTGCGGGTCGATGAAACCGCCATCGATCCCTCGGTACGACGCTGGATGCCGGTCGTTGTGCCCATGCTCGCCGTCTTGATCAGCGGCTGCATTCTCGCGATCTGGTCCATCCTTTGACGGTCTTGGGCCTGGAGTCGAACCGAGGGGCAAACCTCCTGGCGCCTGCTGCCTTCAAAGCTGGAAACCCACCGCCCGCACCATCCCCTCGGCCACATCGCGCCACCATGCGGGTGGCGCACCGGTGTAGACGTTGGCGGCCGCGGCCTGCTGCGCATGCCAGCGCGACAGCCAGTCGACCTCTGCGTTGCCGTAGAACGCCGCCATCGCCTCGTAGTTGAGAAACAGACTGCGGCCGTCGAGGTTGACCGAGCCGCAAAGGCCGAGCGCACGATCGACCACGACGAGCTTGGCATGGACCATGCCGCGAGCCAGCAGGACTTGTGCCCCGGCTTCATGCAACCTGCGCAGCGCGCGCTCCCGGGCCCAGTCGGCCAGGCGGTGGTTGGATCGTCCCGGCACGACCAGGATCACCGGCACGCCGCGCCGGCAAGCCATGCACCAGGCATCGAGCAAGCCCTCGTCAGGCACGAAGTAGGGCGTGACGGCCAGGATGCGTTCGCGCGCCTGGTAGGCCGAAGCCACCAGCAAGGCATGCACGGTGTCGTCAGCGTGGTCCGGCCCGGTCGGCACCCACTGCACCAGCACCGAGCCGTCAAAGATCTGGCGGCGCAGCGCTGGCGCGGCCGGCCTGCTCAGCCGCCCGCTGGCAGCCAGCCAATCACGATCGAACTGGTCCTGGGCCTGCGCAGCCACCGGCCCTTCGAGCACGAAGCTCAAGTCGATCCAGGCCGGGCCGGCTGCGCCATCGAAGAAGTATTCATCGGCGAGATTGCGACCACCGCTCCACAGGCGCATGGCATCGGCCACCGCGATCTTGCGGTGGTTGCGCAGGTTCGTCCTGCCACGCATCGGGTTGTCCCACAAGGGCATGAAGCGGCGCACCTCGACACCACCAGACCGCAACCGGCGCGTCAGCCGGCGCGCCACGGTCAGGCTGCCCAGCGCGTCCAGCAACAGACGCACGCGCACGCCGCGCGCAGCGGCGGCGCACAGTTGTGTGGCGACAGCGTCGCCCGTTCGGTCGTCACGCAGCAGGTAGGTGCCGACCTCCAGGGTCTGCCGCGCGCTGTCGATGAGGTCGATCAAGGCCTGGTACGACTGCGCGCCATCGGCGTGGAACCGCACGGCGTGGTTGTGGACAGCACCGGGCAAGCCCAGACCACACAGCAATCTCGTGGCCCAGTCCGGCGCCCCGGCAACCGTCGGCAGCGAGTCAGGCATGGCGGCCGGTAGAGGTCGGCTGACCTTGCGCGTGCCGAATGCCAGGAAGAGCGGCAAGGCCAGGTAGGGAAACGCGGCGATGGCCAGCACCCACGCCATCGCTGCCGATGGATGACGCCGCTGCTGGCCGACACGGGTGACGAGCACATAGACCAGCAGGCCGGCACAGACAAAGGCGCCGTGCTCCAGCGCGGACAGCGACGGCCAGGTCGGCGTCCGCATGCGGTCAGTCGGCCAGAGGGAAGGTCACGTCCACCCGCAAGCCGCCCAGGCGCTCGGAATGGCCGAGGCGCAAGCGCGCGCCGTGCATCTCGGCGATCGACCGGACGATCGCCAGGCCCAGTCCGCTGCCCGTGGTTTCCGTGCCGGCCACGCGGTAGAAGCGGTCGAGCACCCGCTCCCGGTCGGCGTCGGCGATGCCCGGGCCGCTGTCTTCCACCGACAGGCGCATCGCGCCCGCCTCGCGCACGATCTCCAGGTCCACCTTGCCACCCGCCGGGGTGTACTTCACCGCGTTGTCCAGCAGGTTGCGCATCAGGATGCGCAGTGCCTCCGGCTGGCCTGCGATCAGACCTTCGTCGGCCTGCGTCAAGCCGACATCGGTGTGGCGCGATTGCGCTGCGGGCACCGCATCGGTCACGGCCAGACGCGCCGTCTCCGCGAGAGACATCGGTTCCGGCTTCAGACCCGTGGCGGCACTCGCCTGATGCCTGGCCAGCACGAGGAGTTGTTCCACGAGGCGCGTCGCACGGTCGATGCCCGCGGCCAACCGACTCACCGCCAGATCTCTGGCCGCATCGTCGGTGGCACGCTGCAGCCCCTGGACCTGCAGCTTCAGCGCGGCCAGCGGCGAGCGCAGCTCATGCGCGGCATCGGCGACGAAGTTCTTCTGGGCGTCGAAGGCCTCGCGCACCCGGCCGAACAACAGATTGAGCTCCTGCACCAGGGGCCGGATCTCGTCGGGCAGGTCAACTTCGCTGACCGCACTCAGGTCGTCGGCCTGGCGATCGGCGACCTGGCGCCGCACCCGCGACACCGGAGCCAGCGACAGGCTCACCACCCACCACACCACCAGCATCAGCAGGGGCGCCATCACGGCGATGGGGGCCATCGTGCGCAAGGCCAGGGTACCGGCCATCTCGCGCCGCGCCGCCATGTCCTGGGCCACCTGGATGACTTGCGAGCGCGACTGCATGGAGAACACGCGGTACGTGCTGCCATGCGCCCTGACGTCGGAAAAGCCCAGCACGGTGCGCTGTGGCAAGGCGGCGCGGGGCGCCGACTGAAACACACGCAGACCATCAGCGGTCCACACCTGGACCACGAAACTCAGATCCTCTTCGTCCTGAGAGTCTTCACCAGCACCCACCGACCCGTTCGATGGCAGGCCCGAGCGCAGCGAGAGCGCCATCTGCTGCATGTGGTAATCGAAGATCTCGTCCGCCTCGGCGCGTGCCGTGCGGTAGGCAATGAAGGCTTGGGCGATCGCTGTCAGCACGATGGCCGCGAGCAGCAGCCACAGCAGACGGGTGCGCAAGGAATGGGAGGGCCGCAGACCCATGGTCAGGCTCTGGGCACCATGTAGCCGACGCCACGCACGTTCTGGATCAGGTCCACGCCCAGCTTCTTGCGCAAGCCATGAATGTAGACCTCGACAGCGTTGCTGCTGATCTCGTCCTTCCAGCCGTAGAGCTTTTCCTCGAGCTGGGCGCGCGACAGCACCAGACCCGGGCGGGCCAGCAGTGGCTCCAGAACCGCCCATTCCCGCGCCGACAGCACCACTGGCTGATCACCGACCATCACCTCGCGGCTGGCGGGGTTGATCGTCACGCCCTTGTGCTCGTACACCGGCTCCGCGCGACCGGCGGCGCGACGCAGCAGTGCGCGGATGCGCGCCAACAGTTCGTCCAGGTCGTAGGGCTTGAGCACGTAGTCGTCGGCACCAGCGTCGAGCCCTTCGATGCGCTGCTGCACCGAGTCGCGCGCAGTGGCGATCAGCACCGGGATGCGCTCCTTGCGCGAGCGCATCGCCCGCAGCACCGACAGGCCGTCGCGCCGCGGCAGGCCCAGGTCCAGCAGCACCAGGTCGTAGGTCTGCGTGCGCAGTGCGGTCTCGGCCATCTCGCCGTCCTTCACCCAATCCACCGCATAGTGCTCGGCACGCAACAAGTCCAGCACCGACTCGCCGATCATCGTGTCGTCTTCTACCAGCAAGATTCGCATGGTGCGCCGGGCTCCTTGGCTTGTTCAGTGTTCGTCGGCTGCGCCGATGCGGTGGCTTCGTCCGGACCGACCTCTTGGTGGCATGGCTTGTCGCATCACGCCCCAAAGCAGCATAACGGCGACACCGCCCAGAAGTGCCAGCAGTGTCAGCGTACCGAGCAACCACAGCAGCGGCAGCGCAAGCGCCAGCACGAGGACAACGCCCGCCCGGCGCATGCCGCGTCGCCAGCCGGCGCCGGGCGTGACGTCGATGGTGGGCTGCACGTTCAAGGTCCAGCGGACCTGGTTCTGGTTCATGTTTATCCCCTCAAAACAGCCTGCTGTGCGCGTCAACGGCCGGAGGCTGTCGTCCGATCTCGTCGCAGGCCAATCTATGGCCCGGCACTTAGACGGGACTTAAGGTAGCTGGCGAGTGCGCCAGGCACTGCGCTGCGCCGGGGACGCTGTGACCCATGGCACGGTCCATCCATGCCGTCCGGCACTGGGCGGGGTCGAGTGAGAAGCACAAGATCCGCCACGTCTTCCAGACTCGGCCCACCGCACCCACGACTGACGCGATCCCATCGTGCCCTTGCCATCCTTCTTTTCCCCGACCTTCGGTGACAGCCGGGCGCCCGCGACTGCGTTCTGGTCGATCACCCGACTGGTGCTGACCATCGTGGCGCTGATCTTCGTTGGCGACCTGCTGGTGCTGACCGTCACCGAACGGCTGTGGCAGCACCGCTTCGGCGTATGGACCGAGATCTTCTTCGACGACATCGCGCTCAGCGCCCTGTGTGCAGCATTCCTGGTGCCGCTGGTACGCGGCTGGCAGCGACGCGCCCGGTTGGCAGAGCGGGCCATGGACATCGCCAGCGACGGCTTCCTCGTGGCGGCAGCGGATGGCCGCCTGCTGCGCGTGAACGACGGCTATTGCGCCATGACAGGACTGCAACGTGATGTGCTGACAAGCGCTCGCCTGCACGACCTGCCTGTCGACGGCTCGCTGGCGACGCTGGATGAACACCTGGCACTGGTCAGGCAACAGGGCATGGCACGCATCGACACCCAGCACAGGCGGCTTCAGGGCGACGCCCTTGACGTGCAGGTGACGACCGCCTGGCTCTCCGACCTGCGCTGTTTTGCAGC
>APMI01004328.1_pt1 | contig 10573 bp, 14 predicted proteins | sample 667938 | NCBI WGS metagenome assembly APMI01 (sample SAMN01084076, study PRJNA167559) | wastewater metagenome | biome: Wastewater | place: Denmark: Ejby Moelle, Odense | collected 2011-11-28
TCGCGGCCTCCGGGTTGTCCAGCGTCAGCTGCGCGGCAGCACGATCACCGGCGGCAGCCGCTTCGACCACACTCAGCACACCGCCGGCCGCAGCGACGCCGAAGGTCACCTTCATCGGCAGCGGCATCGGCGGCTGGTACGCGCGCAGTTCGACGTTGGGCGAGTCCGTCACGCGGGCGAGCATGGCCTCACCGGCGGGCATCGCAGGCTCCGGCGCCAGCGGGCTGCGCATGACGGTGCGTCCGTGCGACACGCCGCGCAGCAGCGACTCGTCGACCGGCTCCGGTGCCTGCTTGACCACGGTGACGACCTGGCCGGGCGCGGCAAGATGCGAATGATCCGGCACGAGTTGCGTGACTTCGCCTTCGGGCGTGTCGCGGCCAATCTTGGGGAAGTGCCGGAACAGCACGCTGCCTTCGGTGGAATGGTGGATCACGTTCATCCGCGGGTCCTGCGTCTCGTGCAAGCGCTGGAACAGCGGCTCGCTCGACAGGGCGTTGCGGTAGTCGGTCATCAGGTTGAGGCTGCGATCCCCCAGTCCACCGCGCAGGTAGCTGCCGCCGATGTCCGAGTGCACGCCAGACACAGTCACGCTGAGGAAGCGCCCATCCTCCGACAGACCGTCGGGCAGGATGCGATCGACCGGGAACAGGCCGCGACGCTCGTCGGCGGCGTTGATCTGGAAGCCCGACACCACCGACGGCGGCAGGCGCCGGTCGAAGACTTCCATGTAGCCGGTCGGCACCGGATCGTACAGGCCGACCGCCATCGGCGTCATGCCGGGTGATTGGAGATAGCGTGTATAGGATTTTGTGGGATGCCCCAGTTCATCCACGCTATCGATGACACTGTCCTTCGCCGGGATACCACGTTCGTGGATCATCCGGGCAACGAGCGGCGCTTCACTGGCGCCGCGGCTGAAACCTTCCAGGTAGATACTCAGCTGGGCATCGGGATCAGCCTTGAAGATGCGTTGCGCGTTCTCGACCAGCTTCCCGTACATCTCCTCAGCACGTTCAAGGCTGGTGCGACCCGTTGCACCATCAATGTTCTTCGCAATGGTGTTGGTTTGTGTACCTGGGCCGGGGGAGTATTCAACGTGAACCCCCTCAACACCGGCATCATACAAATCCCTTGCCTGTGCCCTGAGCTTGGCGACATTGGTTGCGTGGAGTGGATCTTGATCGACATCGTTGCCCGTTCCATCCAGCAATCCGATCAGAAGATGGGAGTGGGGGTCATTGCGGTCAAGCAGGGTCGGCGCCTGGAACCGGTACAGCTGATCGGCTGCGGCTTCATAGCGGCGCACCTGATCCGGTGTCGCCAGCGTGTGCGGCACGTCATCGGTCGGCAGGCCATCTTCGCCGAGCCGCACGATTTCCTTCCCCTTAGAGCTTCCCATCCTTCGCCCCCTTCAATCAGTACGTCTTCGTCCACGCAAGGATCAAGTCATCGCGCCATGCACTATTCGGGTTGCTGGGGTCAGCCAATTCCTTCTGCACGATGCGCCCTCGCATGTAGATGTTGATCGTCCGGTCGTTGACTTCGAGCAGGATGTCGACCGATCTTGCGGATGGGTCGTTCTCCCACCCCGGCTTGATCTCCTCCCGCGCCACGTTGTGCAGGACGAGGCGATCCGGAAAGATATCCTTGAGGTCAATTTCGGCGTGCCGCGCAACGCCGTCCAACGCCGTCCAACGCACATCAGCAGGTGGAGGGAAGACCTCGCTGGCCATCACGATGTGATCCGCATACCACTTGTCTTTCCAATCAGGGGAACGTGGCTCACCGGATGGCCCATCTTGTACTCTGTCGGACAACTCCTGCGTTCCCTGGAAAACAACACGGCATTTCAGCGTGTTGTAGCAGCGCGCGCCGAAGCTGAAGCGATCGAAACGGATCGGCCACGGTTCTTGTGGTGTCTTCTTGAACAACTTGCCCAGGATGAACATTTCGGCGCCCTCGGGATCGGTGGGAATGTCGTCGACTGCACGCGACACCGGGAATGATGCGGTGTGCAGCAACGCCGGGGCAACGGCTGCGGGTGTGCGTCTCGGCAGCACAGGCTTGCGCTTCGCGATCACCGGCACACCCGTCAATGGCAGCATGCCGAACTCCTCGCGGGTCCGCGCATTGATGATGTCCATGTCGCGGAGCAACTGCTGATCGTGCAGCTGATCCCTTGCTTCCACGTCGCTCTTGCCGGCTTCCATCATCGATTCACCCTATCGCCACACGTTCCTTCCATTGCGTCCTCCCCACGCGAGCATCAGGAAGATCGCCACGGGGATGACGAAGATCGGGGAGACCACGCCGATCATGATTCCCAGCGGCACGCCGAAAAAGCCAATCGAAAACGGCGTGACCAGCAGCATGATCGCGACGGCGAAAAAGAGAAGCCTCATGACTCGTGTCCTTTCCTGAAGAATTTGGCGAGCCATCAGGCTCATAGGCATCCCGTGCGGAACTCAAGCTCAGAACAGGTACAGGAGGACGCCGATCGCAATGCGCGCCACGGCCAGCACAACCTTTGCGATCGTTTCCGCCTTCGACACCTCGTCAGCACACTGCCTCCGTCTTGGCTTGCGCAATCAAGCCGCCCTCCCGGGCCGCTCGTGGGACTCGCGCCAGATCCGCCAGTAGATTTCCTCGCGATGCACCGGTACCTCGCGCGGGGCGTCGATGCTGATGCGCACCTGTTGTCCGGATCGCAGGCGCAACGCGCCGCCGTAGCGGTCCTCTCCGAACAGGACGTGGACCTCATCGCCGATCCGCAGGGACTCGCCGGCCAGCAGTGCGGTCACGTAGCAACGTTTGCGACGTAGCCGGTGACGCAGGGCGGTGAGTGGCTGGCCTTCGTCGTCGACGACCGACAGGTCGCCTGGCGCGGCAATCGTCACCGTGTAGTGATTGCGCGCCTTCCCGCGGATCGTCAGGCGCACGCTGTCGCCTATGCGGATGCTCTCGCCCACGCGGCGGGTCAGGACCAGCATGGCAACCTCCCGATGTCCGTCGCGCGCGCCGGTTTCGATACGCGGCGGCGCGGCGGCGGCGTCCGCACGACGCGCAGCACGTTGGGCGGATCGATGCGCAGGCGGATGTCCCGCAGCGCCTGCGCACCGTCGATCCGCAGGCACACGGCCTGCACGGCAATCGTCGTCGGACCGATGGTGAAGATGTCCCCGTCGCGCAGGGCGAGGACATGGGCGACGCGCCCGACACCGGAAGGCGCGCTCGCATGGAAGCCGTCCACGCCGCCAAGGTCATGGCGTATCGACGCATCGAGGTAGACGTACAGCACGTCGTCGATGCGGCCGGTGAGATGCAGGCGCGTGTCCCGGCCGATCGTGATGGATTCGAGTAGGGTGCAGTCGAGGATGGGCATTCAGGCGCCCCTCGCGTGCTGGTAAGCGGCGCGGCCGGTGGTCGGCGACCACGCAGGCAGCGATGCCGCGGCGCGGTCTCCTCCGCGCCGGGCGACAGCGGGAGGGACGTACACAGGCGGCGGCACGGGGAACCGGCTGTCGACACCCACGTGCAGGCTGTCCAGGCAGTCCGCGGCCAGTTCGATCACCTCGCCCGGGAGCCAGATGCGGAACTCGTACTGGCCGAACTGGAAGCGTCGGCACCCGTACAGCGAAAAGAGGTAGCTCCAGACGCCGACGCGGCTGGAGACGGGATGGACGACCTCGCCTCCAAGGACCAGATGGATGCCGGGCGGCGCCCAGGCGCCGAAGGCGATCCGCTCCCCTTGTCGGGCGTGGATGGTGATCCCGGCCTCTTCTCCGAACCGGAGGCTTCCTCCGATCTGGCACGTGGCAATGCGCATGCTCTTCCTTCCTTGTGTCCCGCGGCCCTCTGCATGGCCGCCCGGTGTACACCAAGAAGTTAGGCGATGCTTAAATTATTTGTCAACACCTTTACAAACGCTTTGCGTGGGCGCAAAAAAACCGATACGATCCTTATCATGGATAAGTACGCGCGCGCCTTGAAAGAAGCCATGGAGTCGTCCGCAGTGCGGACCTCCGATCTCGCCGGGAAAGTCGGGGTCAACGATGCTTCCGTGTCGCAATGGCGCAGCGGGCGCCGTCCAGTTCCCGTTGAGCGGGCGCAGCGCGTAGGAGAAATCCTGAACGTGCCGCCTGAACGGATAAGCGAAGCCTATGACCGTCTGCTTCGCTCAGGGTGCATCCCGAAGGTCGGGTTCTCGGCTGGCGCCATTCCGAAAGGGCACGTCGCACTGGATCGCCTGCCGGGATTCGACTACGGCGACTGGCCGTCCTTCTTGCTGATGCCCGAGTTCTTCATTCGCCAGAAGATAGGGCTGACGCCGATCGAGGCCGTGCGTTGGACGTTGCAGCCCACCGATGCAATGGCACCTCAGATTCAGCGGGATGCGATGGTACTGATCGACAACCGGGTCAACAGCCAGAGCCGCGTGGTCGACGGCAGCCTGCACGCCTTCTCACTCTACGACCGGCCGCATATCCGCCGCATCCTCGCTCGGCGAGAGGCATGGGCGTTGTGCGGGTATGACGACGAGCGGGATCGCATCACTGTCCCCGAAGCGGATCTGCCGAAATTGGAAGTGCGCGGTCTGGTGATCGCAGCACTGTAATCGAAGGACTTAATGCCTGAAGCGTAACGGCCAACCGGGAAGCCATTTCGCTTGCCGGAATGCTACGATCCGGGCCAGAGGCACAGGGGACATGGAATGCAAGAACCCGGCACGGAGCGGTTTCGATGGCGAGCCCTTGCGGTGGGAATCGCGCTGAGCATTGGTTACTGCGCTATCTTCTTGCTAACTTGGCAACTGTCATTCAATCAGTGGTATCTGCCTGCCGGGCTGCGGACAGCGTGCCTACTACTGATGCCAAAGCGATATTGGCCGGCGATCTTCTTCGGCGAAGCCTCTGCATTGCTGTATCAGCGTGTGCCGAAGGCAGAAGAGTACAGCTATCAATGGGCTTACTTGAGTCCGTTTCTCTTCATCTCGGCATACTCTCTTGTTCCATACTTCGTCATCAGGAAATTCAAGTCGCTGATTGACTTGACCCGGTCATTCCCTTGGGTGGTGCTTGTTGCGTCATTGTGGGGCTGCATTTGCGCGATGACGTTGAACTACGTCCTGATGGGTCCGCGCCAGACAATCACCGGAACGAATTTTCTAAGCTACACAGTAGGCAACTATCACGGCATCACCATGGTTCTCTTGCCATGCTTGTTGTGGCTTAACCGCAAAGCATGGAAGACAGGAAGGGGAGAGATCACAAACAGCCTTGCCATTGCAACGCTCCTGATCGCCGCACTTTATGCGACAGCGATGGCAAGCGTGGCTCAGGATTCGGCCGTGCAGCTCATGCCGCTGATCTTCATGATACTTCCTGTTTTCTACCTCACGGTAGTGCATGGGTGGCATGGCTCCGCTATCGGAATCATCATGGTCAACATCGCCATCGCCTTTGCTCTGCCGAGAACCAATATCGCTGGTGAATTCGATGGCACGGTCCTGATCGCCCAAGTTGCGTTGGCTACCGTGTCTGGCGGACTTCTTCTCGTTGGAAACTACATCTCCGATCTTTTCGCAAGATCGGATGCTGCTCTGCTTTCAGAGCTTCGCGCAGTCCAGGCCCTTCGACAAAGAGACGAAAGACACCAGCAGTCCACAGGCTTTCTTCAGTCGCTCTTCCGCAAGAATGAGCTGCAATTGCGAGAGAACGCGATCCTAATCGCTGCGGCGCGGCACGACTTGGACAACTACCGCCACGAGGTGGTGCAGACCCTAAAAGAAGAGGAGCAGTTTGAACGAGCGATGGAAGCGCACTCCATTGGTGTACAGGCTGCCAAGCTCATAGACCTGCAGCGCGACTATCTGTACCCCTTGGAAATCGAGTCGCACGGCCTTTATGCGGCACTGACAGGGCCGGCTTTTCTCGACACATGGCAGAAGCGTACTCGCATCTACGAACGGCTCGACGGCGAACAGCGCTTCATCAGCTTGCCTCTACGCCTCGCGGTGTATCGGTCAATCATCCGCGCAATGGAGTCGATGCAGGATCATGCTCCAGATGAGTATGCCCTCCGCATCCGCGTCTGGCGTCGCGGAGAGCGATCAGGGGCTACGGTTCTCGTGAAATGCAAGCCAACTTGTAGTCCAGAGTCCACAACCCCGGAATCTCAAGACGCTCTCAATGAATTGCAGGCTCGCGTCATCGCCTATTCCGGCGTCCTCAAAAGAAGAGACTCTTCCCGGCTACGCTTCCTGATGTCGGAAGCAACACTTGAGCAATAAAGGCGGGCTTCTCCCTAGGAAACCCGCCGACAGATGCCAAGGAATGACCCTCAGCGCGAAGCTGGGGCTCGCACAACCCAGCGTGGCCGCGCCTCTCCCTCGACCAAGATGATTTCAACGTCGCGCCCACGGTACAGAACACGTGCGCGTCCGGCAGGAAAAGCATCTTCCGGAAGCGAAACGCGGTCCGCATCACTGCCGATCGGCATGACCCAAAATGTCCCCGCAATCTGACCCGCCGCGGCATGTACCGTGCCGGCGGCATCATTGATCTGCACGTAACGAATCCCGTCACGCTCGAATTCGTAGACACGCCAGACCGGGTCCGCGGCCAAATTTGCGCTCGGGGGGAAGGAATCCCCGAGACCGGTCATTGCTTTCGGCGCTGTCTGTCCATCATCAGGGCAGCATGCGGAAGCTGCAGATGAGAACCCACCAATAGCGCTCGCCAAAACGACGGCGTGCATCGCCAGAAACCCATTTGTGCCTTTCGCGGTCATCTCCATTCTCCATGTGTGCGAGGTGCAGGATTCGATACCGCCCACACGCTCACACCACCCGGGCAACGGACTGCGAGAGAAAGGCGGTATCCGCAGCCTAAGCGATGGATTTGCGGGGTATTGCGCAACGGCCAAGGCGATGTTTTAGCAGCCACTTGTCAGCCTGACATAGCCCATCCGATCAGCCTTTCGACGCTTCTGTGAGCCGCTTCACGCTCCATCTCATGGCTTGCCATCAACACCCGTAATTTCCGCGATTCGCTGCCGAAGGGCACGGTCGTAGGCCACTCCATCCTTGGCCCGCTGGCTGTACGCCGCCCGTGCTGGCAGCGACCGCCGGAGGGTCTGACCAGTCATCGGTTTCTCGGGGGCGCCCGATCGAAGACGCCGATCCTCCGACAAACTTCCAACGCTGTCATGGCGCTGCCCGGCCGCTACGCGCTTCCGCCGAGATGTGGGGAGAGGTTCCATCTAAATGGCGCAATGCCGTGGACGCCACAAGCACAAAAAGCCCCGGCATGGGGAACCATGCCGGGGCGTATGCCATATTCAGATTGTCGCCGGCACCCCCGTGCAAGCGGGCGGTGCTAGAGGCCGAGCAGTTCGCCGGCCTTGGCGAACCCGACCCAGCGGCCGTCGCCGTTGAGGCCGCGATTCATCAGCTCCTGCCGTGCCAGCTTCACGACATCGACGTCGCCGTGATGGATCGCCACGAGGAACCGGGTGTCGAGGATCTGCAAATGTTCGCCCAGATCCCGGTCGACGCCCTGAGAGATGCGCACGCCGCTCATGCCCGGTCCTTGCGCCTGGCGATGGCGTGCAACTCGGCCTGCGCGCAGGCGGTGAGGTCGAGGCGGGCATTCGGCAGCGCGCCCGTGCTGACGAGGTTGAGCGCCCAGTTGAGCACCTGTGCCTTGTCCTGCAGCGCGTCGGCCTGTTCGTAGCGCGCCTCGTATTCCGCCAGATCGCGCGAGGCGCGGTCGAAGGCGGCGCGCAGTTGCTTTAGTGCGTCGGTGCCTTTCTGGATTGCGTAGCGCCGGTCCAGTTCGTGTTCGTCGATCATCATGTTCATGCGTGGTGTCCTTGCGTTGGGGTGTGTCCGCATGAACGCGCTGTTCCCGGATGAAGCCAAGTCCAGAAGCGCCGATGCAATGGTCAAGACAGACGGCGGACACCTTCGTCGCCGCGGTCGCTCCGGACTGCATGCGCGGCCATGCCGATCCCGTCGATCACCAGACCATGCCGGCGGGATGGGCGGCGATGCGTGCGAGCAGGTCGCCCAGCGGTTCGGCTTCGGCGCCCTCCGCGATGGGGGCGAGCAGCATGCGGCCGGTGTCGATCAACTCGATGCGGATGACCTCGATGCCGTTGCTGGCGTAGGCGACGTGCTTGCGGCCGTCAATGTGGCGCATCAGCGCGTGCGGGGTCCGGGCGCGCAGCAGTTCGCGGCGCCATGCGTGGCGGCCGCGCTTGCCGGGGATGCGTACCAGCAGGGAGGCGATGAAGAATTCCTTGACCCGCCTGGGTTTGCGGGAGGCGGTGGTTTTCATGCAGGTCGATGTCCGTGTCGGGGTGTGCATGAACGCGCTGTGTGCTGTCGAAGCCAAGCGATAGTTCGGGCTTTCTTTTCGGTATTCAGTCACCGGAGACAGTGGTCTTCGAGGCCTTGCTGCCCCGCTCGAGGCCGGCGCTGTAGGCCGCTTCCAGCGCATCCCGCAGCTCCATGACCGAGACTTCGTGGAAGTCCAGACTGTCGCGACGGCGGGATTCCAGTGTGTCGATGCGCAGGTGGTGCTGTGCGATCCGGGTCAGGAGCGTGTCGAGGTGATTCATGTCGCGTGTTCCGGCGGTGTGGAGGTGCTGCATGAACGCGCTGTTCCATACGGAAGCCAAGTCGCACCCGGCTACTTTTCGAGAGGGGGGCGATTACCCGAGACGCGCGACGTACCGGGCGTAGCCGTAACCCGAGGGATCGACGTAGAGGTAGGGGCGGCCGGGCGCATGGACTTCGACGCAGAGGCAGCCGTCGGCGACAGTTCCGCCCTTGCCCCGGAGCCAATCGTGCGACGCCGACAGGTCGCTCGCGAAGGCATCGAACTCGGCGGGTGTCATCTCGACGGTGTCGGTGATGTAGATGCGATGCGAGCCGGTGGCGCACATCTCGTGCAGGCAATCGGGTTTGGACGCAAAAGGCAGGCGCACGCCGAGTTCTTCGACGTGCAGCCGTTTTCCGTTGAACCGCACGGTGCATGGCGTGCGTTCGATGGTGAGGGTCATGGCGGGCATGGGCATTCTCGGTATGGGCGTCGGCGATCCGACGCCGACATGAACGCGCTGTCGCCGCGACAAGCCAAGCGCGAGGCGATGTCGCGCCGCGACAACCTGACAGCCGTCGTACAGGGTCCAACACGCGCATTGACTACGCGCTGGGCGTTACGCCATCCGCCGCAGGCTGACCCGCTCGATGCGACCGACGAACGCGGCATCGGCGGCGATGCTTAGTGTGGTGTGCGCGCTGGCAGTGAACGACTCGACGAAGCTGCCGTTGCCGGCACGCACCTCGCCCTGCACGGACGATGCGCCGGCCAGGACGACGCGCACGCTGCCGGCCGTCACTTGTGACAGCACCAGTTCGACGCGGTACACGGCGCCGTCGACGAACGCGAACGGCTGCGCGAGATCGGCCGCGCTGCCCGCGACCTTGACGGCCGCGCTGCCGGCGATCGACCAGCCGGCCCCCAGCGCCCACGCTGCCTGCGTGTCGAAGTCGGCGTTCGCCAGCTTCTCGCCGCACTCGCAGGCGATCACGCGAACGTGCGTCTGACGACTGGCAAGCGCGCCCCGCTGGCTACTGACCTCGACGCGGAGCGTCGCGTCGCTGGCGAGCAGCACATCAACGGCGTGGTTCGTTCCAGCGATGCCTGTGGTGTCGTGCAGCACCGCGCCGCTGAGTGCGTGCAGCACACGAATGCGTGTGCTCGTGCCCGGCTCCGGGCCGATGCCGACGGCTTCGTGCTCGATCAGGCGGTCGCCCTGCAGCACGCGGTCGCGGTGGACCCATGCGATCGACAGGCGCGCGAAGGCCGCCGTCGGCCACGCCGCGCCGTTGATGCGCAGTCGCCCCGGCGGATAGGGTCGCGCATGGCGACTGTCGAGGTGGACCTGCGCGATCGGCGCGAGCGCGGGATCGAGCGTGCCCTGCTGGGTGCGGGTGAGCAGCTTCGCCTCGATGGTCTCGCCGGCCAGGTGTTCGGTCGGGTCCGCGCCAACGTAGGTGTCCGTACACCAGATCCGTGCGCCCTCGGCGTGCGCGACCGGCACGGTGTCGACGCAGCCGCGCGCCAGCGTCAGCGTGCCGGCGACCGGATCGATGGCGTCGATCCGCACCAGTTCCTCGTCGATCAGCGCCTCGCTGCCGACGGCGACGAGGTCCAGGTCGCGACTGTCCGCCAACGACGCCACCGTGTCGGTCGGCGTGAGCGCCCCCGCGAGGGTCGCGGTCGGCGAGAAATCCCCATTCGCCACCTCCTCGAACGCAGCGCTGCCGGTACGGGTCGTGAGCGCATAGCCGTAGGCCGGCCCGTTCGGGCGTGCGCCGAGCGCGACCACGAAACCGGCGTCGTCCTCGACCAGCGCCAGATCGGCAGGGCGCAGCCGGCCGGCGAGATCCCGGTACGTGGCTTCGACCAGGCGCTGTGTCGGCAGCGGCAGCGGGCGCGTGTCCGGTGGCGTCCACGGCCCGATCACCGGCCGCAGGTAGGTGGTCGCCGCCATGCCGTCG
>APMI01030233.1_pt1 | contig 10569 bp, 6 predicted proteins | sample 667938 | NCBI WGS metagenome assembly APMI01 (sample SAMN01084076, study PRJNA167559) | wastewater metagenome | biome: Wastewater | place: Denmark: Ejby Moelle, Odense | collected 2011-11-28
CCAATGATAGCACTGCCAAATTTTTCAGATAAATGCTAGCTGAAAGTAAATAATCATTAAATGTTTTGAAATGTTTGACTGGATAGAATTTTGAGAAAGAGCATTGGGGTATGCTTTTTTCGATATTGAAAATTAAGAATGTGGCAACTGCTGATAAGCTACAATTTGTTGATTTACTTGATTCTGATTTATTAGGGAAAGCGAATGAAATTCGAGATTTATAAGCAAGAGCAAAAGGATAAATAACAATTAAAGATGCACTCGCTGAACTTGAAGCTTGGGGGCTAACCAGACAGTTCGAGTTGACTTAATACAATTCAATGGGTAGAGTGACTACTCTCATTAAATAGTGGAAGGATGTGATGACTGAAGTATCAGATCATCAGGCTATGGTTTCCTCAGTACGAGAAAGCAGATGGGCAGGAAGATTTAAGGATGAAATCTAAAAGTATGAAACTAAATTCGGTATTCTTGATGACGCTTTACTCAAGCTAAATCAAATTCAAAGAAAATGGATTTATCTTGAGCCTATTTTCATGCGTGGAGCTCTACCAAGTTAGCAGGGTAGATGGAAAAGATTAGATGAATAATACAGAAATATTATGACTAATATTTCACATAATCCATCAGTTATTTCGCTTGCTGGTATAGCCGGTTTCCAATAAAATCTCAACAATATTATTGTACAACTATAAAAATGTCAAAAAGCATTGAACGACTTCTTATAATAAAAAAGAAATAAATTTCCTCGATTCTATTTCTTAGGTGATGATGATATGTTGTAAATTTTGGGACAGTCTCAGAACCCGACCATTATTCAAATGCACCTTAAGAAGCTATTTTCAGGCATCCATAAAGTAAAGTTCAGCTAAAATAATGACACTCTATTAGCAATGAAATCAAGTCTAAATGAAGAAGTACCATTAGCTAAAACAATATAAGTGACATAAATAGTGTAAAATTGGCTTTAATAACTAAATAAAAATATGATTTCAACATTGAAGCAGTTATTATCCAAAATAAACAACTAATCAGATAGCAAATTTAAATAACAGCCTAGTCAAATTATCTGCCTCATAAATGAGATTGTGTTCAGTCGATAAGTTGCACAAGCAATATAACGTAATTCCCTTAAAGACGTAAAATCAAAATATCAACAATATTTATCTCAGCTAACTAAAAAATGTCACTAATTCAGCGATCAACTCATATTGGCAAAAATAAAATCATTGATTCTTGATATTATCCATCAGATCAGCGTCATTGATTTGCTAATCAATACTAGTGTTCGTAATTTGACTAGCTGGAATTGGCATAAACAGCTTAAATTCAATCAAGATGCAGGACATGGAGTTAAGATCAATATGGCTGACGCTAATTTTGATTACACTTTCTAGTATCAGGGTAATGCTCAAAAATTAGTCTACACTCCACTCACTGATAAGTGCTATCTAACACTCACTCAGGCGATGAAAATGGGGCTTGGAGGAAATCCTTATGGCCCAGCAGGTACAGGAAAGACATAATCAGTAAAAGCACTCGCATTAGCCTTCGGAAGACAGTGTCTTGTATTCAACTGTGATGAGGGATTGGATTTCCATTCGATGGGACGTATTTTTATAGGACTTGTTAAATGTGGAGCTTGGGGTTGCTTTGATGAGTTTAATCGATTGCTTTAATAACAACTTTCGGCTATATCTCAACAAATTCAAATTATTCAATAAGCCATTAAAGCGCAATAAAAGACGATCAATTTGCTAGGAAAACAAGTCTAAGTGAACTTCAATTCAGGCATCTTTGTGACTTTAAATCCAGCAGGTAAAGGTTACGGTGGTCGTTCAAAACTACCAGATAATTTAAAACAGTTATTCAGACCGATTGCTATGTCAGTGCCTGACAATGAGCTTATCGCATAAGTTCTTCTCTTTTCATAAGGTTTCACAACTGCTAAACAACTGGCATCAAAAATTATCACTATATTCACATTAAGCAAACAATTATTGTCGAAGCAGCTGCATTATGATTGGGGTCTGAGAGCACTTAAAACTATATTAACAGTTGCCGGTAGACTTATTTTTGAGGAGAAAGAACCTAATTTGAGTGAGAAAAAATAAGGAGAAATATTAATTAAAGCACTTAGAATTAATACAATCAGTAAATTAACATTTAATGATATGCTCAAATTCAATGTGCTCGTGCAAGACGTATTCCCTGGAGTTGACATCAAAGATATCATCTATGAAAAAATATCGAAAGCAGTCTAAGAAGTATTCCAGGAATAGAAATATTAATTACAGTCAAGCCAATTGAATAAAATTCTTCAATTTTATGAAGCCACCAAGCAAAGAATAGGAGCAGTGCTGGTAGGACCTTCAGGATGTGGCAAGACCACAATTTGGAAAACATTAAAGAAAGCATACTAAAAACTAAATCAACCAGTTAAAACATACTTAATTAATCCAAAATCAATGCCAAGATCTGCATTTTTAGGCTACATGAACAACGATACAAGATAATTTTCTGAAGGTGTCCTCACAGCATCAGCAAGAGAAGTAATAAAATAAGATCTGACTACACTATCATGGATAATTTGCGATGGTGATGTCGATCCATAATGGATTTAAGCATTAAACAGTGTCCTTGATGATAACCATTTACTTACACTTCCAACTGGTGAAAGAATTGCTTTTGGATCCAATGTCAATTTTATATTCGAGACTGATAATTTACAGTTTGCATCGCCTGCTACTATTTCGCGTATGGGTATGATTTTCATGAATGAGGAAGATATTAATATCAATGGAATTATCAGTAAATGGGCAAAAGGATTGCCTGCTGACAAAGCATTTATCAAAGAATAAGTTAAAAATATTTAACAAATTTGTGATAAAGTGTATGAAAGTGGATTTGAATCAGCTGTTTAGACAACAAAAGTTGGTCTTGTTCGAAGTGCACTTTCACTATTACACAATTCTGCAGATGATCAATAATTTAAATTAAACCTAGTGAAAGGCCTCGCTTCAAATTTCCATTAATAAAATCGAACTAAAATATTTGAAGTAGTATTTGGTAAAGCTGTTCCAGGAGACAGAGATCCATTGTCTTTAATTATTAAAAATGGAAAAATTGGCGAATTCAAAGATAAAGATACTCAAGAGGTGCAGAAAATATACATGACTAAATCCATTCTAAAAGATATTTAAATAGTACAAGCTTGGCTAAGATCAAATCAAAATGTTATTATAGTAGGAAAATAAGGATGTGGTAAATCATTACTTTTATAAGCCAGTATCCAATAAATATAAAAACATGAAAAATGCAAATTAGTAACAATCCACTGCAATCGTGAAACAAAAGCCGAACAAATAATCCATAAATTATTCCAAACATGTCAAAAAGTGACATCGGCGACCGGCAAAGTTCTGCGCCCTCAAAACGCATCTCGCCAAATATTTTTACTAAAATAAGTAAATTTACCTAAACCCGACAAATATAACACAATAGAACTTATTACTTTCTTGCAGTCTTTGATCACTCATGAAGGATTCTATGATCAAAATTTGGAGTTTGTGAGAATTGGCTAAGGGATACAGTTTGTTTGCATCATGAAGCCATCCAGTACTATCGGAAGATTTTAATTGACAACACGATTTGTGAGTAATTTACGAGTGCTAAAAGTTGATTATGAGTCAGTGGGTATCAAACAAAAGCTTAAACTACTTACCTCTCACGCTGATGTAATAGCATAAAAATTAAACCAATTCTGGCACATAGTCAGCGATAACTTCAAATACGACGATAACGCACATTACCTATTTACTCCTAGAAATCTAAATGGAATTGTCGATCATTTATAGTCATATGATATCGATTATCAAAACCAGAACTAACTATTAGGCGCACTGTACTATGAAGTTAATAAGCAATTTGGTGATCGATTGGTCGATGCTGCCAGTAAATAGAAATTTAAATAACTTATCACTCCGCTGTTTGGTAAGCATGACCAGCTTGGATTCCAGGTTGAGAATAAAAAATTAAAGCCTTGTAGTCGAGCTAACTATATCGATATTCTTCAAAATTATATCAAATCTTACGATAATGAAGTCAAAGAAACCAACATAATTCTCGTTAAATAAGCTATAGATTTGATGGGTTCAATTGAGAAAAAATTGATTGATAGAGGTCATATGCTTCTAGCTGGTTCATCTGGTAGTTTGAGAAAAACTGCAGTGAGAGTACTTGCCTTCAAACACAAAATTACATTATGCACTTTGTCAAATATGAGAAACCCATCTTTAAAATAATTTTATAAGGACTTGAAATCAATAATTGAGCAAGCAGCTGGACAAAATAAACATGTTGTTCTATTTTTATAAGAACATCAATTAGGCAAAAATATCTTCTATGAAAAAATCAATAGTCTAATCAGCTCAGGATAAGTAACAGGTCTATTCAGTGCTGATGAACTTGAAGGTATCGTACAAGACCCTGAGCAACTTCGATCATAATTTTACGGCAAAACATTATATTAATGTTTCGTTTAACGAACCCGAAAAAATCTTTCAGTAATACTTTCATTTGACCATCGAAATAAATAATTTTATGAAATCTGTTCAGCAAACCCCGCATTTTATTCGTTCTGTCGCATAGTATGGTCAAATTGCTACATAGCACAATCTTTAAAATAAATCTGTGGTGTGAAAACAAAAGATTTAAATATCAAGTAAATGGATGATCTTGCTGATGGCTTTATTACAATTCATCAGGGAAGTTCATTGAAATATATTGATCTTATTCAAAATTTTAGAAATACTTACAAAAGATTGGAATCTAAAAGTGGAACCAGATTATAGAAATTAAATATGGGCTTGAAGAAGTTGAAGTAAACTGCCAAAATTGTTGATGAACTTACTGCTGATGCTGTGAAGAAAGAAAAATTACTAACTAAGAAAGAAAAGTAAGCAAGTTAATCATTAGATCAAATTACTGAAGCCATGCAAGAAGCCACAGCCAGTAAAACATAAAAAGAGAAGCTTGAACAATTCTTAGCTATTTAAGAGAAGAAAATATAGAAAGATAAAAAAGAGGTTATGTCTCAACTAGAAAAAGTACAACCGTTGATTGAAGAAGCTAAAACTGCTGTTAGTGGACTCTCAAAGAAAAATATTTAAAACATTAGAGCTTTTATGAATCCTCCTGAAGCAGTCAGGCATGTTTTAAAAGCTGTATTAACAATATTCGGTAATAAAGATGATACATGGAATTCGATGAAAAATTTTTTAAAAGTCTGTAAAGAAAATATTCTGTACTTTTAGATTAAAGACGTTAAATAAAATGTTAGAAGAGAGGTTTAAGCTATCATTGACACTCATGCCTATTCATTCCAAAGAGAAAATGTTATCAAAGCTTCTCAATAAGCTGTACCGCTTAGAGATTGGGTTTTGGCTGTTATTTAATACAGTAAAACATACGAAAAGATAAGACCATTAGAAGAAAATTTAAATAGGATTGAAAAATAACTTTCTGTATCTCGAAAACGTAAAAATTAATGCGCAGAAAAAATAGCAGAAGCTGATGTAAAACAAGCAAAACTCAATGATTAGTTCATCAAAAAGAAAAATGAAGCTGAAATGCTCAAAGTTGAATTGGTGAAAGTCAAAAATGCAATGGAAAGTGGCAAATAATTATTGTAAAAACTGGAAGGAGAAAAGGGTCGATGGCAATCTTAAAGTGACAAGCTAAAAGTTGATGTATAAATGCTTCCTAGATCAACAGCTTTAGCAGCTGCATTTATCACTTACGTTTCTTCAAGTCCTTAAAATATTCGTCAAAAGAAAATCGAAGAATGGAAGAAAGCATTCAAATGTCATTACTTCAATTTCTTAAATTTCGTCACAAGTGAAGCATTAACTCTGCAGTAAATTAGTGAGGGCTTACCTAATGATCAACTTTCTATATAAAACAGTCAAATAATTGCATTGCAATCAAAAATTCCATTGATAATTGACCCCCATACACAAGCGACCGCTTGGTTGAAAGGCAAACTAGCAAAAACAGGCACTGTTTAAACTCTAACCCAACAAGACCCTAAATTCATTAACACTCTTTAATTGGCAGTACGATTTGGAAAAATATTAGTCCTTCAATAAATCGACTTCATTGAACCGATTCTCACTCCCATAATTAAAGGAGATTATGCTAGACAAGGACCAAGAAATTTAATGCAAATTGGCTAAAAATCAGTGGATGTCAATGAAACATTTAGGTTCATAATGACAACAAGAAATAGTTCAATTGATATTCCACATCATCAAGCCGATTTAGTTTCAATAATTAATTTCTCAGTCACTCGATCGGGTCTTCAAGGCAAGTTACTATCTTTGATTATTTCTCACTTCCAGCCTGAAATTTAGAAGTAAAAGCAGAAACTGCTAGAAACTCAATAAAAATTGAAGATTAATCTTTCAGAACTGGAATAAAAGTTATTGAAATAGCTTGCTGACTCTTCAGGAAATATTCTTGAAAACAAAGAACTTATTAAGTCCCTAAACAACACAAAATAACAAGGAGAGATTGTGGTGAGCTCACTTAAATAATCATAAACTTTACAGCGACAGATTGATCAGAAACGTGAAATTTTCCTACCAATATCAGAAATGGGTGCAAAGTTGTACATTTCACTTTCAGTTCTCAAAAAATTAAACCCGATGTACAAATACAACTTATCTCAATTTATTGAAATGTTCCAATAATCGCTTGAAGCAGGCAAAAAAGGATCAAGTGATCAAATAGAATAAATTCAGCGATAATTGATAAAAATTGTCTACGATAACATTTCAATAGGGCTGCTCAAAGCACATCGGCTGCTACTTGGTTTGGTTGTCATCAAAGAGGTTCTCGATTAAATGATACCATAAGAATAATTTGCAGCTTTGGTTGGCAATATTCCACCTACAAACGATAAAAATGTTCCTAACTGGATCGATTAAAAATAAAAAGAAAGATTTAGTAATTTCTTATCGATCTTGCCTTCTAAATAAAATTTCAACTCTTAAAAATGGGCAAAGTGGCACAAATCCCCGTAATGTTAATCAGTAATTCCAAAGTAGGCTCATTTGACTCCTTTCCAATAATGCATTTTAGTCGCAGCTTGTCGTCCTGATCGATTGATCAGTGCATTTACTCACTTTGTTATGAGCACTCTAAATTTAAACAATCTTACTGGTATTTAAATCAATATGGAGATGCTATCAAGTAAAAAGATGTCAAATAAAATTCCATGTCTCTTTATTGTAAGTGTCGGTTTCGACCCATCGAAAGAGATTCAATAGCATGCCAATAAATTTGTCGGTAAGAATCGATTCCACGAACTCTCAATGGGTGGTGATCAAAATTAGTTCGCGCTCTAACTTTTGAGATAAGCTGCACAAAAAGGAAATTGGCTCTGTCTCAAAAATTTGCATTTAGTCATTAATTTTGTGATTATACTATAAAAATAGCTACTTTCAATGTAACCTCACTAAAATTTCCGTCTCTTTTTGACAACATAAGCCCGCGAGAAATTCCCTCCAATATTGCTGTAAACATGCTATAAAGTAAGCTACGAAGCTCCCCCAGGACTCAAGAAAAACTTCGGTCGCATCCTCTCTTCCCAAGCCCTTTCCAAAGACCAACCTCTCTCTATGATCTTGACATACTTCCACTCCTTAATCCAATAACGCAAGAACTACATCCCTCAGGGTTGGACAAAATCTTACTAATTCAACTACGGTGACTATAAATCAGGATTATCATTAATGTCACAATTGAGTGGTAAATTTGATATTGATTGGCAAATGTTACATGGGCTCATGTCTGATACTATCTACGGAGGACGAATTGATAACTGGGTTGATTTAAGGATACTGAATACTTATTTAGAGGAATATTTTAATAAGGATGTTATGAGTAGCAAAGATGATCTTATCAACGGGCTCAATGTTAAGAATATTTAACAGTATAAAACTATATTGCCGGATTAGGATAGTCCGCATTTCTATGGCTTACCTCATGGGATAGATAAAGCGATCAACAGAATACAAGGAAAATAAGCGTTAGATAACTTAAAAATTATTTCCACTGCAACAGTCGAAAGTGCTAAATTTTCGAGAGAATCATGGCAAAAAATACTTACACCATTATTTACATTATGGAAAGGTTTAGAGAAGCATATTAGCTCGAATAAAATAAAATAAATTTCTTAAAAATAAATAAAATCCATTGATCCAATCGACAGTTTCGTTTACAACTAAGCTTATGAAGCTAAAAAGAACTATGAACTTATTAAACATGGACTAAGTGCACTTTAACGAGTTCTTTTCGGTAATGATATTTTAGTCAGTTAAATTGAAGAACTCGGGAAAATATTACTCAGAGGGTAAACTTTCCCTAAGTGGACAAAGATCTGGTAAGGTCCTGATCTAGTAACTTAATGGTTGAAGATATTTGTGCAGAAATTAATTAGTGTACAGAAATGGGTCGAAATGGCAGAATCACATAAATTGTTAAATAGTGAGCTTGACTTGTCAGAAGTATACCGACCCGAAATATTTTTCAACGCTTTGAAGCAAAAAGTTGCAAGAGAGAAGAAAATTCCGGTTGACAGTCTAACAATTAAATGCTCGTTTTCCAATCCATCAGGATAAATAAGTGCAAAGCTGAAAAATTTGATTTTATAAGGATGCTCTCGCTCGGGAAACAGTTTAGTCGATTCTAAATAAGATATTGAATACGAAGATGTGCCAGTACTATACGTGTATTACACTCAATCATAAAAATCAGAAGATCTATACACAATTCCGTTTTACACTGATAGTACTCGAAGCAGTTTACTTGCATTATTACCAATCAAAGCAGAAGGAGGCGTAAACAAGAAAATTATCGCAGGAGCCGCGTTCATGGTCAAGGGTTGAAGCTTATTGATCAATCTATAAACAAAAATCAAATTCATAATTTCGTAAAATAAATATATAACAATTATTATGGCAACTCAAAGTTGATGCATTACTTGAATATGCTTGCCTATGCGTCATGCTTAGTATTTTTTAGTACTCATACTGGTTTCAACTCTTTCCATATACTGCATCCAATCTTCCTTGTAATTTTCATCGAATATATTGAAATCAAATTTAGTAGAGAATAGTTTGCTAAATTCCAATACTTATTTCTTTTTGTACAAATATTAGAAATAACCCATAATCTATATTAATAAATATTTACTTGTAGCAGATTCACTAATACATCGCGAGTGTATGATGCTCGTTATAGAATTTATAGCCATGATGCAGGTGGAGATTCATTTTGTTACATTACACTCAATAAATTAGAGTAAAATGATAGAGCTTTGTCTACGATTGCGTATTTTTATTTTATCGACGAAATATTGGCAAGCTCACGAGGGTAAAGTGCAGATGCTGTTAGTTTTTGAACCATTGCGTCGTTCATCTTATCATATACGACTTCCATTCTGTCTCGAACGATTTAATTACTCTCAGCTATCATTTCATAAGCTAGTAGAGTTCGTTTTAGATATTAAGTCGATGCAGCAACATCTGAACTTTCTGCAAATCGTTGTATATTGCCTGATACTCCTTCTTAAAGGCTGAGATACAGTTTCTATGCGATATTGAATATTAATTACTCGGAGTAATGGTGTTTTTTATATGACACTGTCTTTAAGTTTGATGAACTATTCAAAATTTGACTTGTATCCTGGTTTCGTTTTCAAAGCAGCTTTGATTAACGCTACTAAATTCTAGGTCTTTTAATTCTAGCTTACAATATATTTCTACGTTAAATTCGTATTCTAGTTAGTCGAATTTTTTAGACAATGCACGCCAAAATCTCACCTCCTCGATAAGATATGGTGTGTTTGTCTTCTTAGTTGTTGTATACTGCAATATTTTGCGTAGTATGCTGATCCACTTTTACATTAGTATAAATAATGAGTCGATTTTTGCCATATTTTTCTATACTTTTTAATTAAGTTTAATCTCATAATCTTTCATATTGATCCCTTATTCCCCAATAAAATTCGTATCTCTGATATCATTCAAATACTGACTAGGCTTAACCCACCCTTTATCCAACGTCTGATAATAACTCATCAGCATTTCCGAGCCCATAACCGTAGTTTAAGTTTACTCTCTCTTCAGCTATGACTTATTATTTATTGAAAATTTAGCAGAAGTTTTACGCAGGGTGTTTACAGGTCGCAATGGTGGCAATTTTGCTTAACGGAGATCCTTGCACGAGTACAGATTTGTAGTCATTGTCATGTTTAGGATTTTTTATTTTTATTTGCTGTCTTTTATTGGTTTGGTCAAAGATGGCCGTTTTGTTATGCGCATTTTGCTATGTTTCGATTTTGAATTATAATATATTGGAATTAATTTATAATAATTAATGCATACATGAAATTGACGAATAGTCCTCTAATTTAGTATAAAATATATAATTATTACAATGTTTCCCATCGGAATAGAAATCTAGCTTACCGCCTCCTATGTCGGCTCAGATCTATAGGACTTG
>APMI01013137.1_pt1 | contig 10568 bp, 4 predicted proteins | sample 667938 | NCBI WGS metagenome assembly APMI01 (sample SAMN01084076, study PRJNA167559) | wastewater metagenome | biome: Wastewater | place: Denmark: Ejby Moelle, Odense | collected 2011-11-28
TCATCGATTCCACAGTTACTAATATTAACTTGCATAGTACTGGAAACCGGACACTTTTTCACCAGAACAAGAACATTAGAAAGAGTCTACTTATCAAGTTTTACATTCGAAAAATTTAGCATTGTTATATTAGTAAAACATTTTTAACATTCTGTCAACACGGTCTTTAGTTCATTTTTTGTTAGCTTACAATTTGCAAAATTTATTACATTTGTTGATTTCCTATTTTTGAACAGATTGACAGTTGTTGTTATGAACATAGATCGATAAGATTATTGAGGGTATTCTCTATCTTGTCGAAAGTAATTTTATGAGAAATCTAAAGTAGGGTGCTAATGTTCAATGAACTTTTACATATTTTTGTTGTTTTGGCCTGCAATCATACAGCTTATTTTATGCAATCTTCTTAAATTTACTTTGTTTATCTATTATGTAAGCTTCTATCCTTCGTTAAGTTTAAGCTAATACATAAAATTTCGATTAACTCCTTTAAGACTGACAGTTTATACAACCATTTCCTTCTTCTGAAACACATTTCCTTCCTCCTTATTAACTTCGATAATCTCCAGTGGCGTGAGTGAAATTTATATATTTTTCATATCTTTCTTCTTTAATTTACTTTATTCTAAAACATTCTGAGGCTAATCACTATAATAAAGCATATTCCTCTAAACAATACATAATTTGTTATGAAATTTATTACTATCTCCAATTCTTTTACTAATCAACAGACGGATTGGCTGACTTTTTATATTTTGTTACCATTATGATCTTTATGAAAAGGTGAAATTTGAGAATGGCTTGAATTTGTGCATATGGGACAGTTCGCTCATTGATGCCAGAATTGGGGTTGCTGCTGCAGCAACAGGAGCAGGCGATGATGAGCGTGGTAATAATGATGATTTGGTGAAATTTGAACCAAATTTATGACGCTTTTTTGCTGGCTGTAAATCGTTATTAGATTATGGTGATGAAAATATTTATTAAGATAGCAATTTGTTGTAATGTTATTCTATGATACCAGCAAATGCTTTCACAAAATTTTTATTTTTTAGTAGAACTCCATTAACTTAACCTTCATGAGTTTGCGCTTGACTCTTCACATAATGACTTTAATCTTCCTCTAACCCTGCAACTTAAATAATATAATTTTGCTCCTATTCTAATAAATTTTTGCTGGGTTTTTTCTTTTTAAGTTTCCTAAGATCAGGCTCAAACTGCAATCCTTATTTATCGGCTATTCTATTATTTTATGATTTTATTTTATGTTATGCTTTCATGATTATGTCGAAATCGGATTGTTATTTATGGATCAGTGATTCGAGTTGTAGTAGTGGGACTTATGATCGACTTTAGTAACGTTTAAACTTTCTGGTAGATTCGATCATACTGTTAATCTTTTAATTTTACTATATTTTTTATTGCAACCTTTTCTTTTAAAGTGAATCCCTCATTTTCAATAACCGATCATATTGTTCTCGACTGCCTGATAGATCCCTAGCTTTGAAGACTCCCTCCTAAATTTTATCTTTAACATAATTTTTAATCATTGAATTTTAATGATCCAACAATTAGCTGGCTTAACAGATCTTACTGTAAATAATACTGGGATCATTTTTATCAATTTAATCGTTTTTTGTTATTAATTTGTATGCCTCAGTTAGATATTGCTTTGCTTGGTTGTCTGTGATCGTGTCGCTGTCTGTGCGGGTGCTTTTTAGCGGTTGTTGCAGATCGGAGACTAGGATATTTCGGAGTTAGTGCAGCATTTGTTATGATTCGTCGATTTAGTCGAGCTTATTACCCGTTGACATTTTTTAATGCGAGTATTTTGTATATATAATAAAGTGAGTACTGTTATTAAAATAATTCGATACCTACAAAAATAATAATCAAAATGTCACCAAGCTGATCAAAAAGCCCATTTTGATAAACCTACTCTTTATTTGTTATAATTCTAAAATCCTAAAAACGATAACAGTTTATTGTTGATAATGATGTGTAAGATTATTAAAATTGTATTTAAATAATTGATGAATTAATTCTTAAAGCAAAGCGCATTGTTCCTTCTACTGGCCGGTGGCATATACGCTTGCTTTATCACTTCAGCCATATATCACTAAAAACTGTACTCAGTCATCTTTAGCTTAGTCTAAAATAACCGTACTATCATAAATAAACAGACGATGAAAAATATTTCGGTGAGTCTCTGGTCTTCACAATTTTCCCTCAGCTGATCGCCACAATAATCGGACAGATAATCCTTGCTGTTCAAGGTCAATCAATTAATTTGCCATGGAAACGTTGTGTACCAATATCAGCAATAATAAATTTTAACATGTTCACGTATAATCAGGCTGTTATTCATGCTTCATTTCCTGCTGTTGTGATGGCCAAGTCTTGCAGTTTACTTTCAGTCATAATTATCGGCGTATTTTTCTCAAGAGTCAAAGATTCCAATTTAAAATTAACACATTAAAAATTGATAATAGGTTTGGTCGCAACTGCAGGTATCATCATGTTCAACTTTTTCAAACAGCAACAATAAAGTGATGATGTCAATCAGTCTCTCACTTTATTTTCCCTTGGAAACCTCTTTCTTATAGCCTCATTAATTGGTGATGGTTTCTTACCAGATTTCCAAGCTCAACTAAAAGTAGATTACAAACCAACAACAATATAGATGTACTGCATGATAAACCGTTTTACATTCATAATTGCCTTAATATTAGCAGTAGTAACTGGCAGGATATTCGTAATAATAGATTTCATGCTAAACTACTAATAATTTTTCATGGATATATTAAAATTATCAGTACTAAATGCAGTAGGTCAGCTATTTATTTACAAAACAATTAAATAATTTAGACAGCATATACCTGCTTTTGTTATTGCTTTTAGAAAATGTCTTACTGTTATAGTGAATATTTTGTGGTTTCATCATGGTATTAATTTACAACAAATATTGGGGATCTCGCTTGTTTTCTTAGCTGTCATGTGGGAAGTCTATAACAGTTATAAAGAAAGTATTAGTAAACAAGTACAATTTTAAGAAGTTAAGCAGCAAGAACATTAAAGTGTTGATATTATGCAGATGATTGATGAGGAACTCAAAAATAATCAACAAGAAATTATTACGCCGATTTAACCTATGAAAGAAGATAAAAATAATGAAGATTTACTTTAAGCTGCGTATGGAGGGCAAGCTAATTAAGCTAAACAATGAACTTGATCAATTTATACATATTAATTGCTACTAAATATTGGCTATTTTATGTCTGAGTAAGTTCAGTTGATTAGGCTAAAATATGCAAAATAATTAATTATCAATTCAGAAGCGAGTAAGACGTCGACTCGCTTCAATTCTAGCATTGACTCGCTTGATTAGAAAATCAAGTTTATCAATTTATTTTAAATGTGCTCCTTCTTTGATCATACCCACTGCTAACGGTTTAACTATTGGCATGACTCTGCGTAACGAGTGCTTGCTCTGACTCCAACCTCGTAGTTCAATTTCAGGTAATATATAGGCGGGTTTGTATGTTGTCTCGTATTTATAATGTTTTGGTGTCATGCTTCTACGATTGGGGGTTGAGTTTTGTTTTTGTTCAAATAATGAAATGGGATCTTTTGCTAGACTTCTTGCATAATGCGGTGAAGAAGCATTTGATTCTTTTTGTGTTTCTGGAGTTTTTACACATTTGTCTTGAGAGAAAGAGATATCGAGCGGGTCAATTGGCTCAAGAATGTTTTCAGCTGTGCTCGCCATTTAAATATTTCTTAATTAACGTATATAAAATTATAAATAATTGCACTTTCCTACATATTATACCACCTTTAATATTATAGTTATAAATTGTCTAACAAAAATAGTAATCAGGAATGAAAACAAATTAATAATAACGCCGTAAAATTGATGCAGATGAACGTGGTAATGCTCTGATGACAGTCCGAACAATAAAGTATTACTGTTCAAAAGATGAGCTGTTTGAAACTCCTGAGCTGAATGAAAAACTATATCTGCATTTTAAAGGATTTCGTAAAATATAAAATTTGCATCATTATCCGAATTTGGTAACTATCTGGCTCAATAATAATTCCATATCAAGGATTGAAGGACTCAATGGGCTTAATAATTTGATTTGTTTGTACTTGAATAATAATGTGATTGAAAAGATAGAGAATTTATAAGGATTGGATAGATTAGCGATTTTACATCTAGCTCATAATCGTATTGAAAAAATAGAAGGACTTAAATAATTGAAATCACTGAACACCATAAATGTTTCTTAAAATTTTCTGATTACAGCGGATTCAATAGCCGGTCTTAAATAATCAGCTTCGCTAACAAGTATCGATTTATCAAAAAATGATATATAATGTACTTAAGCCCTGTTCAGCATTGTGTCTTCTTTAAAGAATATCAGTTGTTTAATAATGAAGAACACTCCTTTGACAAAATCGTATAAAAACTACCGCAAAAAGTTGACAGCTGCACTGCCTAAATTGCAGTATTTAGACGATAGACCTGTCAAAGATGTTGATCATCGATTAGCTGAAGCTTGGGTCAAAGGCGGCCCTGAAATGGAAAACTAGGAGAGACTTAAAATCGCAGCTGAAATAGAACAGAAAAATAAAAGAGAAAGCAAACAACTTAGTTAGAAAATTATAAGAGAAAAGAAAAGAGAAGAATAGTTGAGAAATTTGGAACAACAAAAGAAAAAGTTGCAAGAGGAGTCTGATAACGAATAAAATGCATAATCTATCTAAAAAATAAATAATCGCATTGAGTTATTAAAGTAAGGACCAAAAGGATTCCAAGCTGCAATAACGTAGACATCTATAAAAATTTTGCAAGTAAATGAAGAGGATCAGTAAAAAATAATCAATCGATATTTTTATAACTAAAAAATGAAGATCTAATAGAATTTAAGAAAGATAAAGAAATAATCTGATCCGAACTTGAGTGTGAAATAAATTTGTATCGGTGAAGATGAAAAAATAATTTAGAAAAAAGTGAGAAAAGCAGTTGGTCTGAACAATGAGAAATAATTTTTGATGGAAGTTAATTGTTTAAGCAGATGGCATAGTAAATATGAGCCCATTCTTGAAGCACTATTGGAGAAGGACAAGTTCAATTTTTAAGTAGTTCATCCTCAGTTTAATCGTATAGTTGCTGATATTAACAAAAAGATGATGAGATCTTTCACCAAATGGTCACAAAGAGAGCTGGAGCATATTTGGACGCATATACATCAATCCCGTTTTATAAACAGAATTATCAAATTAGACAAGAATTTTTAACTTCTCATCCTCCGATCTCTACAAAAGTGACTTCTATAACAATTTAGCTAACCATTTAATTATTCCCTAAAGCAGTGATCGCATCTTGCCCATACTAAATAATAACCTTACTGCCCTGCTGATTCTTAGACTGGAATACCAGCTATCGGCCGTAGAGATCTATTTTTGTCTGGTTTTATATGTTACGTTTGTAGTTTAGTAAAGGGATGAATCTGTTTATTGATAATGTCACCACTTTTTTATCTTAGGTCACTAAAATAAATCTTGCTTGTATTTGTTATTTTGATTAAGTTCGCGCTAGCATTATATGCTTCACTCTCTTATCTATGTCTTTATTATTATCCTTAGATATAAAATTATAATATAAATGTACAACTAATTAATACAATACAATATCATTAATATGTCAAACATTGACACTGCCTCTATCTGATGCGTTGATGTCGCCAATTTTATCATCCTTGCTTTATCTGCTTATATTATTATCTTCTTAATTTATATGTTAATCTTTGTCTTTATTTTAGTTTTGGTATTATATTTCTTGTGTTCTTCTTTTCTTTTACTATATTTCCTCTAGCATATCTTCCTCATATTCTGCATAATCAACAAGCAAAGGCACTAATTTCCTATTTCTCTGATACCGTTATAAACATATTTTTCCAACACATATAAGCACACAAAATCCAATAATCCCTAACAGCACAATAACCATAATTTCCCAGAATTCCCATACTTTAACATCAACCCCCTTAATATATATCTATATTTTGATACTGCTGAATGGTGAGTGAGGGATCATGAATACTGATTGAGACGGAAGTTAAAGCTAGTTGTGAATTATTGCACGGAATTTGTTTGCCACGTCGAATTAGGTTAAATGGTGGGCATCGTCTGAGAGTAAGAAAAATGTGTTGTTTGAGGAAAATTGAGGCCTGGTGTTTGTTTTTGTTGTGAATGATTACATTATGTAACAGTTCATGTATGGCTAGTTGCCTTTATGGCCATCAGTGAGATCGTATACAGCATGCACATACTCATACACATCATCCTTGATACCATAATAAGTAATCATCATAAACCGATCTTAATGCCCAAAACTGACACTTTCAGTTGCTCCAAAATCTCCATACCGATGTATAACTTTCTAAATCATAATTTAATATACGACAACTCCATTTCTCAATTTAAAGACCCATTGGAAAGAGTTAAAATTTAGTATCATTAAGAATATTGATAACTGAGTGCCATCTTGAGAAATACTTGTGCTTGAACGTCGGAATGAGGAGTCTGTTGGCATCCGGATGTTTAGGGTTTGTAAGTGGGATTTTAAATCGAACGTCTGTTTGTTTGTTATTGTCAAAATTGAGGATTACTATAACTTGAAGGTTATATATGTGACTCCACTTTAACACAACGTGAGCATAAGCGTATAATGATCAACTTTCCCACTAGGCTCCAATAACTCGGCCCAGCATACCGCCCCACCCGCTTATACCTAATTAACATAATCAACAACATAGACAAGTCCATAATGATCAATGGCCACAAGATACACACTTTATAGATCAAGTATAACAGCAACATTACCTTTATAATCCATATTCATGACATATCCCATAGTAGCCGGCATCAAATATTTATCTAATTGGAACCCTTTGTAATTTGCAGTTGAAAATGTTACTAAATATACATCGTTTTAGGAAGATTTTATTGCCGAAAGTAATATTCTTGAACGAGAGTTGTATTTTGTCGAGAGGATTATGTCACTAGGGGTTTAAGTTAGCTGGTGTAGCCCTGTTATCGTGGATATTGTTGGGTCGAATATGTATATCATGTTGTTATATGCTAGTACTATTAGAGCATTCTCACCTCTAGCATTTATAACTTAGAAGAACTGCCCACCAGCTACATCATATTTCCCCCAATGCCACAATTTCCCTTTGATATCAACCCAAGCTTTATTCTAATCTGCAGGTTTCTAACAGTTATCACACACATATGAAATATTGAGTACATTTCCTTAAACCCAGCCATGAGTATCAACCTAAATATAATGATCAATAGCATAGGTTTTAGCACTTGGATATGGATAATTTGGACCTTTTGTTAAATTTTATGGAGAATTTGAGATACCCAATATTACTGAATGTCTTATATGTACTTTCTAGTTTTATACTTATATTAACAGGATCTGGGAGTCTAATTGATCTACTTTGTTTGTCACTGTTAGTAGTAAGGTGGGATGAGGGGCAATTTGGAGAGCGTGTCCGATTGTGGAGTTTACTGTTACTGGTTATACGAACATTATTATAGGGTTGTAATTGCTAGTCAAATGGAAATATGTAGGAATAGCTGTATTTCTAGTCTATACAGATGCATAATACACTTCCACAAGCGATAGACAATCAAGATTATAAATCATATTGACCATAATCTGCCCAAATCCCATTAAACTGACAAAAACCTGAGAATTGCCTAAACTTTGCACAACCATCATTGATCTGTTCTATGGCATATCGTAGCCGTATCTAGGTAGAGGTTGTAGTTATTTTTAGTCTACCTCGTATAAGTGGTTCACTGTGCACATCAGCAGGGTGTTGCCTTTATCGTAGATTAGTAAGTATTTTCTGTTGCGTTATTGAGCCAAAGGCACTGCTTGAGGGGATTTTGGAGTGGGGTTTGTAAAAGGAGTGAATATACTTGCTGATTTCCGTTATTCGACTACTTAGAATTAATAATCATATGTTTTCACTACTTGTAAGTCAATATTGATGACAGATAGCACTGTAGGCTTTCTAACTTTCTAAATTTTCCTAAAATCCACCACCAATATCTGATCATAACATTTAACCCATAGTCCGCCATCACTATCAAGCTAGAACCTGTGTGGTGCAAAATATCCGCCATTGACAATACTGCGATCAACAGTGACAATATTTTTCAATACAAACTGATCGCCTTATTCACTAACTTTCCATACTTGGATAACTTTCTTATTTGGTAATAATGCGTAGAGAATACTGTCTTATTAATCGTATTATAGTTGCGTTATGTTGCTTTAGCCTTTTGTGTCGTTATTGTCCAAATTGAATCTTGTTATTATTACCGGCTTGAATAATAGACTTGTTATTTAAAATTTACGTAAAATTATTTAGTTTGGAGCTGATGCGAATACTGACATTTAGTAGAAATATTATAACTGTGATGAAGATTGCTATAATTGATAGTGAACATAATCGCTAATTTTGAACTACTTATACTTTTACACACATGATATCTTATGCACAGTCCCGTAATAGTCAGCATCAACACTACATAGATAGAATTTCATCATGTTCAAAGTGGCAGAGTCAATGACCAAAGGACACTCAGTTTTGTACTGACCGCAAGTATCACTGAAGTATGTTTATTTTACTGATATTTTATCTAGACCTTAAATTTGTACATTTTCAATATTGTGAATTTTCTTAATTTAATAAGTTAGATTAACACTTTCTGCAAATCTTTATATTTTATAATTCAAATTCGGTCCCATCCCATAAGGAGTAAGATCAATTTGCGCTCTACCAGGCCTATTCATATAGATATGTTATGTGCCACTACGACTATATTAATTATCAAATATTTCCATAGCCATTTCTTCTGTCCTCAAAACTTAAAACTTAATCTGACAGTGTTATTAGTTGCCCTCCATAACAGACACAGCATTAACAGTTACTTGAGTGCCATCTGGTACGTATTTTAGGACTTGGAGATACGGGTGTGATAATGTTATTTATTGGAGAGATACTTAGAATTTATCTGTTTAAGACACTGCTTGGATTATGTGCGACGGTGAGGTGAATACTCCTGCTACTATGTTTATTGGGAATGGGATTGTTAAGTATGGAGTATGGTAGCCGCGTAAGTATGCGATTATTTGGTTGTCTGTGTATGATATTATGTATTAATCACTTATTATTAGTTATTTTATAGTTTGGTTGCCTACTGCTTAATACTTGAATACACTCTTACCCCCATATTAAGTAATACTACCCTTCTTACTGACAACAATACTATCAATATACACCGCCATTTTGGAATAATATGGAAACTAACTAAACCCAACAACAGATAAATGCGTGACATCAACCATCCTAAGTTAATAAATTCCAGTTTAATAATTCATAATGTAGAGACTACCGGCTGTCATCTGCACATCGACTATGTTCAAGTACTGCAAGCCGAAGGATACTCGGTCGTAGATTGACATTAAACGGGAATATTTGATGTCCCATAACTAGATGTAGGAGTTATATGGGTGTTTTATTATTACTGCTATCCGGGTTTAAGATATGTATTAAATTTAACGGGTTATGCTTGATGCGTATTTCTTTGATCTTTGGATTGTCCATGGCATACTCTATGCTAGACCACCATATGCTAATATAAAATATTGCCTATCTGCTGATTAACAAGTAACAGCTACAGACTGCCCATCAGGAGATACCGCATGATTACTACACCGTTATAATGATATAGGTATTTCCTTAGCACTGAGACTATGCGGGTGTGAGACAGATGCATAATAGATATAGAATCGATTGGTGGAACTGACTCCCAACATCTATAAATATCAAAACAATATCTTACTGTGACTGTTTTATTCGCATAATTGACCTATAGTACATTGCCGAGGTTGTGTGTCTGCTGCGAGTAGGCTAGTTTCGGTTTCAGAGTTACTTCCGGGTTTGAGGATTGTAGTGTCAAGGTTATGTTAGGGCCGTGGATGTACCGGGTCATGTCGAGTAAGAGGTGTTAGTTTGTTAACATGGGTAATTATTTTGGGATGCCTGTCGCGGAACATTTTGGTTGGGGTGAGCAGGCGATGATAAGGGTTGTGATGATTAGTACAAATCTGATTCTGATCATTATTATATGAATATATAATCATCATATAATACTTTAATCCTACATTCATTCACATTTACTAATTTTGCGACTCTTTTATCGAGAAAACATTGTCTTAAATAATTTGTTTTATCATAACCATTTTATGGAATTATTTGTTTAAGTGTTACTAAACCAATTCGAAGATCTGACCAGATATTTAAAAGATTTGTTTAATATTAGCGCAGAATATATGTATTATGTAATAAATAGATTAAAAAATATATATAAAAGAAAATATAAACAGTATAAATATTACTAAATTATAACAATATAATAAAATCTACATAAAAATGGACAACAATAACACAGCTTCCCCATCAGTAGTGCTAAAA
>APMI01031893.1_pt1 | contig 10564 bp, 4 predicted proteins | sample 667938 | NCBI WGS metagenome assembly APMI01 (sample SAMN01084076, study PRJNA167559) | wastewater metagenome | biome: Wastewater | place: Denmark: Ejby Moelle, Odense | collected 2011-11-28
TCGCCCGCCGAGCCGAAAAACACGCCGGCTCGCTCGGACGGACGAAAGTCCCTCCTCGTCTATCTGAACCCGGACCTGATCAAAGATCTTAAGCGGGCAGCGCTCGATGATGACCGAACCGCATACGAAATTGTCGAAGAGGCGGCCAAAGACTGGCTGTCTCGACGCAGCAAGAAGCCCCGCTGATACGCTCTCAAATCCTTGAACTGACGAGATTCCTACGATGCTGCAAACCGTCCGAGACGCCTGCAAATTCGATCCCAAGGCAATTGACTACGCGCTCAGCGAGCAGATCGAGAGCCTTGAAGACCTGGTCGGCCATCAAGCAGGGGCCGCGCAAGCGTTTTTCAGCAAGACCTATGTGACCGCCGGCATGATGACCCTCCTGCGCAATGGCCTGCAGCGGCTCGCCGGCGGATCGTCCCAGGCCGTGTTCGAATTGAAGCAGTCCATGGGCGGCGGCAAAACCCATTCCATGCTCGCTCTCGGCTACCTCGGCGCGAACCCAGAACTGACAAGTCTGGTGCCGAAAGAGGTCTCTCAGGGCTTCACGCCGGCAATGGCTCGCGTTGTCGCGATTTCTGGACGATCGATTTCACGCGACAAGCATCTCTGGGGCGACATCGCCGAGCAGCTCGAAAAAGCGGGCGACTTTGTCGAGTTCTACAAGGGCTCCCCGAAGGCGCCGAACGAGAAGGATTGGGTCCATCTGATCGGCGACGAACCAACCTTAATCCTGCTCGACGAATTACCGCCCTATTTTCAATACGGCATCACGCAGCAGGTCGGCGGTGGCACACTGGCCGATGTCACGGTCTACGCCGTATCGAACCTTCTATCGGCAGCGCTTAAGCTTAAGCGCGTCTGCATCGTGATCTCGAATCTCTCAGGCAGCTATCTTCAAGCGAGCAAACAGATCGCTGCCATGATTCAAAAGTCAGTCAGCACGCTCCAGCAAGAAACCGGTCGGCAAGCGAAAAGCATAACGCCGGTCGACCTTGGCTCTGACGATATCTATCACATCCTCCGCAAGCGTCTGTTGCTCGCCGAGCCCGATGAGGCCACCGTCGATTCCGTCGCGACCGCATTCTCGGAAGCCATTTCAGACGCTGTGAAGTCAAAGACGGTCGCGAAGTCCGCCGAGCAGATCGCGAGCGAAATCACAGCATCATATCCGTTTCACCCGTCGTTCAAGCACATCCTTGCTCTATTCAAGGACAACGAGAACTTCCGGCAGACCCGCGGTCTGATGACGCTGGCAGCAATGATGGTGCGGTCCGTCCAGAACAGGCCGCACAACGACGTATACCTCGTGGGCTGCCAGCACATCGACCTGTCGCAAACCGACATTCGCGACGGCCTGACAAATATCTACGACCTTTCGGGCGCGATCGCGCACGACATTGCCGGCACCGACAGTACGCGCGGCCACGCCCAAGTGCTCGATGAACAAATGGGACGAGATTCAGCGAGCCAAGTTGCCAACTTGTTGCTGATGGCATCGCTTCCCGAAGCCAGCGGCGCCGTCAAAGGACTCACGAAGCTGCAAGTAGTCGAGAACCTCGTCGCGCCCTTGCGCTCGCCGATCGAATTCGACGACGCATTCGAGAAATTACGCGGCGAATGCTGGTACCTACATCGGCGCGACAACGATGCCTGGGTGTTTTCGAAGAACGAAAACCTCCGCAAGAAGATCGAAAAATATGCCGATGGCGCGCCGCAGCCGAAAATCGACGCGGAAATGGAGCGCCGGCTCATTGCGATCTTCGAGCCGCACCGGCGAATTGCCTATACCGAAATCCTGGCGCTGCCAAAGATCGAGGACATCAAGACCAGCGCCGGCCGGCTCTTGCTTGTCCTCAGCCCGGACAAGAAGGTCCCGCCAGAGGACGCGAAGCGACTGTTCAATGCCGTCGTGCAGAAGAACAACTTCTGCATCCTCACCGGCGATGGCAGTGATCTCGCCAAGCTTGAAGACAGGGTTCGCCGTATTTGGGCCGTAGCAAAGGTCCGAGACGAGGACGGCGGCGAAAAATCCCCGAACATCGCCGAGCTCAATGACGAAGCTGAACTCGCCGAGTTCGAGTTCAACGCCACGCTGACAACGCTGTTCAACCGCCTCTACTATCCAGGCCGCCATCCCAAGGACGGCGACGGCCTCCTGTCCGTCCCCTTGAAGATGACGCCGACAAAGGCCAAAGACGGCAAGTCCAATTCGATCGACGGCGAAACCGCCGTCGAGGAAGCTCTTGCCTCGGTGGGCGCATCGAAACTGCAAAGGGAGGTCACCGACGCCAACTTCGATGCGCTGCGCATGCGTGCCGAGCAAATGCTCTGGATCGCAGGCGGCGACCGCCGTGCGCGCTGGAAGGACATCGAAGAGCAGGCCATCTGCAACGTCCGTTGGACCTGGTTGCCACCAAAGGGACTCGATGACCTGCGTCGAAAAGCGGTCAATACCGGTGCTTGGCGCGACAACGGCGATGGCTATGTCGAAAAAGGGCCGTTCCCGCCTGCCAAGGCGACCGTCAAAGCGGTCACTCGCTCGCGAGAGGACGACACCGGGAAGGCGACCATTGATCTGACGCCTGCCAATGGCGGCGACAAGGTCCGCATCCACTATGCGCCCACCGAGGCGGTGTCAGCATCGTCGCCTGTCGTGCCGGACATACCCTTCGAGACCGACGCCACCGTGCTCTGGTTTCTCGCAGTCGATCCCGATGGAAAGCATGAGTCCGCTCCCCCCGAAAGATGGTCCAACAGCCTGACCATCACCTACGACCCGAAAGAGGTCATGGGTAAGAGAACCGTGACTTTGTCCGTGAAGCCGCGTGGCGAAATTCGCTGGAATCTCGACGGCACCAACGTCAAAGAAGGCGCGGTGTACACCGGCCCGATCGCCATACCGGGTGACGGTGAGGCCACCGTCTACGCCTACGCGGAAGATGCCGGTGTAACAGCGACAAAGACCTTCTCAATTCGACCGATGACCGGCGGCAAAGCGACAATTGACCCGGCCAAGCCGGCATCAGTCGCCAAGAAGACTACGCTCGCCACGACCGCGGACACGTTTTCAGCGATCCGTGCTGGAAAGAAGAACAAGGCGGTCTTCGGAAACGGTGTGACAATCAAGGTCGGCAAGGGCGACGTAAATGCAATTACGCGCTTCGGTCCGGGAACCGAGGTGACACCCGAACACATCGAAGGCGTCATCGCTGCAGCACGAACAGCGATCGGCGACGACTCCGCCGATGTCGAACTCGGCTTCGGCGCATTCAGCTTCGGCAGCGGCGCCGATCTGACCGAATTCCTCCAAGCAACATCCGATCAGATCACGGTCGATCCTGGCGAGGTCCAACAGTGAATGACAAAAAGACGATAGGCTTCGGCGTCCCGAACGAGATCGATCCTCACCATTTCACGGTGGAGATTCCGGCCGCCCGCACAGAAGCTGTCGTCATCACCGAACATTTCGGCCTTCGCGGCGGCGCCCATGGTCTGCCGGACAGCATCGTGCGGTGCCGCGTCCCGCGCGCAACCTGGACGGCAATCGCCGAGGAGGCCAAGCGCGTGCTCAATGAGCGGCTGAAGGAAAAGGGAATTGCTTCAAGCCGCTGGTCAAGCGGCGTCAACAAGCTCGAGCGATTGCTCGGCCGCGAATTGTGTGTCCTGGCCTGGGCAGTTGAAGGCGCGGCTAAGGAACTCGCACCGAATGCGGTTCGTAACTGGGTGGCTCTGCGGCCGGACGAGCGCTGGTGGCTGTTTTCGATGGCCGCTGCCATGACAGGCGCTGAAGGCGACGGCGACATCGGCTGGCGCAAAGCGATCAGAATCGCTTTGACCGAAAATCCGACTGGGGAGGAAGTCGCCGCCATCCGCACGAAAAAGAATTCGAGCAAAGCCAAGGACGATCGTCCTGAGCTTCCGCTATTCAAAGACTGATCGAGACCCAAATGAACACCGTGTCATCGAAATCGTCGATAGTACCTTTTTCGCTGAAGAACGCGCCCTCATTGATCGAGCGCATTTGGCCTGCACAAAAAATATCAGTCGAAGCTCAGAAAGAGCGCAAAGCGGTTCAAAGCCAGACGCTCGTGGGCTTGGCCTCCTATTGGAAGGGGCGAAAGCCGCTCTCGCTTGTCCGGGCATGCGTTCTCGGCGCACTTCTGCCTGCGACTGGCAATGCAGAGCGCGACCTCGAAATTTTTGAACTTCTGATGGGCATGGACGATGATCAACTGGCTGATCGCTTTCAGTCCGTGTTGACCGTTGCGGATATCCGAAAATTCGGCAGCCTAGCCCAATGCAATGCACTACTCGATGAAGACCTCTCGGATGATAAGCCCGTCTACAGGCTTAAGAAGCTCCCGAAGGAGATCAGAACCAAGCTGATGGCCGCGGTTATCGCGCGCATGCCATACCAAGAACGTGTCAGCTGCATAAGGCGAGCAGAGGAAATTGATGAAATTGTTCTGACAGGGACACGGATGTCCCGCGTGAATGCGCATCTCGGGACGTCGGCCAAATCACTAGCGGAGCTGGTCGAACAGCTTGGTATAGCCAGATACGGACACCGCCCGACTATCGGCGATACTTTCGCCGGCGGCGGCTCAATCCCCTTCGAAGCCTCACGGCTCGGCTGCAACGTTGTCGCATCGGATCTGAATCCGGTCGCATGCATGCTAACGTGGGGTGCGATTGAGTTCCTCTCATCTGACACGGCTTTCATGAGCCGCTTCGAAAAGGAGCGGCGCCGAGTGATCGATGCGGTCGGTAAACGACTGGCAAAATACGAATGCAATAAAGTTGGCGATCGCGCCAGGATTTATCTTTATTGCGTCGAGATCCTTCACCACTCGACCGGCTGGCGCATTCCCGTCAGCCCTTCCTGGATATTGCATGAAGGCACCAGGACGATCTTGACACTCAAACCAAACCGCAAATTGAAGCGATTTGACTTTGAAGTAATAGTCGGCGCTTCCGCCGCTGACTACAACAAGGCCGCAGAAGGCAATCTCAAGAAGGGTTACGTCACGTTCTCGAATGGAGATAGCGAACAGCGCATTTCAATCTCCGATATACGGTCGGACGTCTCTCGGACACATGATCAGAAATCTGAAAATGCGCTCCGCCGCTGGTCCGCATCAGATGTCGCTCCTCGTCCAGACGATACCTTCGGAGAGCGTCTTTGCGCCGTGCGATGGACCGCGGCAAAGACCGGAAGAGAGTACTTCACTGTACCGAATACATTCGATGAGGCGATCGAGGACGAACTCAACACGATCGTGCATTCGTCGCTCTCGAAATGGCAACGAGATGGATCGGTGCCTGACATGGCGATCGAGCCCGGCCAAAAGACTGACGAACCAATACGAACTCGCGGCTGGACGTATTGGCATCATCTGTTCAATCCGCGACAATTGTTTATGTTTGCGACGCTTATGGAGCAATGCGCAACGATAAAAGACGAGCGCATACGCGCTGGTATGTATTTCATTGTCGGCAAGGCGCTAAATCGCGGATCTCGCCTTTCAAGGTGGCAGCCTCACCGCGCAACCTCAGGAGACGTCTTCTACAACCAGGCACTCAACACACTGTACAATTACGGCTGCAGAGCGTTCAGCTATTTCGACAATATCTTTGAGGAGGAATTCGCTGGACGATATCTGCGCATAGGGACCAGCGTAATCGATGGCCTGCCCGCTAGCTCGGCCACTCAGAATGCCGACATTTTCATTACCGACCCGCCGTACGCGGATGCCGTCAATTACCATGAAATCACCGAGTTCTTCATTGCGTGGTTCCGTAAGAAACCGCCGCGGCCATTCGCCGACTGGAAATGGGATTCTCGGCGACCGCTTGCTATCAAAGGGCAAGGTGATGAGTTCAAGAAAGGTATGGTCGACGCCTACAAAACTATGGCGGAGCGCATGCCCGAGAACGGCCTGCAAATCGTCATGTTCACGCATCAGGACGCTGGAGTTTGGGCTGACATGGCCCAGATTTTCTGGGGTTCGTCATTGCAAGTAATGGCGGCATGGTACATCGCCACCGAGACGACGTCCGAACTCAAGAAAGGCGGATACGTTCAAGGCACTGTCATCCTCGTTCTTCGAAAACGCCAGTCCAGCGAGGACGGCTACAAGGACGAAATCGTGCAAGAAGTGAAATTCGAAGTCGCGAACCAAATAGACACGATGTCCGGTCTCAATCAGTCGCTTCGAGGCCACGGGCGAATCGAAAATCTCTTCGAAGATGCCGATCTGCAAATGGCTGGCTACGCCGCCGCCCTTCGCGTCCTCACGCGTTACTCGTCTATCGATGGAATCGACATGACCAAGGAGGCCTTACGCCCTCGGACGAAGGGCGACAAAAGCCTGGTCGGCGATATTATCGAATTTGCCGTTCAAGTAGCGAACGAGCACATGGTTCCGGAAGGCATGGTGCCCCAAGTCTGGGAGAAATTGTCCGGTTCTGAGCGTTTCTATTTCAAGATGATGGACATCGAAACAACAGGTGCAAAGAAGCTCGACAACTATCAGAACTTCGCAAAAGCGTTTCGCGTCGCACGTTATGACGACCTTATGGGATCGATCGAACCCAATAGGGCGCGTTTGAAATCCGCAGCAGCCTTTCAACGATCTGGCTTCGAAGGCGGCGAATTCGGCGGCTCAAAAGCGCGCGCGCTCCTGTTCGCTATTTACGAGCTCCAGAAGGACGTCGATGGCGATGATGTCCTGTCCCACTTGCGCGATCTAGTCCCGGACTATTTCAACGCTCGCGAAGATCTTGCCGCCCTTTCCGACTACGTCGCCAAGAAGCGCGCGAATGTCGACGCGCAAGAAGCTCGCGCAGCCGGTATCCTGCATGGATTGATTCGCAACGAACGCTTCGGATAACCGGATGAGCGGGGCGGCCACAGGAGAAAGCGGAACAAACCTAGTCGGAGGCGGCCGACTCGGTCGCTTTTCTTCGCGACATGGCCGGCTCTCACATGTCTATCTGAAGGATCGCCTACAAGGCGCGACCGAATATCTACGGATCGCCGGCTACTTCCGGTCATCGATTTTCGACCTCGTCAACGAGGAAATCGAGTCGATCAGCAAGGTCCGAGTGATCTGCAACGCCGACCTCGATCCGCAGGACATCAACGCCGCCAAGCAAGCGCGCGAACAGCTTCTCAAGGAGCGCTGGAACGAGGTCGACGACTCGGTCGAAAGCTTCCTCCGGCGGCCGCGCTACAAGCGCCTCTACGAGATCCTGAAAAAAGGCAATGTCGAAATCCGCGTTGTCTCGCGTGTCGATGCGCCGTTCTTGCACGGCAAGGCCGGCGTTATTCGCGCGGCCGACAAGTCATCGACGGCTTTCATGGGAAGCCTGAACGAAACGCGTGAGGGCTGGAGCGAAAATTACGAGCTTGTCTGGGAAGATTCGTCTCCAGATGGCGTCGCATGGGTCGAAGAGGAGTTCGAGCACCTCTGGGCGCTCGGCAAGCCGTTGCCCGACGCCATCATCGACGAGATTGGACGCAGCGCCAGGCGCGTCGAGGTACAGCTCGAAGAACTAGAAGCGCAGGACCTGGCGCCCGCTGCTCTCGTCGAGAGCAATCTCTACCGCGGCGGCGACCAGCTGATGCCGTGGCAACGCGCTTTCGTCGGCCTTTTCCTGCATCACCGAGAAGTCTACGGAAAAGCGCGCCTTCTGCTCGCCGATGAAGTCGGGGTCGGTAAGACGCTATCAATCGCTGGAAGCGCCCTCGTATCGGCCCTCATGGGCGACGGGCCTGTCCTTATCCTTTGTCCGGCGACATTGACCACGCAGTGGCAAATGGAACTCAAGGACAAACTCAACATCCCGTCGGCGGTCTGGCTGTCGTACGAAAAAGCCTGGCAACTCGACCCCGACGAGCAGCCGCTGCCGTCCGTTGGACCCGAGGGCATTACCAAGTGCCCACGTCAGATCGCAATCGTGTCTACCGGTCTGATCTTTCACATGACGGAGGAACGGAAGCTCCTCAAGTCAAAGAAGTTCGGGCTGTTGATCCTTGATGAGGCTCACCGCGCGCGCGGCGCCAAGTCGAAAGGCGCGGACGAGCGAAAGGCCAACAATCTCCTCGAGTTCATGATGGAGGCAGCTGCTCGCGCAGAGCACGTCCTGCTCGGGACGGCGACGCCAATTCAAACCGACGTCGCCGACCTTTGGGACTTGATGAAGATTCTCAGCCAAGGCGTCAATTTCGTCCTCGGCGATTCTTGGAGCCCATGGCGCGACCACAGCCGCGCAATTCCGCTGATCACAGGTGAGCTGACCGTTACCAACGAGCGGGAAGCATGGGAGTGGTTCCGCAATCCGATGCCGCCGGCCAAGGAGGCCGACGTCATCTTCGGTCACATACGGCACGAAATCGACCTCCCCGACTCGACGTTTACAACCGATCTTCCTATCGGACGTATCACCGACGATTTCGTGCGAGCTCAATTCGAGGACGATGTGCTGGCCGCATCGAACGGCCTGACGTTTTTTCAGAGAAACAACCCGGTCGTTCGCCACGTCGTTCTTCGGCGGCGCGCGACACTTGAAGACGCCGGGCTCTTGCCAAAGATACCGGTCGATATTCATCCACTTCAGGGACTGCCAGCCCCAGCCATGTTCGATGGCATTGCGCTGCGCACATCTGCGTCGTTCGATCAGGCGTACGAAGCTGCCGAGAAATTCACCAAGGCGTTCAGGAAGCGGCAGAAATCAGCAGGGCTTCTGAAAAACCTCCTGCTGCAGCGCCTTTGTTCCAGCGTCGCCTCAGGGCTATCGACCGCCAGAAAGCTGTTGGCCGGCCGTCCGATCGAAGATGAAGAGTTTCAGCTTAAGCTCGGCAATACGAAACTCGACATCGTCGGCGAAGAACGTCTGCACCTGCAGACCATTGTTGACTGCTTGGAACGAGACCCCAGCGACCCGAAGCTCGACGCAGTGCTGTTCTACCTGCACGAACGCCGGTGGCTCGATCCGGGATGCATCGTGTTCAGCCAGTATTACGACACGGTCAAATGGATCGGTGAGCACCTTACCGCGCACCTGCCCGGACAAACGATCGGCGTATATGCTGGCGCCGGTAAATCCGGTCTGTTCATCAGCGGCGAATGGAAGTCGGTCGATCGCGAGCACATCAAGAAGGCAGTGAAGTCCAGAGACATCACACTCGTTGTCGCCACCGACGCCGCCTGCGAGGGGCTGAATCTTCAAACCCTCGGCACGCTGATGGACGTAGACTTGCCGTGGAATCCCTCGCGGCTTGAACAGCGTATTGGTCGGATCAAGCGCTTCGGCCAGAGGCGCGAAAAAGTCGACATGCTGAACCTGGTGTACCAGGGCACGGTGGACGAGAAGGTCTACGAAACCCTCTCAGAACGGATGCGCGATCGCTACAATATCTTTGGAACACTGCCCGACGTCATAGAGGACGACTGGATCGAAGATATTGAAACGCTTGGCGAAAGGCTGCGCGAGTTCACGACAAAAAAGAAACAAGCGAACGCCTTCGATCTTCGCTATGCCCAAGACGTCACAGCGGACGAACATCGCTGGGAGCTCTGCGAACGGGTGCTCGCGCGTGCGGATGTTACCAAGCGTCTATCCCGCGGCTGGAACGAACGCGAACGAATCGATGCAACGTGACGACAACTTCGGTCTAGGTCCCGAAGGGCCACCACTGTTCGTCGGGCATTAACGATCCACCTCGATCATCCCAATCTCGCCGTCACGTGGACCGAGCATCATGTTGCTGCACAGATCGCCAATCGACAGCATTGAAGAACGAGAACTCGATCTGCTGTTGCTCGCAGGCATCCATTCGTCCGTCCGGCTTCGCTGCTTCCTTGCGGAAAGAATCGCCAGCTTGCAGGACGCCGACTTCGTCGGCGCCTGGCGCGGAGTCTGCGCCGACGGCGGCGAATCCGATCTGCTCATGCTGATCCGGACCACGGACGGCCGGCGGATCGCGTTGATGATGGAAGACAAAATCAATGCTTTGTTTCAGCCGCGCCAAGCCGAGCGCTATCGCGATCGAGGGGAGGCTGGAATCAAAGACGGTCTCTGGGACAGCTACCGCACATGTCTGTGCGCGCCGGAAGCCTACGGCGCCCCTTACGCCAGTTCGCCCGACTGGGATGCGGTGATCTTCCTCGAGGACATCGAAGCAGCTCTCGCCGACGCCGAAGCCGGCGTGGAGCTACTCGTTCGCGACGCCGCGCGTCGTGCTTGCGGAAAATACGACAACCCGCGAACGCCACCCCACCCGGAGGCGACCGCCTTCTGGAAACGTTACGCTTCGCTCTGCGCGTCCGAATTTCCCGACTTGCGCATGAGCGAGCTCGCCGCGACTCAATCACACAACGATCCGTGGGTCCGCTTCGCACGGTCGCTCCTGCCGCCCGATATCCTGCTCGAACACAAAGCCTGGCTCGGCCGCGTCGATCTCACCTTCAAAGGCCTCAAGCCTGACGTGCTGCGCGCGAGAATTGGGCCGCTACTGCCGCCAGGAGTCGATATCTTCCCTGCCGGCGGATCG
>APMI01070976.1_pt1 | contig 10562 bp, 8 predicted proteins | sample 667938 | NCBI WGS metagenome assembly APMI01 (sample SAMN01084076, study PRJNA167559) | wastewater metagenome | biome: Wastewater | place: Denmark: Ejby Moelle, Odense | collected 2011-11-28
CGTGAGGAACTCGATAAAGAGACCAGTTCGATGTCGAAACCGCCATCCCTTTGCGCAGTCGTTATCACGAAGCGGGCAACCGCAGGCACGCCCCCACCGGCGGCCAGAGCCGGCACCACGATTCCGAGACATGGTCGCGGCATGTTAGTCGATCTGCATATTGAAGCAGTACCCGAGCAAATTTCTTATGTGGGTGCGAAGCGTTTCTATCATTTGCGTCCCTCCTGAAAGACACAAAGCAAAGCCTGCGCTAACGCTTTCCCATGCGCTAACTCTTGATTATGACGTCCAATGCCTCCCGACTCACTCGACATGGACGCTCTAACCTGCGGGTGATCCATGATCGCCGAGACACATGAACCAAGATGCTCCACATCACCGCAGCGATACACAAAGCCGTTGAGGCCTGGGCGGACGTCATCAGTAGGCCCGTAGCTGCCACAGCGATCGGAGAGCACCACCGGCAGACCGGAATAAATGGCCTCGCTGATTGCAAGTGAGTGCGGCTCAACCGCTGAACAATGCACATAGACATCGGCGGCAGCATAGTAAGACACAAGATCACTCGGGGTAACGAACCCCGCGAACAGCACTCCGCCCACGCCCCGCGATATCACCCGCGCCTACAGCGCCTGCTGATCCGGCCCGGTCCCAGCAAGCACGACTGTCAACGGCCGACCTCGGCGTTCGCGATTCGCGAACTCGACCAGATCGCGCTGCCGCTTCCATTGAACGAGCTTTCCGACCATCAGCAACACCACGTGGTCCGCCGGGATACCAAGCGCCGCTCGCCGCTCGCGGCGCACCACTTCGTGCCTCTCCAGCATTGCATCGAACGACGCGGTATCGATCGGGAACGAACATCTCACCAGCTTGCGATCATGCACGCCATAGGCGCGGTAGTACTGCTCGTTGGCATCGCCAACGGTCAGGAAGGCATCGACATCGGCAAAGATGTGCGGAAGTGCAAGCTGCTTGGCTAACTGCTTCAGCAAGTTACGGTGCGTGCGCAACTCCGAGTCACCAACCATCAGCAAGCGGCGGGAGTTGCGCTTCGCCCAGCGGATAACCCGCTTTTGCAGGGGCTGTACATAGCCGTAGGCAACCACTGCGTCCGGTGAGAACTTCATGAGGGATGTGTCTAGAGCATCGCAATCGATCCGGGCGTCGAGTTGCCGCTCGGCCGCACCCGGCAGGAACTCGTGTGGAAAATCCAAGACCAAGCCATCCCATTGCACCGTCCTGCCAAAGTCCTTGTCGACATATGGATCTAGTCCGTACCGGGAGGCGAAGAACACTTTGAGCTCAATGCCCACCAATCGCGCCCAGCTGCTGTACTGCGGGCAGAAATGTTGAATCGGATGCGACACAACGACTGCGATGCGACGGATCATACCTGCCGACCCAACGTTTCAGCGATGACCCGAGTGATTTCAGCGGCCCGCGCATCGAGCGAGTAGGCAGGGACGGCGCGAGCATGTGCACCGGCGGCAAATGCTTCGCGGCGTTGTGGCTGGCCAATGAAGTTGTGTATGTGGGTAGCAAGCTCTGCTGCATCGCCGAACATCGGCACTTCAGTGTCCTCGTCGTAGACCGTCTGGATATAGGGCGTGCGCTGGTGGATGAAAAAACAATGCGCCGCCGCCAATTCATAGGATCGCGTGGTGTCAACGTCACCCGGCTGGGTGCGGCCATTGATGTTCACTTCGCGGTTCACCGGTGCAACGCAAATCCTTCCTGATCGCAGGAACTGAATGTACGACTGCCCCGTCAACTCACCCGGCAGTTGCCAATGCGCCGGCAACTCTTCCGCATGGGCAGCCCATCCATTGCCGCCGATTCCCACCGTGACGTCCGAACCGCCAAGCGCCCGCGCCAGCCCCAGCATCAACCGGTGATATTCGGGCCGCCACGTCGCAACCATCACGATGTCGAGCTCCGTCTTTGCGGGCAGTTGATCGACCAGATGCAGCGCAGGATCATATCCCTGCGGAACGAATCGACAATGGTTTCGGTACCCATAGGTCGTGGTCCAGATATCGCGATGGTAAGGCTTCGTTGAAATCACAAGATCGTATTCACCCACAGCTTCGCGGTGTCGCGCGCCGTGTGCGTGTGGCGAACAATCCGGATAGACGTTGACCGTGATTACGCTTGGCAATGTGCTCTTGATCCGCTGCAAGAGCACAGCATCAATGGGGTTTCCCTTGTAAACCATCACTACATCGGGCTGTAGGCGCTGTACGCGAGAGACGATGACATCGGCCAATTCACGCCGATACTGCGGACTGAGCAAGCGATGCACGCCGCGCAGCCATTTGGCCCTGTGCTTCGGGAGGAAGCCATCTTCGTCGATTACATCCAGCTCAACATCGACCTGTCGCGCAAGCGCCTCGCGCATACTGCGCGCGCACGAGCCGAGCCATGATTCACCAATAAACAGCACCTTCATGGGGCCTGCGCTCCTCGAATTTTTGCCTCTGAGACTGGCAAGCGATCAGACGCCATCCACGCGATTGCATCGGAGAACCTCGAACTTTGTGCGATCGAATAGGTTCGGGTGATGTGATCATCATCGGAGTAAATGATGACGCCGTTGGAGATCACAGGACAATCGCTTGCGTTGCACATGAACGTCAATGGATCGAGCTCGCGCACGTTTGTGTCACGCTTCGCGATGTTACGAATGACGGTCGCAGCCGGTGACATATAGGAATCCAGCTCGCTGACCCGCACTCCGCAATCCCTCGCCACGAGTAATGCGAGGCAATGCACGGCCGCAAAACGCTGCACAGGACTCGGCCCTACAATCAAAACGTGAATGCCGGCTTTGGCGAACTCGCGCGACAAACTGTCCAAACCCACGTTAAGGAAGTGGAGCGCATCCCCTTTTGTACGAGCTCGCGCATCGAAATACTTGCCGGGCTTCCAACTGGCTGCATCAACGATCGAAGGGGCGGCGATGCCGGTTCCTTCGGGCCAGCGCGCGGAGACGATGACCCCCACCAGCTTACCCTTGCCTTTCCAATTGCGGATACGCTGCATCACCTGGGAATTGAATGTGACGCAATCAGGCGGGCCGACAGGGCCTGGCAATGGTCGGCAGGCATTCATAGTAAGCGTGGCGAGATTGATTCCCAGCGCCCCAGCCGCACGGGTCACCGCAGGGCGCCAGTGATTGGCGTGGGAGTCCCCCCATAGCAGGACGGTAGGCTTGCGTGTATCACCTAGACAAGCCTCAGCCGCGGCCTCTCTAGGGGGGGCCTGGAACATGCAGTCCAGCGGCGGCATGTCGCGACGAGCTGCATCCAACCTACCTTCGTCGGCGCTGTATCCCCAACCGAATCTCGCCCAAGCACCAAGCGCCACAGCGAGCGCTAAGCAAAGGGACGCTCCTGCCAGCGCAAAGACTACTGCTGACGCAGGACGCGTGGGGCCTGGTTTACGCGCGAACCACTTCCACAGCCCTTTCTCAACCACCTCGTATGTTGCAATCGCAAGTATCAGCGAGATGAAAACTGCAAGCAGGTCGTAGGCGGAGGACGATTCATACAAACGGTTGCTACGGAACAGAACCAGCACTGGCCAATGCCAAAGATAGAGCGGATAGGATATCTTGCCCAAGTAGACGACCCAACGTGCACGGAGGCCGCGACTCACCCAGGAATCTGGAGTCAGCTCACCTGCGAGCAAGAGCAGGAGTGTGCCCACCACCGGAAACAATGCCATTGGCCCCGGGAACCCACTCGCGCCATCTAGGTACAGGAATGACCCAACGAGGAACAATGCGCCAGCGAGCCCCAATCCAGAGCCATACCTATCCAACTCGCGAACACTGCGATCGTGCAGTAGCAACGCCAAGAGTCCGCCCCCAACGAGTTCCCATGCGCGCGCTGGCATGAGGTAAAAAGCTTGCTTGCCGTCGACATTCGTCAACCAGCAGGCGACGAGGAATGATGTCAGCGTAATTGCGATAAAAAATCTTTCTGTCCATTTCAACGTTACGGATCGCGTTCGCCATAGCAAAGCCAGCACCAAGGGCCATACCAAGTAGAATTGCTCCTCCACCGAGAGCGACCACATGTGCAAGAGCGGATTGGTTTCCGCAGCCGCGCCAAAGTAATTTCCTTCCGACAATAGAAAAAAGTGATTGGCGTTAATGAGGATCGATGCGATGGCGGCCTTCGCTAATGAGCCGGTCTCCCCGCTGATTCTCTGCAATATGAACGGTGCCAAGACCAAAATCACCAAGACTACGCACAGGAAAGCCGGTGCCAGCCGACGTGCGCGTCTTGTCCAGAATGCAGGTAGGTTGATCCTTCTAGTCTCGGCATGCTCAGAGATGATGAGGCCGGTAATCAAGAACCCGGAAATCACGAAAAAACAATCAACCCCTGCAAAGCCCCCTTTCAACCAAGGGAGACCGGCATGGAAGGCAACCACGGCAGAGACAGCCAGTGCGCGCAGGCCATCGATATCAGGGCGATACTTCAGCATCCTTCTTTCGTCCTTGTAGTTCCCATCAGTGCCCTCCTTGCCCGCAACATCATGCCTGCCCTGAACGGCGGAAAAGTACGAACTGCAACAACACCAAGAGTGGAAGCGTTCTGAAAATATCGACGAGCATCCCATCCACTGCCGTCGGCACGTTGCCTAAGGTTGGCAGCATGATCAATAAAATGAGCGCACCCGCCGGTTTCTCGGCTGGACTAAGCAGGAAGAAGAAGGCGCGTTGCACAATACCCAACAGGCCAAAAAACACGGCGATTGCGAGAGTTCCGCCTGCAAAATAGAGGTAGGTGATCGGTCCGGATGCAGTCGCCGACAATATGTTTCGGTTCATCACGACTCTGGTGTACCAGAGCCCGAGGTTACCGACAGGTTTTTCGGTCCAGATAATCCGGGGTATCCAAGCATATGCAGGCGCCAGCAGCATGTTCGCCAAGAATCTGGGAGACCCTTCTGGCAAGGATTCTCGGGAATCTTTGTACTCTACTCCCCTAGAACCATCGGCGGTGATTGACGAACGCGCCAGAACCTTTACCCAAGTCGGAGCGTCCCCCGCCCTTTGCATATCGGATTCGCGTTGAGCAAAGGTCATGGTTTCTGCAATCTGCGTGAACGAACGTTGATTCCCACCCTCACCAGCACGGATCACATCGCGGAACGGCTCGATCAATACGTATGCAAAAACAATGGCCACCAAGAATCCCGCGATCCAGGTGACAGGTATCCGCCCGCTTCGGACGTAACGGCAGATTCCCACGATTACGAACGGCATTGCCACTTGACTCTTGAACCCCGAAAGCAGGCCGAATGCCACCTCGATCACAAGTACCGCAACTAACCAAGCCTTGTTCCGCGCACTTCGCGGTTCCCAGAAATACGTCAGCGCCGCCAATACCAACGCAAGGGTACCAAGGGCGGCCAACATGCTGAGGTATTGGGTAATCCCCCCCAACGCACTGAGTTGCTCCTGGCTGCTGCTGTAACCAAATACCCCAATCCTGACCTGCAACAAACGTGCCGCCAACGCAACAAGCGAGAGCAGTGGCACCGCCAGCACGCGCGGCTTAGGTGCTTTGCGTATCCACCGTGATGCCCTGTGCTGCATGGTTGGGCCACTGAGACTTGCTGCTAGCGGCGACCAGTAACCTAGCCACATAGCAATAGCCCCCAAGAGCACAAGCCACATTAGCTTGACCATGGCAGGTGTTACATACGGCACTAGGCCAATCGCACCGATGGTCTCCGGTGGCAGGAAGAACAACACATTGCTTACGCCCAAACTTAAGCCGAATGTGAGGAATGACGCCATGGCCACGGGGTTGATAACCCACCGCTGTGGGTGCTCGCGACGCAGGCGAGCCAGCTCCGCCGTCAGGTAGGTGAGCAACAACAGAGTCATAGCTGTGAACAGAGCGCGCTGACTGAGCACATCCATCGATGACAGTATTGCCAGCCCGGTGCCAACTACGGCGGCGGAGACGGCAAGCGTCAGCAACGGCAGATGTTTCCGCGTGCCAGTCATTCGCAAAGCACTCACCCTGCCTTTCCGAATGGCGCGAACCGCGCACCAAGACCAATCAGTCGCTGGCGCACGGCTTCATCAATCGACTTCCAGCCCAGCCAAGAGGAAATCAGCACCAGCACGATCGCCAACAGCAGGGGAATAGTCGGGACGCGCCCTAGCGTCACGCTCAACCCAAGCAACACCAGCGTGGCAACTAGTCCCGCCAGCGACCACCCCATATTTGAAAAGAACCGGACCAAATTTCCGGTGTGCCGAAGGGCCTGCGGAAAGTAGTAACCTGCAACGACCATGAAGCAGATTGCTTCCGCCACCATGATACCAAGACCAGCGGCAGGCAGCCCCATCCCGGGAAGCAGCAACCAAGCCACAATAAGACTGACAAGTCCGCGCAGTAAGGCGACCGCGAGTACCGAACGCACATGATTGATTCCGGCGAGATAGGTGTACATGAATGAGCCGGCGTTCGTCAGCAGTACTCCTCCAAGCAACCCCATGAGCAACCTTGTATTCAGATCGAGTGCCCCGCGCGTCCATACGCCATAGATCCAGGGAAAAAACGGCAGGCACACTAAGATGCCCAAGTTGACCAGCGTTCCCATCAACCACATATGGGCCTTGCCGAGTGTCATCAGCTTCCCAAGCTGATGGGTGGCATGCAAGCGAACCATGTCCGGCAACAATGGTGAGGTCAATGTATTCGTCACGTTGGTCCAAAGACTGGCCATAGTCCTAACCGTGGTGAACGCAGGCACCACTGCCGCACCGAGCGCAGCAGACACCAGCAGAACCATGCCATTTGAGGCGGCTTGCTGCAGGAATCCACTGAACGTAAAGACAAGTGAACCGCGGAGGTCGGTTGCCGCCAGTCGCCATTTCGGGGCAGCCCACCAAGGGAAGAATTCTGGCAATTTCCACCGCACGTAAAGTGCCGATGCGAAGTAAATTATCGCTTGCACGCCAGCCACCAACATGCTGGTGCCTAACAGATCCAAGCGAAAAATCGCCGCGAACATGATCGCGACAAATACCAGTGCCTGGAACGCCATTGACCACCATGCGGACTCATAGAGTAAACCTGCCGGCACCATCAGACGATGCACTAGCCCCAAGTAAGAACCAGACAATACCCAACTCACCACAAGCACGATTAACGCGACCTGCGCATTGGAGCTGCCAGCCAAGGCGGCATCACCAAGCAGCCAGCCCAAGCCATCGAACATCATTACCATGAAGAGCAAGGTCAATTGCAGTAAACCCAGCACCCCAAGTCCGAGGCAGCCTGTCGCCAGCACCTGTCGCAACGCTTGCCGATCCTGATGATAGAGCAGGTTCAAGCGATTACCCGCGTACGTTATGTACCCACCATCCACCGTGCGCATCAGCGTGGAGGCAGCGAAGATTGCAAGCCAAGCGCCATAACGTTGCGCACCCCAGAAATGCAGGCAGACCGGCACCGAAACCAGCTGCAGCACGATGGATAGAATCGTAGAGGCCCCCGTCACCAGACTGACCTTCGCTGCTCGATGCTCCACGCTTCCGCTGCTCATGATTCAGTTCACGCGCCTGCCGCACGGCCACGCCCCAAGACCTGCGCCAAGGCAAGTACTAGACCGCGATACAGGCGCAGGGGCAACAGGTCATACGGAGTTTTCGATTGCATGCATGTTTCCAGCATCACTTGCTTCCGCCGCAGCAGTGCATAACTGATCCACTTGGCCGTCTCGACGCTAAGCCTGATACGAAACCAAGGCCATGCCAGCGTGCGCGCATATGGCCGGCTCGCAAAGTAGGCTTGGCGATTCTTGCCGTGAATCATGTACAGGTAGACGAGGCGTGCCCATGACCAATGGGTGGCCTTGTAGATATCTGGGTAGCTGTCGGGCCGCGCGTGCCTGACGGTAATCAATTCATCTGGAACATATCCCACCGCGCCTACCATGCACAATCTCATCCACAGATCGATATCTGCAAGCAGGCCGAACTCGACCCGCATCCCACCAGCCCGATTCCAGGCCGTGCGGCGAATCATTGCTGTGCCACGAATTGGGCAACCCCAGCGCGGGAACAGAAAGTTTTTCAGCAGCCATATACCATCGACGCGCCCGGAGGGGATAGCCTCTGACAGGTCGACCTCGCTGTTTTCTAGCCCATAAGCATTGAAGACAAACCCAATGTCCGGGAATTGCTCGAGCGGGCCCATCCATTTCACGAGCAGGTCGCGCCGGTATAAGTCGTCGTGATGCAGCAATGCGATGTAGTCGCCGGTTGTTGCCGCAGCCGCGAAATTCGCGTTTCCGGCCATCCCTAGATTTCTCGGTGTGCGGATAGCACGAATCCTCGGATACTTTTCCTGGAACGCCGACAGTATTTCCCAAGTCCCATCGGTCGAGCAGTCATCACTCACGACTACCTCGTAGTCGCCTAGTGATTGCTCAAGAATGGTCTGCAGAGTGGTTTCTATGACATTTGCGTGGTTGTATACCAGCACGCAGACGCTTACCGTCGATGCATCAGCCACTTACTTTCCTCGCACTCACGAAAACTTGACTCCCGAAAAGATTGGGCCAGTGCTTGCAGCCTTGTACGTCGCACCATTTGGCCATTGCATTCGGCATTGCCTTGCGAAACGGCCAAAGTGGAATACTACCCTCTACGCTCGAAGCGACTGATTCGAGATTGCTGCATTTGGACAGAAGATGCTTGGCGGCAGTCCTGAAAGTAAAGAAACGCAAATGCGTATTGTCGAAGATGCCGAATTCTTCGTACTCGAAGTCCCCTTTCACCAACCGCCATCTAGTGCGCCAAGACGCCACGTTCGGCACGGCAATGATAAGTTTTCCACCCGGATTCAGGTATTCAAGGAATCGTGCAGCTACCACCTCCGGGCAACGAAGGTGCTCAAGCACGTGTGAGAAAAGGATTGAGTCATAACCATAAGTCAACTCAGATGGCAAGTCGCCCTCAATGTCAGCGACCATGCATTTATCCATAGTTTGTGCCGCCAACCTAGCTTCTTCAGCGGAGTGAGTGATCCCATCAATGCACAAACTTGGTCGCAGTTTCCGCAGAAGGCGCGAGTTGGCACCATCTCCGCAGCCGACGTCAAGCAATCGCCTGCAGCCGGCATCCACGAAGCCCACCACCGCAGGGTTGCCGGTATTGGAATAGATTTTCTCATCGACTTTCATATTTCGCTCACTTATCTCTGATCACACGCTTGCACCAAGACTCGCGACAACAGTACAAGCTCGCCATTTACGTCAGCGCTATTTTGGATTTCCTGACGAGCCCAAGAATAGAGCTTTCGTCCGGCTTTATAAGCGAATTTTTTCAGCACATTTTCGTCCTTTGAACGGCGTGGCATATTTGTCGCAAACCGAATTGAGTCTCGTGTTAAGACACGCGCCGAAAGGAAGGTGGGGTGGTAAAAAGCATTGTGGGCATCGCCCGATCCTGCGGATGAGTAGAGTGGCTCAGAATGCGGGGCGCATCAATGCTCGACACGCCGAGGATTTTGTTGTTGCCACCGCCACCCATCCACACACATATCGTCCAAATTACGTTTGGCAGACCAATTCAACTCGCGATTTGATTTGGCCGGATCCGCAGTCAGTTCCGCCACATCCCCCGCCCTGCGCGCCACGCTATCCAGCGGCACCTGCCGGCCGCTGGCCGCTTCAAAGGCACGCACCACTTCCAGCACCGAATAGCCCCTTCCAGTGCCGAGGTTGAACACTTCACAACCGGTTTGGGTGGCGGCGTAGTCCACGGCTTTGAGGTGGGCGTCGGCTAGGTCCATCACGTGCAGGTAGTCGCGAATGCCGGTGCCATCTGGGGTGGGGTAGTCGTTACCGAATACGCGCAGTTTTTCGCGTTTGCCCACCGCCACTTGCGCGATGTAGGGCATCAGGTTGTTGGGCTCGCCGCGTGGGTCTTCGCCGATGCGGCCGCTAGGGTGGGCGCCCACCGGGTTGAAGTAGCGCAGCAGCACGGCGCTCAACTGCGGGCGCGCGGCGCAGCAATCGCGAATCAGGTCTTCCATCACCAATTTGCTGCGGCCGTAGGGGTTGGTGACGCGCAGCGGGGCGTCTTCGGTCACCGGCACGTGGTCGGGCTGGCCGTACACGGTGGCGGAGGACGAAAACACTAGGCGGTTCACGTTGTGATCTTGCATGGCTTGCATCAGCGCGATGGTGCCACCGATGTTGTTGTCGAAATACAGCAATGGCTGCGCGCAGCTTTCGCCTACGGCTTTGAGTGCGGCGAAGTGGATGACGGCATCGATGCCGCCTTCGAAGGCGCGGTTCAGGGCATCGCGGTTGCGAATGTCGCCGTGCACGAAGCGCAGCGGTTTGCCGGCCAGTTCCTGCACGCGGTCCAGCGCGGTGGCGGAGCTATTGCACAGGTTGTCGATGACGGTGACGGTGTGGCCGGCCTCAAGCAGCAGCACGCAAGTGTGGCTGCCAATGTAGCCGGCGCCGCCGGTGATGAGGAGGTTCATGGCGTCACCAGACCCAATGTACATGGG
>APMI01013588.1_pt1 | contig 10558 bp, 9 predicted proteins | sample 667938 | NCBI WGS metagenome assembly APMI01 (sample SAMN01084076, study PRJNA167559) | wastewater metagenome | biome: Wastewater | place: Denmark: Ejby Moelle, Odense | collected 2011-11-28
GCCGCGGCCCGCGCCATAGCCGAGCGCCAGCGCGAACAGAAAACCGCCGGCCGTCCACAACAGCGCGTCGGACACGTCGCCGCCGTCGCGCGTCACCCGCACCACCACGAACGCAAGCACCGCGGCCAGCGCTCCCAGCGCGTCATTGACGATCGCCTCCCATTGACGGTCGGGCCGGTGACGATCAGCACGCCGCCAAACACGGCGGAAGCCTCCCACGACAGGCCCGCGCCATAGCGCAGCGCCAGCGCCGAGGTCAGCCAGCCGAGCGGCGCGCCGATGAAGATCAGCCGTTTGACGCCGGTCGCGGCGTCGCGCAGTTCTTTCAGGTTGAGACTGAGCCCGCCCTCGAACAGGATCACCGCCACCGCCAGCGAGACCATCGGCTGCACCAGCGGGCCGATGTCGCGCGCCGGCACGAAAAAGCCGGTCGCCGGGCCGACGACGATGCCGGCGATCAGCATCAGCACGATTGCCGGCAGCCTCAGCCGCCAGGCAAGCCATTGCGAGCCGACCCCCAGCGCGCCAACCAGGGCAAACGCCAGAATCGGCCCCATTGTGTCGTGATGTTCCATGTTTTCCTTCGGTCGCCGGCTATGCGCCCGCGGCGGTTCGAGCGCTAGCGGTTTCCTGACGCTGGACCAAGCGGCCGTCAAGCCGCCAACCCTATCTGTCTAATTCGTTTGCCAGTCACGGGGGCCGAGATGTCATCGCTTGCAGATTTTCCGATCACCCGGCGCTGGCCGGCCAAAGACCCCGGCGTGCTGCAGCTCTATTCGCTGCCGACGCCAAATGGCGTGAAGGTGTCGATCATGCTGGAAGAGATCGGTCTGCCCTACGAGCCGCACCTGATCGACATCTCAAACAGCGAGAGCCGAACGCCCGAGTTCCTGTCGCTCAACCCCAACGGCAAGATCCCGGCGATCATCGATCCCGACGGTCCCGGTGGCAAGCCGCTGGGCCTGTTCGAGTCGGGCGCGATCCTGCTCTATCTCGCCGACAAGACCGGCAGGCTCATTCCATCCGACCCGGCGCGCCGCTGGCGCGCGATCCAGTGGGTGATGTTCCAGATGGCGGCGGTCGGCCCGATGTTCGGCCAAGTCGGTTTCTTCCACAAATTCGCCGGCAAGGATTTCGAGGACAAGCGCCCGCTCAACCGCTACGTCGAGGAATCGAAACGCCTGCTCGGCGTTCTCGATGCGCGGCTCGACGGCCGGCGCTGGCTGATGGACGACGAGTTCACTGTCGCCGACGTCGCCCATCTGGGCTGGGTGCGCAACCTGATCGGCTTCTACGACGCCGGCGGACTGGTCGGCATCGACGGTTTTCCCAATGTGCTGGCCTGGCTGGAGCGCGGCCTGGCGCGCCCCGCCGTCGAGCGTGGACTGGAGATCCCGGCCCGGCCCGCGGCCTGATCAGCCGATCTCGGCGCCGATCTGCGCCATCAGCCCCATGAATTCCGGGAAGCTGGTGGCGATCATGCCGGCGTCGTCGATGCTGACGTCCTTTTGCGCCGCCAGCCCCATGACCAGGAAGCTCATGGCGATGCGGTGGTCGAGATGCGTCTCGACTGCGCCGCCGCCAAGACCCTTGCCGTCGGGCGCGCCGCGCACCGCCAGCCAGTCCTTGCCTTCGTCGCAGTCGACGCCGTTGGCCTTGAGCCCGTTGGCGACCGCCGACAGCCGGTCGCTTTCCTTGACCCGCAACTCGTCGAGCCCCTGCATCCGGGTTTCGCCCTCGGCGAACGAGGCGGCGACGGCGAGCACCGGATATTCGTCGATCATCGACGGCGCCCGTTCAGGCGGCACGGTGACGCCCTTGAGGCGCGAATGGCGCACGCGCAGGTCGCCGACATCCTCGCCGCCGGCGTTGCGGCGATGCAATATGTCGATCGACGCGCCCATCTCCTGCAGCGTCGCGATCAGGCCGGTGCGGGTGGCGTTCAGCAGCACGTTCTCGATGGTGACCTGCGAGCCCGGCACGATCAGCGCCGCGACGATCAGGAACGCCGCAGACGACGGATCGCCGGGCACCGCGATCGTCTGGCCCAAGAGCTTGCCCTGGCCCTGGATGCGGATGGTGCGCACGCCGTCGCGGTCGGTTTCCACCGACAGGTCGGCGCCGAAGCCGCGCAGCATCTTCTCGGTGTGGTCGCGCGTCATCACGGTTTCGACCACCGTGGTGACGCCGGGCGTGTTCAAGCCCGCCAGCAGCACCGCGGACTTGACCTGCGCCGACGCCATCGGCACGCGGTAGTGGATGGGAGCGGCGGTTCGTGGCCCGCGCAGCGTCAGCGGCATCCGGTCGCCGGGCGCGGCGTCGACCTGCACGCCCATCAGCCTGAGCGGGTCCAGCACGCGGCCCATCGGCCGTTTCGACAGCGATGCGTCGCCGATGAAGGTGGTCGCCATGTCGTAGACGCCGGCCAGCCCCATAGTCAGGCGCGAGCCGGTCCCGGCATTGCCGAAGTCGAGCGGCGCTTCCGGTTCGAGCAGGCAGCCATTGCCGACGCCGTGCACCACCCATTCCGCGCCGTTGCGCTCGATCTTCGCGCCAAGCGCCTTCATCGCCTCGCCGGTGCGCAGCACGTCCTCGCCTTCAAGCAGGCCGGTGATGCGGGTGATCCCCGACGCCAGCCCGCCGAACATCAGCGAACGGTGCGAGATCGATTTGTCGCCGGGCACGCGCACGGTTCCGGCAAGCGGCCGCGAGCGCCGGGCGGTCGCGGGATTTGCTTTGGCGTCATGCGCCATGGTCGTGTTCCTGGAAATTGCTGTCCGGCCGCGCCCCGGGCGCTGGTTCCGGCTCTGATGATCGTTGGTGCGCAGCCGTCCTAGCATGGCCGCCGGGCGGCGTCATCCCTGCATGGACGGCGCATTGAATTGCGCCGTCCATTTACCTTTGACAGTGCGGGATTCTCTGATTAAGGGGACGCCTCTATCGATACGAGGCTAACGTGGCAAAAGCTGACCTTGGAACAAAGCGGATCGACCCGGAAACGGGCCGGAAATTCTACGATCTGAACCGCGACCCGATCGTCTCGCCCTATACGGGCAAGAGCTATCCGCGGAGCTATTTCGATTCGAGCTCGATTTCGAGCGTCGACGAGGACGAAGAGGCGGACAAGCCCGAGGTGGACGCCGAGGACGACGCGCCCGAGATCATCTCGCTTGAGGACGCCGAGGACGATGATTCGAAGAGCGGCTCCGACGACCTGCCGGATATCGACGGCGACGAGGACGTCGATCTCGACGACGACGATGACGACGACACCTTCCTGCCCGACGAGGAAGAGGAAGAAGACGATCTCGACGACATTATCGGCGTCGGCGGCGAGGACGACGACGAGAACTGATCTCGTTTGGGGCCGTCGCATCGTCTGCGGCGGTCTGCCCGTCGGTATTTGCCGAAACCGGGCTTGCTATTGTGGCGCGGCTTGATTAGAAGCCGCGACATCTTCGGCGGGCGACAGCCCGCTGACCTCTTCGCCGGAGACGGCGCCGTCCCTGGACGGGTGTGGGGCCATAGCTCAGTTGGGAGAGCGCTTGAATGGCATTCAAGAGGTCGTCGGTTCGATTCCGATTGGCTCCACCATTTCTCTTTCTCGCAAGACGCTGAATGCCGTCTGCTCCGCGGAGGCATACCCCGCCGGGGCAGGACGCTGATCAAGGGCGATCTGGCCTGAAACGGTGCGCCGCCCGGCTTGCGGCTCGATCTGTTCCCGGCGTTGCGGGACCGAACACGGTCCCGTCCGACATGATCGCGATCCGTCGTCAAACCTGCCGCTTGCAGGTTCTTGTTCCATGAGCCTGCTGGCGGTCATGGTCGCTGTCGTCACGGCCGCGCTCGCCGCAATTCACCTCTATTGGGGTTTTGGCGGAATCTGGCCGGGGACGGACCAAAAATCCTGTGCCCGCGCCGTCGCCGGATTCAAGGGCGTCGACCGCATGCCGCCGCTGGCGGCCTCGTTCGCGGTCGCCCTGGCGCTGTTTGCGGTGGCTCTGCTGCCGCTGGCCCTTGCGGGTCTTATCGTGTTGCCGCTTCCAGCGTGGCTCACTCGCATTGCCGGTGTTGCGGCGGCGCTGGTGTTTGTCGGGCGCGGCGTCGCCGGCTTCACCCCGGCCTGGCGGCGCCTGACGCCCGAAATGCCGTTCGCGCGCAATGACAGGCTGTATTATTCGCCATTGTGCCTCGCCATCGGGGCGGGCCTGCTTCTTCTGGCGTTGCAGGGATCGGCTGCGTAACTGCGCAGGACGCGTTCCCGCCAGGGCAAGGAGCGCCCCCGGCCTATCCGCCCTTGGCGATCTTGACGACGCTGCCTGCGACGCCGATGAGCCCGATGACGAGAAACGCCCAATAGAGGGTCGACAGCGCCGCGCTCGGCGCTTCGGCGGGCGCAAAAATCTGGTAGCCAAAATAGACCGTCGCCAGCAGCGACAGCGCCAGCGACACTTTTGGATTGTTCACCGCTCTGCCTCCCATGCGGTTTCGGTCGCCCATGCTACGCCGCGCGCCAGCCAATTGACAGCATCCGGCTTGCAGTGGGTGGAGCGTCGGCGGCTCTTGAGCCAGCTTGGGAAGCAGCCGGCACTCGGCGTCGCCCTCGTGCGGCCCGATCGACCTGTCGCCGATGTGATCCCAATCAGGCGTCGCCGCGGGCTGGCGGCTTGTTTCGACGGCGTTTGGCGCCGGACCGACCCGAGGCGCGGATTGGCCTGAGATCGGTCCGATGATTGCGGGAACCGCTCTACCCGGCCATCAGATAGGCGTCGTCGGACACCGACCCGTCATGAATCCGTTTCGCCAGGTTGCGCTGCATCAGGCTGAGATACCGCATCAGGTTGTCGCGCTCGTCATCGGTGAAGCCCTCGACGGCGTCCTCGACGACCTGGCGCGCCAGCGGCAGCAACTCGTCGCGCAGCGCCTGTCCGCGCGGCGTCAGGTGGATGTTGATCTTGCGCCGGTCCTGCTCGCTTCTGACGCGCGTGACCAGGCCCTTTGCCTCCATCGAGCGGATGGCGGTCAGCGTCGTCGGCTCCATCGTTCCGACGATGTCCGACAGTTCGCGTTGCGTCAGCCCGTCCTCGTGCCACAGGGCGCGCAGGAAATACCACATTCCCGGCGTCACGCCGAACGGTTCGATCTTCTGCTGAAGATGGCGCTGCAGCGCCCGGTGCGTGATGCGCACCTGGTATCCGACGCTTGTGTCGAAGGGCAGCAATTCCCCGGCTTCCGATCGTCTAGGCTTTGATTCAATCATTCGCCCCATTCCTCTCAGCTCGATCGATTGAGCGTTTGATTCCGATGTCGTGCGTCGTTTTCAAAGAAATTCTGCTCGCCGGCGCTCAGATATTACAAACCGGAAGTACCTGCCCAAACGGTCAAACAACGCCATGTGGGCGCAAACAGCCTGTCACGGAACTGCGTTACGGCGGCCTTGTCGATGTCGCCAGCGACGGGATGATTTGCCATGCTGGCCGTTGTTACCCTTGATAGAGACATTTCTATTCTCTCGTATTGATCGAGATCAAGCATATTGGACATAAGTCGGAAGCCGACGCCGCGCCAGCGCCGCCGGACAAATCGGCTCTTGCCGGCCGGACGGCGAACGTTAACATGGCCGACGCATGTCCGCGCGTCGAAGCGATGCATTGATCCAAAGCCGGCTTTCCCGGCGACCGCAGCGGGGCAGGCGCGCGGCGGGAAAATTGCGACTGGAGAAAGTTCCAAGCATGGAATTGGCAGCAAAGCCGGGTCCGAATCGCACCACTGTCGTTCATCCGCCAGACGTCTCAGAAATAAGTTAGCTAACTAAATATTTTTTGAAGCGCGGCGCGTGCCGCCGTTCGGCCGCCAGGCAGCCAGGGAGGAGATCATGAGGAGCATCCGGTTTGCGGCGATGATTGCCGGCGTAGTACTTGCACTCGGCGTGCAGCAGGCGTCGGCACAGATTTACAATCTGACGCTGTGCGGGGCGAGCCCGGGCGGCTTGTGGACGCTGCTCGGGACCGGCATCGACGCGGCGGTGAAAAAGTCCTTCCCCGGCTCGACCGTCACCTATCAGACTTCTGGCGGCGGGCTGGCCAATGTCGCCCTGCTCACCGACGGCAAATGCGACATCGCGCTGATCCACGACGCCGAGGCCAAGGCCGCGGTCTCGGGCCTGCCGCCCTTCAAGGCGCCTGTCGATACGCTGGCGACCGTCGCCCAGCTCTACACCTGGGCCCCGATGCAGATCATCGGCCGCAAGGAATTCGTCGACCAGAACGGCATCGATATCCTGAAGGACATCGCCACCAGGAAGGTGCCCGCGCGCATCGTGCTCAACCGGCGCGGCAACATCGCCAGCGCCGTCGGCGAGGCGATGATGACCACGGCCGGCCTGAGCCCCAAAGACGTCGAATCGTGGGGCGGCAGCGTCACCTATGCGGCATCCAGCGAACAGGCGGACCTGATGCGCGACCGCCGCGCCGACATCATGATCAACTCGCTGTTCGTCAACCACTCCTCGATTCGCGAACTGGCGTCTTCGATCGACCTCGCGCTGATCCCCATCATCGATTCGACCGCGGACAAGCTGGCGCGCGAATGGGACATCAACCGCTTCACGATCAAGGCGGGCGACTATGACTGGAACGACAAGGACGTGAAGACCGTCGCCATCTCGGCGCAATTGTTCGCCCGCAAGGACGCCGATCCGAAAATGATCGGCGATCTGACCAGGGCGCTCGTCGACAATGTCGATGAACTCAGGTCGGTCCACAAGGCGATGGCCGCCCTCGACGTCAAGCTGATGTCGCAGGCAAGGACGGTTCCATACCATCCCGCCGCCAGGCAGGTGTACGCCGCGGCCGGGTTTTGAGCGGCGCTCGCGCAAACATCGCTGGCCGGCGACGCGTCGCGCCGGCGCGGCCACATTTTCCGTAGCGGAGCCGCGCCATGCTGGGACTGCTCTTCGACACCGGCGCGCCGCGCTCTCCGTCCGGCATCGTCGGCCAGGCCGTCAAGGTCCTTGCAGCGGCGATCACCGTGTGGACCGTCTACGCGGCGGCGTTTTCGCGAGCCGACACGCTGTCGCTGACCATCACCTTCCTGGCGTTGATGCTGACGCTCACATTTCTGCTGGTCGGCGCAAGCAAGCGCTCTGACACCGCCCGCATCGCCGTCGTCGACTGGCTGCTGGCGCTGGCCTCGGCGGTGGTCGGCGCGCATTTTCTCGCCAAGACCGGCGAGATCTCGAAACGCATCACCCTGCTCGATCCGCTGTCGGGCTGGGACATCGCCATGGCGACGACGATGCTGCTGCTGACGCTTGAGGCGGTGCGGCGCACGGTCGGTTTCGGTCTGACGGCCATCGTCCTGCTGTTCCTGGCCTACAATCTGTTCGGCGACCGGCTGGACGGCGCCTTCGGCCACGGGCCCATCACCTATCCGCACTTCGTCGACATCACCTTTTTCACCACCGACGCGCTGTTTGGCGTGCCGCTGCGGGTCGCGGCGACCTACGCCTTCCTCTTCGTGCTGTTCGGCACTGCCCTGTCGAAAGCCGGCGGCGCGCGGTTCTTCTACAATATCTCCGCCAGGCTGACCGGCGGCTCCGCCGGCGGTCCGGCCAAGATCGCGGTGATCTCGTCGGCGCTGTTCGGCACCATCTCCGGCAGCCCGACCTCCGACGTCGTCACCACCGGATCCGTCACCATCCCGATGATGAAACGCATGGGCTACAATCCGGTCTATGCCGGCGGCGTCGAGGTCGCAGCGTCAGCCGGCGGCAGCCTGTTGCCGCCGGTGATGGGCGCGGCCGCCTTCATCATGGCCGAATACACCGGCGTCGCCTATTCCGAGATCGCGCTGTCGGCGCTGATCCCCGCCATCCTGTTCTACGTGCCGATCTACACCCAGGTGCATCTGCGCGCCAAACGCTTCAACCTGGCCGGCATCGCCAGGGATGACATCCCGACCTTTGCCGCGACCATGCGCGACGGCGGCCTGTTCATCGTGCCGCTACTGGTCATCACCTGGGCGCTGTTGCAGGGCTACACGCCAACCTACACCGCCGTCTATGGGCTCGCCGCCATCTTCCTGGTCTGCCTGCTGCGCAAATCGACCCGGCTCGGCCCCGCCGCCCTGTTCGACGTTCTCGCCACCACCAGCATCCGCATGGTCGCGGTCGCCGGCGCCTGCGCCGCCGCCGGTCTGGTGATCGGCGGCATCACCATGACCGGCCTGGCGTCGAAATTCGGCGGCCTGGTCTTCCTGGTTTCCGGCTCGGACGTCTTCGTCTCGCTGGTCGTCGCCGCGGCGCTGACGCTGCTGCTCGGCATGGGCATGCCGACGCCCAGCGCCTACATCCTCGCCGCCGTCCTGGTGTCGCCGGTGATGCGCTCGCTGCACATCGAGACCGTCGCCGGCCATCTCTTCCTGCTCTATTTCGCCGTCATGTCGGCGCTGACGCCGCCGGTTGCGGTCGCAGCCTACGCCGCCAGCGCCATCGCCGGCGAAAATCCCCTGAAAATTGCCGTCCAGTCGGTGCAGATCGCCATCGGCGCGTTCCTCATCCCGTTCGCCTTCATCTTCAACGACGCCCTGCTGATGCGCGGCGGCGTCGCCGGCATCGTCTACGCGACCGCCAGCGCATTTGCCGGGCTGGTGGTCGTCGCCATCGCCACCGAAGGCTATTTCCGTTCCAGGCTGGCGGCGCTGCCGCGCCTGTTGCTGCTGGCGGCCGGCATCCTGCTGTTGTGGATCGACTACTGGCTGCTGCCGATCGCGATCGGGGCGGCCGCGTTGGCGTGGTTGCTGCAGCGGTTTGGAGACGGCAATGGCAAAATTGTCGTGTCCAACAACGAAGCACAGTAGCCGGCAAACAAATGTCGAATCGCCGGAAATGGACGGTATTTACCGATTCTTGCGCCGTTTTCCGACGATGGATCGTCGCGAGACGTTCAAGTCCAACCAATAAATTAGTCGGCAAAATAGACTCGATATGGCCCGCCCGGGCGCGGCCAATCGTTCAATCGCCAAGTTCTTTCAGCCGGTAGATCGCTTCCAGCGCCTCTTTCGGCGTCATCTCGTCGGGATGCAGGCTCCTGAGCGCCTCAGCCAGGGCTTCGGCTTTCGGATCGGCCTTCTGAGGCGGCGGCTCGCGTTTGACCACGGCGCTGAACAGCGGCAGATCGTCGGCCAGCCGCGATGTCTTGCCCGACGTTTCGCCGGCTTCCAGTTGCGCCAGCACTGCGCGGGCGCGCTCCACCACCGCTTCGGGCAGGCCGGCGAGCTTGGCCACCTGCACGCCGTAGCTGCGGTCGGCCGCGCCCTTGCCGACCTCGTGCAGGAAGACGACGTCGCCGTCCCATTCCTTCACCCGCATCGTGACGTTGTGGATGCGCGGCAGTTTTCCCGCCAGCGCCGTCAGTTCGTGGAAATGGGTGGCGAAAATCGCCCGGCAGAGGTTGTTTTCGTGCAGATATTCGACCGCCGCCCAGGCGATCGACAGCCCGTCATAGGTGGCGGTGCCGCGCCCGATCTCGTCGAGGATCACCAGCGCCCGCTCGCCCGCCTGGTTGAGGATCGCCGAGGTTTCCACCATTTCGACCATGAAGGTGGAGCGCCCGCGCGCCAGGTCGTCGGACGCGCCGACGCGGCTGAACAGCCGGTCGACAACGCCGATATGGGCCGAGCGCGCCGGCACGAACGATCCCGCCTGCGCCAGGATCGCGATCAGCGCGTTCTGGCGCAGGAATGTCGACTTGCCGCCCATGTTCGGCCCGGTCAGCAGCCAGATCGCCCCCGACCGGTCGTTGCCGCTAGGCGACAGGTCGCAATCATTGGCGACAAACGGCTCGGCCGACTGGCGGCGCAGCGCCTGTTCCACCACCGGATGGCGTCCGCCCTCGATGCGGAAGCTCAGCGATGCGTCGACCGCCGGCCGCGCATAGTCTTCCGCTTGCGCCAGCGCCGCGAACGCCGCCGTCACGTCGAGCACCGCCAGCGCGTCGGCGCCGGCGCGTATCTGTTCGGCGCAGCCGACCGTTTCAGCCAGCAGCCGCTCGAACACATCGGCCTCGATGGTCAGCGCCCGGTCGGCGGCGTTGGCGATCTTGCTCTCCAGGCCGGCCAGTTCGGTGGTGGTGAAGCGCATCGCACTGGCCATCGTCTGGCGATGGATGAACCGCGCCTTGGCCGCGTCGGTTCCCTGCATCGTCTCCTGATGGTTGGCCGTCACCTCGATATAGTAGCCCAGCACATTGTTGTGCCTGATCTTCAGCGAGCGGATGCCCGTCTCCTCGATCAGGTCGCGCTCCATCGCCGCGATCACCCGCCGCGATTCGGTCGCCAGCGCCCGCGCCTCGTCGAGTTCGCCGTCATAACCGGCGCGTACGAAGCCGCCGTCGCGCTTGAGCAGCGGCAGTTCGTCGGCCAGCGCGGTTTCCAGATGCGCCGCAAGCGACGCCGGCAATTGGCCAAGCGCCGCGATCGCGCGCGCCAGCTCAGCCGGCGGCGTTTCGTGCGACAACAGGTCCGCGATCCGTCCGGCCGCCGCCATGCCCCCGGCGCG